>CEUS01035365.1_pt1 | contig 13122 bp, 9 predicted proteins | sample 427031 | NCBI WGS metagenome assembly CEUS01 (sample SAMEA2622837, study PRJEB7988) | marine metagenome | biome: marine biome (ENVO:00000447); feature: marine epipelagic mixed layer (ENVO:xxxxxxxxx); material: "saline water (ENVO:00002010), including plankton (ENVO:xxxxxxxx)" | depth 140 m | reverse complement strand
TGGTACATAGGCCAATGTGAAGCTACCCAATTTGGTTGTAAAAAGTTCGCTGAAATTGGTTCCCAGCCTCTTTCAGCTGCAGAGACAATGCCTTTTGAGAAAGGGGCTACTACAGTAACCACTATTGGAGGGTGAGGATCTTGGAATGGGGACACAATAACGCCTTGACCAGTTTCCTCAACAAAGTTTTTTTCAGTTGTAATGTTCCAATATTTACCTTCGAGATTATAGGGAGCTGGTTTAGACCAAATGTCTAGAATATGATTTATAGACTCAACGAACATTTCTGTTCTATCATTTTCTAAATTTTCAAATATCTCTGCATCGGAGAGTAGCCCTCCAGGGCTTATTCCGAATAGAAAGCGACCCTCTAGCATATTATCAATCATAGCAACTTGAGCTGCGATCGTTGCGGGGTGAGCATTAGGTAGATTGACAGTACCGCTCCCAAGTTTGATTTGGTTTGTTGAGTCTATTAGGCTGGCTATGAATATTAGGCATGATGTTATTGGTTCGGCACGATCAGTTATATGTTCGCCTATAAAAGCTTCTGAAAAACCTAATGTATCAGCATAAATAACGGCCTCTCTATCCTCCTCTAGCACTTCGTGATAATCACGAGAAGGTGGATGCAACGGCATTGTGAACATTGATAATTTCATAAAAAGGTTACTTGAAGCTATAATTATTGATCAGTTGATAAATAGTATATTATCTAAGAAAATATAACAATTAACTATGCATATAAATGCCATGCTATCTTTGGGGGGTGGGGTGGAGATAATGATCGTACAATGAAAAAGGATGACAATACGCCAATTGCAATCTGGCCTGGCTTAGAAGAAGGGGTTCCTAAGCCTGTAATGCCATACTCGCCAGCAGTTAAAGTCGGTGATTGGGTTTTTATTGCAGGTCAGCTTGCTAGTGATTTTAAAACCGGTGTACCAAAAAATCTAATACCAGAGGATAAAGACCCTTCCACAGGGTTAGGTATGCAATCAGAGTTTGTGTTAGATAATATGGCTCAAACTGTTCAAGCCACTGGTTTGAATATGTCTGAAGACAGTGTAAGAATCTGGGAATGGTTTGTTTCAGATAGACCCAATCTAGAAAATGATCCAGAAGGTCTTTTTTCGCATGACATAGACATACATACCTATGAAAAATTATTAGAGAAAGCTTTCTCTATAGGGCCGACTAGGTCAACTATAGGTATAAAAGAATTGATGTGGGTTGGCACAAAAGTAGAGCTGGAAGTCATGTGCTATAAGACTAATGATGAGGTTAGTCATTATAGCCTCAACCCTAATTCACTTGGGTCTGATGCTTTAAAGAAAGGAGAGTGGGTTTTCGTTTCAAACCAGACACCTACCGATAAGGACGGTTATATTGCAGATACATTTGAAGAGCAATTGGAGCTAGTGATCAGCAAGTCTTCAGAATTGCTTGAGCAAGCTGGATCCTCACTTGAGAATTCAGTGAAGGCAGAAGTTTTTATTGTTGATCCCAATGATTTTAAGTTGATGGATGAAATATGGAAAAAACATTTTCCTAACCCTCCAGCACGTTTTGTTTTACCTAGGTCAGGCATGAATCATAGCAGAGCAAAAGTCGAAGTTTCCTTAATGGCATTAACTAACGACGCACAGTTAAAGAAAAAATCTATTGAAACATCTGATGCTCCCGAGCCATTTGGTCATGAACCTCAGGCTATCCAAGTAGGGCATCTCTTATTTTACAGTACTCAGATGGCATTTGATTCATCAGGGAATATTGCTGAGGGCATGACAAGAAATTCAGCAGCCCCATGGTATGGACGACCTGCTCAATCTCAAATGAGATATATGATGACTAATATCAATGCTATCGCAGAATCAGCAGGGTCTTCAGTTGAAAATATTGTTAGAAGAGCTTGCTTTCATAATGATCTGCAGTGGTTTGCTGAATCAATCGAGGAATGGGCACGATATTTTCCATCGGATAAACCAGCTTCAACTACAATTGGGTTGAATGATTCGATGGTTTTAGAAGGTGCAAATACTCTTTTGGACCTTATTGCATACATACCACGTGAAGATTGAATGAGAAAAGACATTGGCTTTATTGGTTTAGGTAAGATGGGTTCTGTAATGGCGCCTCTTTTTATAGAAGCGGGCCATAAACTGACTGTTTACAATCGCAGCGCAGAGAAAACAGAACCTTTGAGAAGGATGGACGCATTGGTGGCAGAAACTCCTTCAGAGGTTTCAAAAAATTCTGATCTTATTTTTACCATGTTGAGTGATGATAATGCAGTAGAGTCAATATTTTTATCCGATAAGGGTCTGCTGAGTGGCGATGTAACAGATCGCTTATTTATTGATATGAGCACTATCATGCCTAAGACGACATCAAGCATTGCCAACGAAATCAAAAAGAAATCAGGAGCTTTCATTGATGCTCCTGTATCAGGAACAGTTGCTCCTGCTGCAAAAGGAGAATTACTAATCTTTTGTGGAGGCAATACCCAAGATATTACCAAAGCAAAACCCTACCTTAATATTCTTGGACGAAGAGTGATTCATGCAGGTAAGACTGGATCGGGATCGTTATTGAAACTGGTTGTCAATCTTCCATTGGCAATATACTGGCAAGCGCTAGCTGAATCAGTGCTCCTTGGAAAGTCAGGCGGTCTAAGTGATGAGATGATGTTAGATGCGATTGCTGATAGCTCAGCTGCACTTGCTGTACTAAAAATGAAAATACCGATTATGATGGGTGAAGATATGCCTGTAGCTTTTGACATGAAAAGCATGGTCAAAGATCTTTCTGTGATTTTGAACACTGCAAAAGAGATGGAGATTAATATACCGACAACACAATCCTCTTTTGAGGTCTATTCCGAGGCGATCAAGCAAGAGAGATTTATGCATGAAGATGCTGTAAAGATAATTGATTATATGAAAGGAAAATAGGTGAAGGAGTTTTCTGAAATTAAAGATAGCATGCATATTGATTGGGATGTTCCGATCAAGATGGATGATGGGTTGGAGCTGCGAGCAGATATTTTTAGGCCAATTAAGGAGGGAGTATATCCTGTTTTGATCACTTATGGACCATATGCGAAAGGCCTTCCATTCCAACAAGGATATCCTAGCGCTTGGGACAGGATGGCTGAAAAACATCCAGATGTAACAAGAGGCTCATCAAATAAATATCAGAACTGGGAAGTGGTAGATCCAGAAAAATGGGTTCCGGATGGATATGTTTGTGTTCGTGTGGACTCTAGAGGTTGCGGTGCATCTCCCGGTTATATTGATCACTTTTCCATGCGAGAAACAATGGATTTTAAAGAGTGCATCGAATGGGCTGGAGTGCAATTATGGAGCAATGGAAATGTTGGAATTAATGGCGTTTCTTACTTTGGTATCAATCAATGGCAAGTTGCTTCACAACAGCCATCACATTTAAAGGCAATGTGCATATGGGAGGGTGCCAGCGATTGGTATAGGGATATGACACACCATGGAGGAATTCTAAGTACTTTCTGGGCCAATTGGTTTGATATGCAAGTTAAAACAGTACAGCATGGCCTTGGAAAAAATGGAATGATCAATCAGTTTAACGGAAGACCTATATGTGGCAATGATGAGTTAAGTGAAGAGCAACTCGAGGTTAACCGTTGTTCATTTGGTGATGAAATTAGGGCACACCCCTTAAACAATCAATACCACGAAGAGCGATCAGCGGTCTGGGATAAGATTACAGTCCCCTTTCTTTCGGCTGGTAATTGGGGCGGCCAAGGACTTCATCTTAGGGGTAATACGGAAGGATTTATAAGGGCTGCATCAGAGCAAAAATGGCTTGAGATTCATGGTTTGGAACACTGGACCGAATTCTACACAGATTATGGTGTAAACCTTCAAAAGCGATTTTTTGATCACTTTCTAAAAGGCATAAAGAATGATTGGTTAGATCAACCAAAAGTTCAATTACAGGTCAGGCATATTGATGGCTTCAAGAAACGTCATGAGACTGAATGGCCGATTGAGAGAACCACATGGACCAAAATGTACATGAATGACGCATATGAAATGAGTGGAGAAATTAAAAATACAGATTCTTCATCAATCACCTTTGACGCAATGGGAGATGGTATAGATTTTAAGTCGAGACATTTTGATGAGGAGACAGAGATCACAGGCCCTATGGCCTTGAAATTGTTTGTTTCATCCTCAACGGAAGATGCTGATTTGTTCGTTGTGTTAAGACTCTTTAGTGATCAAGATAATGAAGTGGTTTTTCAAGGAGCAGTTGACCCTTATACACCAATTGCTCAAGGATGGTTGAGGGCATCTCATCGGAAATTAGACCAGCAACTATCAAGACCATGGCGTCCTTATCATTCACACACTGAGAAAGCAGTACTCAACCCAGGTGAGATTGTTGAGATGGATATCGAAATCTGGCCAACGTCAATAGTTATTCCAAAGGGGTATTACCTTATGCTTTCAATCCAAGGCAAAGATTACGAATGCCCAGACGCTCAACCACAAAAGCTTTCTAATTTTAAGAATCAATTAAAGGGATGTGGACCATTCCTGCATAATGATCCAATCGACAGAGATGCTAGATTTAATGGCCAGACCTCGCTTCATTTTGGAGAGAGTAGAGCGCCATACCTACTTCTGCCAATTATTCCAAAACAATGAAACATCAGAATAAAATTAGAATCGGTTTGATTCATGCACTTGAGGAATCTGAGGAGCCAATCAGACAATCATTTCAAAAATTATGGCCAAATGTCATTTTGAATGAGTACTCTGACTTCCAATTATCCATCGATAGAGCAAATGGACTAGATGAATCTAGAATAAGATCGCGAATAATTGATTTAGGTCAACTAGCTGTTAATGATCACGTTGATGCAATTCTTTACACTTGTAGCGCCTTTGGAGATGCGATAGATGCTGCAAAAATTAAATTCAATTTACCTATTCTCAGGCCCAATGAATCAGCTTTTAGGATGGCTATCAATGCTGAATCTGATACAAATATATTGGTAACATTTGAACCATCTTTAGAATTATTGGTTAATGAATTTCAGGCCATGAGCGAAGGCTTGGATATAAACATCAAGGGTCATTTAATCAAAAATGCCCTTGAACTTCTGAAAGAAGATCAAGTGCAAGCACATAATCAGAAAATCATCGATGCTGTTATGATGATTCCAAGCGATGAAACAGTAATCCTTGGTCAATTTTCAATGGCAAGAGCTGTTGAGCAAATAAATAAAGACATATCAGACCATTTGGTCCTCAATACTCCAGATGCGGCTGTGACTGAATTAAAAGAGTTATTTGTAAGCTAATTACTGAACCCAGGTAAAGCGACTTCGTTTTCTTAGATATTGCCTAGCACCAGTTTCATCTAAAAGAGTTTCCTGCAATTCATCTGAGTTTTTAACAACCTGTGCATGATCAATCGTTTGATGCTCTCCGTCTTTGACCACTATTTCGCCATCAATCATCACAGCTTTAATTGCACTTTGATTTGGGCCATTGCCATAAACTAAATTAGCAATCATGGCACCCATCGGTGTTAGGTGACTTTCAGAGGATCTATCTATTAGGAGAATATCAGCCTTTTTACCCACTTCCAGAGAGCCAACACTGTCTTCCATCATTAGTGCTTTAGCCCCATCGATTGTGGCCAATTCTAGGGCTTGTTCTGCATTTCCATAGAGTATTTCATCTCCTGTCCATTTTGTCTGAGTATCGGACATCATCGTACGATGCTGATCTCCCATTCTCTGTGCTGTGAGAAAACTCCTCATTGCCGTCCAAAGATCATGCCCATATGCAACAACTGGACCATCAAGACCGAGTCCACAAGTGACATTGGATTCAAGGAATTTTTTTGCATCAAAATTAACCAAACCCAGAACTTGCTCCATATCAGGAACGAGCGCAACTGACGCACCACATTTTGATATTAATTCTGCTTCGCCTGGCCTTAAATTTTGGGAGTGAGCTGAAATGAGGTTAGGCCCTAAGATTCCAACATGATCGAGCCATTCAAAAGAGCCTCCTTCCCAACCTCTTCTGGATGCTAGATACTTATGATCCATTACTGCTGGAGCATGGATATCAAATTGGCGATTATTATCATCTGTCCATTTCCAGAGTTCAACCAGTTGATCAGGCTCGCAGTAAGTAATACCAATGGTTGACGCTGTGACTGATATTTTATCGTTTTCCCATGTTGATTTTACACGCTCAGTTTCAGCGATTCCTTCATCTAACTCCTCTCTGAATCCTTCTGGAACAGCTTCTTTATCATTAATGGTAAGACGAGCCATCCTGCAACGGATTCCTGAATCATCAACTGCTTTTAAGACGCCATCAATAGACTTTTTATGCAAATGAGTAAAATGGTCATCCGCTGTCGTTGTGACCCCTCTTAACAAAAGATCCATAATGGGAGGCATTGAAGCAATATAAGATCTTTCTTCATCACAGGCACCTGTCATTGGATAGTAGAATCCAAAAAACCTTTCCTCGTATGTTGTTCCATCTGCCATTCCTCTCATACAGCCCTGAATCAGATGTGTATGGACATTGACCAGCCCGGGAAGGACCATGTAGTCTTTTCCACCGAGGATATTATCCGAGTCATAGTCACATTCATTGATGGGACCGACAGCTTTGATCAATCCCTTCTCTATAGCAACGAAGCCATCTAAATAGACATGTCTTTTAGGATCCATGGAAATGACTATTCCCTTTATCAAGGTGTCACAAGTCTTTTTCTCACTCATATTCTTCCTCTTCTTTTAATGTTTTTTGGTCTATGTTGTAGATCATAATAAAAAAGCAGCTGACCATTAGTGCAATCACGGGAAAACCGCCTGCAGCAAAGTAGACCATCTTGATCACAGTATCACTTTGGCTCGTTAAGAGTGCATCATATCCAACCATTCCAAGCATAATTCCTAAAATTGAAGGCCCTATAGCAAATGATAATTTCTCGACAGTTGTATAGACACCTGCCAGTATTCCTTCTCTGTTTTGTCCAGTTGTCTTTTTGTCATATTGCATGGTGTCAGGCAGCATTGATTGCCCAACCAATAAAAGTCCTCCTGCCCCAAAACCAAGGAAGCATCCCCTCAAGATAATACCAAGATCACTTTCTCCTGAGCTTGCAAGTATCCATGACAATGCACCTAAACCCCAAGACAGAGAGGCAAGATAATAACCATTTTTCTTACCTATACTGTTCACAATCTTTACCCATAATGGTTGTGAAATAAACATCACAGATCCTTGTATGAGGAAATAGAAACCAAGATAGTTATATGAAAGATCCATGATTCTCGTAAAGAGATACGGTAGCGAGCCAAGAAAAACTGCGAAACCAGTGAGCTGAGTAATTTTAATTCCTAACAGGATTGCGAAAGGCTTAACCCTAAAAGCGGTTTTAAACTGTTTAAAAAAAGATCCCTCATCTTTCCTTTCTGCAGTAGTTTTTACAAACGGAGCATCCTTTGTCATCCAAAAGCATGCAAAGCCAGCCATTACCATAATCAAAGCGAGAGACATAGACATACCAGTGTGACCTATCGCTCCACTCCCAAAATAGACGACTAATGCTGGTCCAAGCGCCGAACCTCCTAACTGACCTGCTGCGACTGCCATTACTCTATAGGACATTAGATCTGTCCTGGCATCATAGTCATCCGTTATCTCAGAGGGCATTGCCAGATATGGAACATTAAAAATTGTGTAACCTGTGGCGTTAAGAATGAGAGCAAAAAGAGTTATCAAAATAATATTTTCAGATTCAGAGAATAACGCCAGATTAAATAAGAATAGAAATGATAGAGCGCAGAGCAAAGTCCCTATAAAAACATATGGTCTTCTTTTGCCCCATCTTGTATTGGTTCTATCGGTAATTCTTCCCATAACTGGGTCAGTTAAAGCATCATAAATCTTTGATAATCCAATCAGCAGACCTGCTGTCGCAGCCTGCATATTTACATAGTCTGTCAAATAAACCAGTAAAAGCAGTCCATTTGCTTGAAACATTAGCGAAACGGTTAATGTTCCAATTCCCCAGCCAAATTTTGTTTTAAATGGAAGCATAAACCTTAATTATTTAAGTAAGTCTCTTGCTATCATGCTTCTAAGTGCTTCAGAGGTCCCCTCATAAATTCTCATTGGCCTGACATCTCGATAGCACCTTTCTAAAATGGATTCATCAGACAGACCTGCGGCACCATGAATTTGCATTGCTCGATCGACAACTTTCGCAACCATTTCAGTCGCAGATAGCTTTGCCATAGCAGTTTCTGTATAAACTTTTTCACCTTCCTGGGCTCTTAGAGCTGTGTCATAGACTAGAAGTCTGCAACTATGCAGTTCTAGAGCTGAATCCGCAATCATCCATTGAATGGCTTGACGAGATGATAGTGGCTTACCAAAAGTATGTCTTATTTTTGCATATTCTTTTGCCATTTCAAGACATCGATCAGCAATGCCCAATGCTCTTGCTGCAATCTGTATTCTTCCTGAAAAAAGATAGTCAGTTCCCGATGACCAAGCTTGTCCTTGTTTCCCTAAGAGTTGCTTCTCATCAACTATGCAATTATCAAAAAATAATTCATAAGTATTTTGTCCATGAATCATTTTTTGTTCTCTGCCAACTTTGAAACCAGGAGCATCTGAATCAACTATGACCCATTGGAGACCGTCATGTCTCTCCGTTCCTTTCAATCGGGTTAAGACCAATATAAAACGAGCAGTTTTAGCTTTAAATATCCAGCATTTATTGCCATTTATAACCCAGCCATCCTCTGTTTTTTCAATCGTTGTTTGAATCCCAGCCAAATCTCCCCCAGCACCCGGTTCACTAAAAGCGCTGGCCCCATGAAATTCGCCTTTAACTGAAGGAACTAGGTATCTCTCTTTTTGCTCTTCTGTCCCTAATTCATAAAGCATCGAGGCAAATGTAGCTGAGAAAACACTGCAACCGGCTGTGGAGCGATGCACTTGTTCTGTGACTATACAATTATCGAGAGTCCCTAGACCAGCTCCTCCAGCATCTTCAGGGGTTTCTCTGGCAGTCAATCCCATCTCATGAACTTTAGCTGTTAATTCCAAAAACACATCTTCAGGCAGCTCATATGAATTGGGTCGCTCAGGAAATTTTCGCTCAAGAGGGATTAACTCGTTGTCGACAAATCTTTTAACTGTGTCTTGAAGAATCAAGGTTTCTTCTGGAAGTTTATAAAGCATTGTTATTTATCTCTTATTTTTCGATTTGGTTATTATTAAAGAAAATCACCTATACAATCTACCCATTTTTCTGGCTCATCTCTAATGAAAAATACAGAGCCTCCTTCTAATTCTCTGTATGTGAAATCATCTCTTAGTGATTGAACTCTGGGAATAATATAGTGTAAAGGATCACCTTTATTGCTAATAATTAAGCAGGGCTGTCTTAATTCTAATAAAGTCTTTTCGAGGTTGTAGGCAAACGCTGCATGATGACAAAACCATTCATTTTCTCCTGCTAGAAATACATGCAACAGAGACATTTGGCATGATTCTAGCGTTGCTCTACCGCCGACTCTGCTTTGAATCCAATTCCAATAATTTACCAAATGGGAGCCATCTTTTTTTGGCGATAAATCAACTTTTAAGTTACTCATGCGTTCTTCGCGTTCTTCCTTTGTGTAAAGAGGGATTCCATGAAGTATGATTTTGTCTACTCGGCTGGGATGAGACTTAGCAAACTCAGAGGCAATCGAAGCACCCGTATGATGACCGATAACTGTAATTCTATCTACATCTTGATCATCAAGAACTTCAGGTAAAACAGAAGCATATTCTTCAATGGTTAAGGGTTCGTTCGGCTTGTCTGACATTCCATAACCTAGTGTATCTGGGGCAATTACCCTAAATCCAAGTTTATTAAAATAATCAAATGTATAGAGGAATTGAAGAGACGATTGAGGCGTCATGTGTAAAAGCAAAAGGGGGTTACCCTCACCGTTTGTTAAATAATGAACTTGACCTAGGTCAGTATTTACATAGTGTTTTCTCAATAGAACGCCTTGCTTTGCCTTAAAATTTTATAGGATCAATTTTTGGAAATCCCCATGGCGTTTTCCATGGAGCCCGAAGATATGTGTCGTTTTCGTATTTCTCAAACATATTGAGGAATTCCACTTGTGGATGATTTCTCAATTCTTCAATATTGGAAAACTCAACAGCCCAGACCTCATATCGATAAAATATTTCCAGCACTTCCTCTGATGTCATTTTTGTAAGATACTTATCCCAAAGAGGCCTTGCTTGGCTAGCTTTTGTTCCGACACCAAATGAATTCCACCAATTTTTAACTAAATCTTCGTCTTTCATGAATTCTTCATACATCCCAAATTCAGTAATCATTTCAAAAAATTTATCCTCTGTCAGTGCAGGGGAGGGCGTTGCGAAGATTGAACGATCTTTTGTTCTTTGGCCATAATTAGAGCCATCGGTCTCATTTTTGCAAAAATTGCCTTCCCAACTGTCTGGGTCACTAAAACCTGACCATTGAAGAGTTTTTATGGCCATCATTGTTCCAAGCATGCTGGATTTTATTTGCTGCCCTTTACCGGTTTGAATTCGAGAATATAGTGCTGAAAGTATTGCAATAAAACTCATGGCTGCTGTGCATGTAGAGACCACGTCTGCACCCACTCGAACTGGTTCCTCACCGACATCACCCATAGTTCTCAAATAACCAGACATAGCTTGAATTGTAAGATCACTTCCCGGTCTATTTTTCATTGGTCCGCAATGCCCAAATGCTGAGAGAGAATAATGAATAAGTGATGGCTTATTGCTCTTCAATGTGTCATAAGCATAGATTGTTGATTCAGGACTTTCGCTAGTCCACTCTTCAATTAGAATATCGGCATCTTCTAGAAGTGATTCAAATTTTGATTGTCCTTCATCGGTTTGGAGGTCAATTTGAGTGATTGTTTTATTTCTATTAAATGATTGGTATAAAGCGCTGATTCCTTTGTCTGTTTGGGGGCTTAATTTTTTCGACCAGTCTCCCTCAATGGGTTCTACTTTTATAATTTCAGCACCGGCCTCAGCCAGCATAAATGAGAGATATGGTCCCGTGTATCCCTGTGTGGTATCCACAACCTTGATGCCTTTTAAAGGGTATACAGGGGAATCGGATTGTTCTTTTACGCCATCTTTTGCCTTATTTACAAATCCTTTATTCATCGCTCTTTCTGTGTCTCCTCCTGGCACAGGAATTGAGGTATCGATTTTAGGCGGTGTTTCGCTAAACTCCCATGGCAAACCGCCCACATAAAAAGGACCAGTGTGATCACCATCAACTTCCACTAAGAAGTTATTCTCTATAATTTGCTGATGGAATTGCAAATCATCAAAGCATAAGTCAAAACTATTTGGAACCTTTGCTTTATTCAGTCTTAGTGACCACCATCGAGAGGGTTTTTGCAGAAAGTGATCTTTGAGAATCTCATCCAGTTCATCGCGATTATCTATTCGATCAGTATTTTTAGAAAATCTTGAGTCCTCGGTTAATTCGTTCAAGCCAGTCGCTTCACAAAAACCAGACCATTGATCCTCATTCTCGCAAGAAACAGCAATATATTTTTTATCTTCGCATAAGTAACATCGATTAGGGGCAGAAGTCGAAGAAGCACTTCCAAGGGGTTCTCCTTGAGCGTTTGCTAATAATACCTCAGAGACTTTATTGTTCATATTGGCTAAGGCATTAGCTAAGTGAGAAGTTTTTACCCAACAGGCATGCCCAAAGCGCTCTCTTTCAATGAGTCCTAACATAATTAAACCACAGAAAAAGATTGCCCCTGTAGGATCTAAATGTGTAAATCTAATTAATTGTCCATCGTCTCCTACATATCCAGTTAGACCGCTCATTCCACTAAATGCTTGTAGATGCGGTTCTAGGGCCGCTAAATTTTTCATTGGTCCATCATCTCCATAGCCAGAGCTTGATGCAAAAACTAAATTTGGATTTGATTTGTGCAAGAGGTCATAACCAAGTCCAATCCTATCTGCGACTCCTGGCCTGAAGTTTTCAATTAGAATATCTGCTTGATTTGCCAAATTCAGCATCGCATTCATTCCTTCCTCTTCTTTGGTGTTGAGACCAGCTGATTTTTGATTGAGGTTTGTAGAGCTATAGGCCGTTGAGAGTTTATTTTGATGTGGGTAGAGGACTCTGAGGAATTCGCCTTTTGGAGGCTCCACTTTAAAAACTTCTGCACCTAAATATCCAAGCAAAGTTGCTGCCCAAGGCCCGACTATAGAAGTCCCTATGCTTAATACTTTTAATCCATTAAGTGGTCCCTTAAGTTCTTTCATTTTTTTCTCCAAAGTAGCTAGGGATAATATAGCAACTATTTATCAAACGATAAATAGTGGACTAACTAAATTCCACAATTAATTTTGCTGCAGCTGATCCTGCTAGTCTTCCAAAAGTGGTGGCAGTCAGAAGGCCGTTTCCAGCCATATAACCCCAGTCAGCAGGACCAGATATGCCTCTTGCCGATCCTCCTCCTGCAAAAAGATTTGGCAGGGTATTGCCTTTTTTATCCATGACTCTTGCATTTTCATTCACGACTAAGCCGCCCTGGGTATGAAAAAGTGCGCCAGTCACCTTGACGGCATAGTAGGGTGCCGATAGTTTTGGTTTGCCTGTGAAATCTCTTCCAAAATCATCTTGTCTCTTTCCTTCTACCATCTCTTCAACTTCTTTAATGATTTCCCTCAGCGAGGATTCATCTATGTTCGTCAACATACTCAATTCTTTGATTGTGTCTGCATTTACGATTGCATTTGCCTCAATAGCATTGTGATAATCTTCAAATTCCATCATCAGATTATGAAGGCGTTGATCAAAAATATTCCATGCGATTTTGTCTGGTTGACTGACCACTTCTACAGCTTGTTCAGAATAGCCTTTTGATTCGTCAGAAAATCTTTGTCCATTTTTATTCACTTGAAAAGCACCTTCCATAATCATTGGCCACAAGATTGGAACACCTCTTCCTGCAGCTAAACCACCATGACCTTGGTAAGCTGATAT
>CEUS01159553.1_pt1 | contig 13128 bp, 10 predicted proteins | sample 427031 | NCBI WGS metagenome assembly CEUS01 (sample SAMEA2622837, study PRJEB7988) | marine metagenome | biome: marine biome (ENVO:00000447); feature: marine epipelagic mixed layer (ENVO:xxxxxxxxx); material: "saline water (ENVO:00002010), including plankton (ENVO:xxxxxxxx)" | depth 140 m | reverse complement strand
ATCTGATGATGAAAGCACTCCAGAAGGGGTTTTTGTCACGGGCCCAGACGGTTATCCGGTGGACGAGGCCCCTCTAAACCTAATCTTCAATTTCAGTGACGTCGGAGAAGACGGTGCCGAACCCAGCATCGGAGTCACTTCCAGTGGTTGCATATTCTTCATCGCATTCGAGAAGGTCATGCGGTCTTGTAATCACGGAGTGTCGTGGGAGGACGTGACCGGACCTCTGTGCGCATTCCAGACAAACGACCCCTGGGGCTGGGTCGACCCGGAGACGGATCGGATCTTCAACGTCCAGATGCAGGGTCTTCAGACCTCGTGGATCTGCTGGAGCGACGATGACGGTGAAACGTGGGTAGGCAATCCGCACGATTCCGGAACAACTCCGGTAAACGATCACATCAAACTTGCCACGGGGCCTTGGACCAGTAGCGGGTACGGCGTAGGCGGGCAATTCTCACAGGCATTCTACGATCAAGCGGTATACTATTGCTACAACAAGCTGGTCGGCATATTCTGCTTCACAAGCTTCGACGGGGGGGCAACTTTCGAGGCAGGGGGGCAGATCATCGGTCTTGCAACCACCAATGGAGGCCTTCACGGCGCCATCACTTCGGCACCTGATGGCACCGTTTACGTCACACCGAGGGTGGAAACACCCTCCGTCATAGTATCGAAGGACAACGGGCTAACATGGTTCGACAGGACAATGGGAGAGGACGTGGGCACCCCATATCCCAGAAAGAACTCCGAGGTCGCCACTGACACCCAGTCGAACGCTTACCATATCTGGACGGGTGCCGACGAAGGAGTTTACATGTCTAGGAGCACCGATTCGGGGGAATCCTGGGAGCAGACAAGCACAAGGATAAGCCCAATCGAAGTTATCTCCACTGCTTTCTCCCAGATAGATGCGGGTGATCCCGGACGTATCGCAGTTACATACCTTGGGAGCGAGAACATGAGCGAGCTGGGCAAGCCTAACATCGACGGCGAGCCGTGGGACGGCAATGCGCACTACGCTAACTCGAATGTCAGCTATTACCTCTACATCACCTTCAGTGTCAACGCACTCGACCCGAATCCAGTCTTCCACACTGTTAGGGCATCTCCCGATCCAGTACAGATTGGCAGTATCTGTCTGAACAGTGGTGACTGCAGGGACATAGGTGGATCGAACCGAAACCTGCTCGACTTCAACGACCTGCACATCGACAGGGAGGGGAGAGTCTACATCGCATTCGCCGATGGTTGTACAGGATCCTGCGCCACAGGAAATAACTCGACGCCCGAGGACTCTCGTAGCAGGCGGGGGATAATGTGCTACCTCAGTAGCGGTCCCAGCCTGCTGGCAGAGTACGGGGATCTGGCAGAGTTCGAGACTGGGTGATCACTCATGTCGCTTCCTAGGAGGGCTATGGAGCAGATGGGCTTCTCACTCTGCTGCCTCAATTGCGATGCTCCTGACATACCGGGGTCCGATCGATGCAAGGCCTGCATACAGAGTCACACCAAGGCTCGTGACAGACTAATGAGTGGAAAGTCCAGGACAAAGGCACAGCGCCTCGCGAGGGAGATGGTCACGATGCTGGCAGACCCCTTCAGCCACATAGATGACGACGACCACGGCAAATGGATGGAGATGTACGCGGAATTGATTCGCCAGCACCAGTTCGATCCCGTGAGCGACGATAAGGACCAGAGAACAGTTCACCGTCTTAGGCTGTCCCGCAAGAAATCCCTGATCAGGGACGTAGCGAACCAGAACAAGTGGTCAGATAGACCGCCAGACGAGTTGGAGATAAACGAGATGAGGGAGCTATTGAGGGATGGAGAATCCAAGCCACCTATGACCTGGGACGACCTGATTTCGGAGATAGAGGGCATGCTCGAGGAGTGAGTGCCGAATAGCATTGATAGCAGACCAGAGTAGCCAGCGATCATGACGGGCAAGAGAGACCCACGAGCATGGCGGATCGACGAAGACCCATTCGAGGCCCGTCAGAGGGTGGGAAGCCACACGGCGGCTAGGGACGACGGCTCCCGACGCCAGCCTAGGATCCACGTGATGAAAGTTGGCCAGGACGGCAGGGTGGTCTCGAGCTTCTTCGGAGATAACAGGACAGTAGAGGCTATACCCCTACACCAAGGCTCAATTTGGCACTTCTCTAGAACAGAGATTAGCCATCTTGCATTAGCTACGGGAGCCTTTACTCTCGCCTTGGCTCTAATGTTCGATGGTGGAATCTTGGGCCTCTCTTCGAAGTTCCCGCACTATTGTGTTCTGTCTCTGATTTCACTTGCACCGGCCTTCCTGCTGCATGAGTTTGCTCACAAGTTCGTGGCCAAGTACTACGGGTGCTGGGCGGAGTTCAGAGCCGATCCAGGAGGCCTTAGGTTTGGGTTGATCCTGGCTGCCATACTAGGAATCGTGTTCATGGCACCAGGTGCGGTGATGGTTGCAGGTAACGCTACGCGTAATCAGTTCGGCAAGATTGCCGTGGCCGGTCCCGTAACGAACATGGCTCTCTGGGCGTTAGGTTACTCGGCATGGCTTTTGCTTTCTGGAATCTTCGGAGTTATCGACTTGGTCATACATTACTGGCTATGGGGTAACGCAATTCTCTGCGCGTTCAACATGCTACCCTTTGGCCCCTTGGACGGTCGGAAGATCAAGTCTTGGTCAGAACCAATTTTCTACACCTGTCTAAGCGTAGCCGTTGCTCTTGTCTACATAACCTACACGAACACCCCTATTCTGTAGGTGGATTGCCTTCATTGGCTTCCCAAGTTACCCAAGTGCATTCAGAACCGGCTTCTCGTCGCAGTGGAAGAAGGTCATCATGGCCCACCACGTTATCATGTCTAGGCTGTTCACTAGGTTCGCAACCCCGGTGTTTTCCTCTCCGTAGTCCTTGCCAGTCGTATCCATCCACTGTTCCATCTCCTCAAGCGTATCGCAGGTCTGGTGGTAGCACCAGTAACCATCAACCAGCCCTCCGAATCCTACCGTGACCGTACCTAGGTTATCCTGGAAGCTAGCATGGTCGCTGCGAGCCGTTGTGTCCTCATAGACAATAATCTCAGGTCTGTCCATGTCAAGCCAGACATCAGTCTTCCAGGTGTCGGCGGAGTAGTTCGCCCCCACCAGTGTCCCCATCCTCTCCTCTAGGCCAAGGGCGTCCGAACCAATCCAATTGGAAAGCCCCACCATCCCCGGCTGGTCGAGGCTTCCGTGATTGGGTCCGGGCCCTATGTACACCCTCATAGGCCAGACCTCGCTGTCCTTCGGGTAACCATCCTCGTCTATCTGTGGGTCTGGGTCACCGTGAGGGGCGCCACCACCGCCCGGCCAGTTGACGCCGGCCATGTCGAGGTTGATGTAGTTCGTAACGGTGACATCAGGGTTGTCCTCCTTCACGTAGTAGTCGGTCCAGTAGTCAGACCCTCTCTTCCCTCCTTCCTCACCGGACCACAGGCAGAACACCATCGTCCTCCTGCTTTCGAAGTCTGCCAACGCGCGAGCGGTCTCTAGAACCATCGAGGTCCCAGCTGAGTTGTCGTATGCACCGACCCTTGTCCCATAGCTTCTCATCCCTATCACGTGCGGGTCTAGGAGAACCATGTTTGCTGGTGGGGCAACGTCGAAGTGCGCACCGAATACGAGCCACTCGTTCGTGAATACACTCCCCCACTTGTACGCGCACACGTTGTATGACTCGGGGTTCTGGCTACCGAAAATGTCTGTGAACTCGAATCTGTGTGCCATGACTTCTAGGCCGAACGAGGAGAGCTCTGCGATGATGTACTGGGCCGCGTCCTCGTAGGCCGGGTTGCCCTGGCCCGCCCACCTGTCCCAGTATCCTGCCTTGCCGTCGATCGGGTCAAGGGTGTTCGAGGGGTCTGTGATTTCGTGTAGCCTTTCATAGACGACTCTGCCATGTACGACTCCACTTGAATGTGCACCGCCTTCGTTAACTGGAACGCTGGATTCTCTCTGTGCCGAGACCAACTTGACCGTCACCGGTCCCCCCGACTCCATGCTGGCGTTGATTGTGTCGAGAGAGGAGTTGCCCGAGACCCTCTGCACGCCCGAATAAAACTCTCCTGATTCACCGCCCCTTGCAAGCCAGGAGCCCCACGACTCGTTAGCCTCTCTCACGGGCCAGTGAGATCTGCCCTCGTCTCCGACGAGCAGGATTAGGAAATTGTTCCTAGGTGGTGCGAGCATTTCCAGAGTAAGTGTAGAACCCTTCTCGATATCGACCACTGTGGAGTTCTGGACGAAACCAGTGATAGGATCTCTAACCAAGTAGGGGACGAATACCGACATTGCCTGCCTTGCTTCTAGGGAAACCTCCTGGAACACTCCAGACACTAGGGTCTCAGGTCCAACTTCTAGGCTCTTTGCAGTCGCTTCCTCGGGGGGTTCTCCTAGGCATCCGCTTAGAGGCGCAGTCATAATCACGAAAACAACCAGCAGTATCCTCATAGAAACTCCACTAAGCAGCCAATCTCTTCTTGACTACTATTCCGTTGTCTGCAACCAGGACAACCTCTACTGTGGGGGCTGGGGGTACATACCCTATGGGTGAGGCTGCCGTTTCCTCTAGGACTTCCAGAGCCCTAGCTCTCCTCTTGCGCTTACGCTTGACGCCCCTCCTTCGAACCCTCCATATGAAAAACAAGATTATCGCACTAATGTAGTAGATTAGCTGCTGTAGTATCCAGGTAGGTGTCAGCAGGACCCCGAATTCTAGGGTGTCATCTCCCATACCCGGAGAGATTTGGTAGATTATTACCTGCCTTTGTGTATCTTCGTCAATGCTGGAAACAACAGCTCCTCCATCGGATGATAGACCCTCAAGTTGGACGCCTAGGGGCAAAATCAGAGTCAACTTTCCACCGAGGTTTATTCCGAGCTCATCTGGTCCTATTCCCGATAGAGCCGAGGCACCGATAGGAGCACTAAGGTTGCCGGGGGTCCTCACTCCCTCAGCACTCACCAAGCCTGCTGCAAGAGCCCCTGTGAGTCCGTCCATCGCAGAAACCATGGGGTTCAGGAATGGCATGATAAGCGCGTTAGCTGGTGCCTGCGTAGCTACACCAATTTGGAAGCTACCCGAATCCTCTCCGTTGGCCATGGAAATCAGCTCAGCCCACGTGTTGTCCACTCCTATCGTGACTCTAACCCTGGGTACTCGTAGACTCATGACTATTCCCTTCTCATCGCTCACTACGTCGTCTTCGTCAACCAAACCGTCGTGAGGGAAGTCCAGAACAAGAGAGAATGCATCCATGTCCAAGTTTCCAAAGCTGTTGTTTGTATCCATTGACAGCGTCCGCGCTTCGTCGGTGATGTACGACTTTAGGTCCTCTGAGAAGCTTTTTGCGAATCCCGGAAGGCCGGTTACATTGTTGTTCGAGAGGGGAATGCTCTGATCGCAGTAGCTCCTGCCGGTGTTGCAGAGGGGGAAATCAACAGGGAGAGCACCTCCTCTGCTTCCTATCTCGAGGAACAGACGGATTAGGTCCGAGGGTAGCACGTCTAGGCTAAGATTTGTTGTGTCGGTGTTCATCGACTTGAACAAGGACTCAGGAACCGCGATTCTGTGGACCGTCAGATTAACAGTAAGCTCGAATTCGACAGTCACTCCCTTGCTGATAGGTAGGTTGGCCATGTTGAACTCGGAGATATCTAGACCCACGTCCACGTAGGCACACGTCTTCAATGACGACTCGCATACCCTGTCAGTGTTTGCATCGCTGCATGAAGTTCCTGTGGAGTTCGAGCAAATGGCGTGATTCCAGAAGAAAGAGTCTGACCCAGTCAGACTAATCTCCCCGACATGGTCCCCTGTCACTCTGTATGCAAGCTCTATGCTATTTCCTCCTTCCTTCGTGGACGCCCAGGAGGGGAGCATTATCTCCATTGTCAGATCAGCTGTTAGGCCGCTAGGAAGCATGTTCCCGATGAACGAGTCCATCGTGCTATCGCTCAAGATAGTTGAGAACTCTACTCCGGAGTTCATTAGTGTGTTCAGGTCGTCTCCCGTTACTTGGTTCAAGAATCCTACGCCATCCCCTAGGTTCCCACCCAGAAGATCAGCTAGGCTGAGAGGGAATGTGTGGCTCACAGACCTCATGTACACAGGGAACGTGTCGTCCATAGCTACAGAACCATTTAGACAGTAGTAGTCAACTCTCAAACAACCAAAGCCATGGGTGTAGTTCAGTCCACCGGGATCCAACGGCGGCTGGGAAACATGAGTCCACTGGAACTCCCCCATTTGTACGTTAACATCAGGGTTTGAGTTGCCTATGGCTTCTCCAATGCCAGATACGGGGATGTTGTTAGACAGATCCTTTAGATCCAGAAGACCAGTGTGGTAGGCCATTCTGATTCCGTCCGACGTGATTACGGGGATGTTTGCTTTGTCCTTGGTCATTAGAGGGGGAACTCCCCACTGGTCAAGTGAGGAAGCCTGTATTTGGTAGATTGCGGCTACAACCTCTACGAAGGCATTGCTTTCGTCCGTCATGTCTACCACTACTCGTAGGTCCAGGCTCTTGTCATCGGAGGAGACGCTCACAACCCCGGTAGTATCAGTCTGTCTGAAACCCAAGGTCATGTCTAGGTCGCCACTGAAGGATTGGCTTGCTAGAGGGCCCGAAGGACTACGCCAATCTATACTCCATAGGCCAGAGTGGTAGTTCTCCTCTGTGTGGTGAACCATCTCTCCCATAGTGCCTCCTGCGTTGGTCACTGTTGCGTATGGGGGTGGCTGAATGGCGTAGGTCCCCATGTGTCCGGGACTGACATCCACGTCGAATCTCGTGGTGACTTGCGACCCCATGATTAGCATCCCCTCTAGGGCCGACTCTAGATCTGCCGGACTGAGGTCTATTCCGTACGTATCGTCGGCATCCATGGAGATTACTACGCTAGTTGAGATGCAGATAGGGGGCTCGAAGGCGTTCCCATCGCTGTTATCATCTACATTAGTTTCGCAATTCACCTCAGAAAGGACACCTGTACTGTTTGGAAGCATAATCGTTGGAGCCCAGTCTGTTTGGGGGCTAGATGATCCACCCCATGTTAACAGTAGCTGGGCAATGCTGCTGTTAACCTCAGAGAGAAGAGTTTCCTCGATCGTTGGGGATGATGGATCCGTCGGATCACTATTGTTGTCAAATGCCGCCCTCAGTACGTCAGCGGGCAAACCATCGTTCTGCCCTATGTTGTCCGATTCAAGTGCGTTCGTCATGCCTGGGTCTAGGAACAGGTCCATCCCGCCTCTGTCCCACTCCCTAATTGCCCAGGATGCCTGGAACTCGATTTCCGTGGGGCTAGTCATGTTGAAGTTGTACATCCCCTCAACCCACTCAGTGATACCAGTTGTGCCATCATCTGCGTTGTTTCTTTGATCGCAGAAGCCCCCAAGACCCAAAGTAGCGTGGCTACAAATCAGCATGTCATCAAACTCAACATCCTCAGAAATAGCCACTGGAGCCCACGTCTGCATCAGGAAAAGAATCCCTAGAAGAATCGATGTCCTACTCCACATCCGCTGGGATGGAGTCTTAGCGTTCCGCTCAGCCATCGAGCAATGACTCGTAGAGTCATTGTTAATGGATTCGGTGAAGGGTGTCAGAAACCGACCCTGAAAGCCTCATTTCTCAGTCTGTTTGTACCAATCGGCTGCCGCGCTGGGGCCTCCTTCCGTATCGCCGTCTGTGTTAGCTTCTCCAGGCTGTTGGTTCAGAATTACCCTACCCTGCTCGTCGATTAGGTATGTCGTCGCTGCTTCCTCCTTCATCACCAGAGCCATGACCAGCCCAATCACTAGAAACAAGAACCCACAGCAAGCACAAGTAGAGCCACCGAGAATCCCCCCTATTCCACCAAAAATACCTTCAATTAACTCGATGATTACTTGTTCTGGTACTGCAGCAAACTCTGCAGTTGTCGTGACCTGGTATGAGACGCCGACCTCCAGGTTGTGGATCGAACCCATGTGGTACCATCCCATAGGGTCATCTTCGTGCCCCATTGGCTTTTCTCCGTCTGCGGTGCACTGATCATGCACATATTTCGCATCCCTGCCCCCATCCTCCCTGCTGATGTTCATGCTAAACTCGTCGCACCTAACTCCGTCACTGACGAATATCAACAACGAATCGTCGTCTTCCAAACCGTCGTAGACTCCTGAATCCCCAGACCAGACTGCTTCATCTTCAATTGATAACTCTTCGAGTGAACTTAACTCTGAGCCACCCATGACTGTGAGCAAGACTCCGATTGCAAGCATCACTCCTCCGACCCCTAGGGTCACTTTGGCAACTGTATGCACAATCTACGGAACAACCCCACCTTCAAAAAATCACCCTATGAAAACTGAGAGGCAGGTCAGGCTAGCATCTACCTCTCTGAACTCGCCCATTTCGACTGTCGTCACCGAGAAACCTGCGTCCAGCATGAGCTGCCTGGACTTCTTGTACCCCCCAGCGATGATGATTCGGTCACCGTATGCGATCGTATTTGCGGCGTAACTCTCTTCCTCGGGAATCCAGATCAGCTCCTCTGCAAAGGAGAGATCCGCCTCAGTAAGGTGCCCCTCTGCTGCAACGATGGTCCCCGGGCGTGGGCTCGAGCACACGGTAGTGAGGTGCAGGGTGCTCTCAGGCACTTCGAAGATCTGGACCCCGAAGCCCCCTTCATTTGCGTGTCCGGCCAGGAAGGCAGCCCCCCCCTTGTTGGTCCTTGTAGAAATGCCCACCAGGAACCGGTCGTCGTAGAAGACAACGTCTCCCCCGTCCAACGTCGCCCCAGGGGGCATCCTAGCTATCTCGAAGTCGTCTGCCAGGAACTCAGCAATCGAGTCCTGTTCCCCATCCCTGCTGGGATGCCCCAGGTTCGGGATGACGGCCTTATCGTCAACAATTACGGCGGTGTCCTCGGTGAAGCTGCAGTCTGGAAAACCCCCAATCGATGGGAGCGTCACTACCTCGCTCCCATGTGCCCTCAACGCTGCGAAATAGGCCTCTTGGGACCCCTTTGCAGCCTCGTAGTCAGGGGTTCTCGTGCCGAAGTAACTCGATACAGCCTCGACAAATTCCGGTGAGACCTCGCGAGTCAGCGCGCGACCCCTGCTCCTATCGAATGTGCCAGGCACGACCTACCCCAAACACATCCCTTCATAACGCTTAGGAGAATGGAATCCTGTTTCCGCAAACCGGAATTACCTACCTATCAATTATGGACGGCCAATCCACGCGAAAAGCTGTGGAGGAATTGGAGGGCTCCTTCGACGAGCAGGGTCGTAAGACAAGTCCAACCCTCCCCTCCACCACTGACATGGTTCTCCGAACAGTCCAGATAGAGGCCTTCGATGATGAGTGAGATCTCTGAACTTCTAGAAGCTAGAAACCGACACATCAGCGAAGCGATGTCAATCGCTCATGGGAAGCCTCTGCACATCGTAAGGGGGGAGATGCAGTACCTCCATTCATCTGACGGGACCAAGTACCTAGATCTCGTCAACAACGTCTCTCACGTAGGTCACTGCAATCCCCACGTTGTTGAGGCAGGACAGAGGCAGATGGCTCAGCTGAACACAAACAGTCGGTATATCTACGAGGGCCTAACAGACTACCTTTCGAGACTGTCTTCGACACTCCCCCAGTCACTGTGCGTAGGCTTCCTCGTCAACTCGGGTAGCGAGGCTAACGAGCTTGCAATTCGTCTTGCCAGAGCGTACACCGGGAATAATGACATGGCAGTCATCGAAGGCGCGTACCACGGACACACAGGTATGCTTGTCGACCTCAGCCCGTATAAGTTCAGGGGGCCTGGTGGCAAGGGCGAGCCAGAGCCATGGGTTCACGTCCTCCCTATTCCGGACTCGTATCGAAGGGCGGGTTCCGACTTCGCTTCCGAGGCGAGGTCCAGCCTGAAAGAGGCTGGTGAGATAGCGGGGCTGCTGATCGAGTCCATGCTCTCTTGTGCTGGGCAGGTCCCCCTTCCAGATGGTTACCTGAAGGAGGTCTTTTCCTCTGTAAGAGGGGCAGGCGGAGTTCTGATAGTAGATGAGGTCCAAGTCGGATTCGGAAGGGTAGGCACTCACATGTGGGCCTTCGAGGAGACTGGGGTTGTGCCTGACATAGTCGTAATGGGTAAGCCAATAGGAAATGGTCACCCAATGGCAGCAGTCTTCACTACGAGAGAGATAGCTTCCTCTTTCGGTGGTATGGAGTTCTTCAGCACATTCGGAGGAAACCCGGTGTCATGCGCTATCGGCATGGCGGTAATGGATGTGATAGAGGAGGAAGCACTGCTTTCTAGGACTAGGGATTTGGGCTCACGCTTCAAGAACGGCCTAGAGATCCTGAAGGAGACGTATGGAGTGATCGGGGACGTCAGAGGTAGAGGGCTCTTCTTGGGATTCGAGATGGTGAGCGACAGGAAAAGCCTCGAGCCCGCCAGTGAGGAGGCATCTTTGCTCGTTAACGAGATGAGGGAAAGGGGAGTTCTCCTCAGTACCGACGGACCACTTCACAACGTGATCAAGATCAAGCCACCTCTGGTCCTGAATGAGGACGATGTAGACGGGACCCTCTCAAAGCTCGACTACATCCTCAGCGGTGTCGCCTTCTGACTCTACCGAACCCGATCCCACTAGTCGCGCTTCTCCGATACCCCGAGTTCTTCCGAACTGGTAGATCGCGACGATTAGCAAGACCGAGAGGACGACCTCTAGTCCGAAGAAAGGAATCCACGTCTCTCCCGACGAACCTGACTCGCCCCCGGGGGTCGATGGCTCTGGCTCCGGAGTGGGGGCCGGAGGAGCTGGCTCGACAACGACAGTTCCGACCATCCCGAACTCTTCGTGGGGCTCGCAGACGTACTGATGGGTCCCGTTAGTACCTATTTCGAAGGTGAATGAGTAGTCTACGTTCCTTGAAGCCTCCCCAGAGTCGAACAGACCTTCTTCTGCCACGGCATTGTGTGCCAGAAGCTCACCGCTCCAGAAGAACCGAACCGTGTCTCCCTCTACAATGGTCACAGAGGATGGCGAGAACCTCAGGTTCGTGCTGTCTACAGTCACAACCACTTCTTCGTTGGAAGCCTCCCCTGCAAACGCCCCCGCGGTGGACGATACGATCAGGAGTACCAGAGAGGCAACGAGTCTTTTCATCGATGTTAACGAGAAGAATTTGGTATACACCTTTTGCGGCTTTTTGCAGCGATTATCGAGCATTTGGGCCAGATTATGATATGGTTTTGCAGATACTGGAGTATCAGGTGAATAGGAATGGAGCCAAAGATGAGCGACAAGACTGAGCAAAAGAGGAAGACGGTCACGGCGGGCGTAGTTGCCCTTGCGGTGGTGTCTCTGCTGGCCGGAGCGTCGGTGAGTGCTACTCTGGAGGAGTACGCAGCACCGAAGTACGCAGAGGCGGACCCCTTTGAGGGAGCAGTGGATGACCTCACAGGAGAGGACACGTGGGATGAGAAGGAATCAGATGAGAAGCCAATGGGCAAGCACATCAGGAATGCCATGAAGAGCCGAATGGACAACAGGAATGAGGACAGGACAGAGCACCTCGAGAAGAGGATTCAGATCGACTCTAACCTAATCTCAGCATTCCAGTTTTGTCTTGACAGCCCCGACTGCGGAGCTGACGACGAATCACTTTCCGAGATGATCGAGAAGCTTACTGGGGCAGTGGTAGGCATGCAGTCCACGATAGACGGAACCGAACCCCTGGATGATGAGTACAAGGACTGGGATGAGAGGAAGGACTGGGACGAGTCTAAGAGGATTGATTTCGCTGAGGAGAAATTCACACATCTAAGAGCAGCCCAAGTTGCCATAGCCTTCTGCATCGACAGTGAGGACTGCTCAGCGGAGGCTGAGGTAATCGAGACCGCGCTCGGACACATGCTCAATCGCGCTGAGCACCACAGAGAGTGCGCAGACGAACGCAGGTGCGATCGGGATCACGACCACAGGAAGGGATTCCGTGGCAGGTTGCACGCAGCCCTGTGCAAAATGACTGACAGGTGCGACGATAGGGATAGCGGCGATGCTCCCATTGACAGGCCAGAAATAGAGGTCACACAGGAGGCATGTGAGTCTAGGATGGGCGTTTGGACAGAAGCAACCGACCGCGGAGAAGGAATATTTTACTGCGATTGGAGCGAATTATCAGAGGAGCCCGGAAGCGAGGACGAGTCAGACGAAGGCGAGAGAGAAGACGATGCCGGATCCCCCGATAACCAAGAGGAGTGCGAAGCCTCCGGTGGAACCTGGTACGAGGACAGGCAGTACTGCCAGACCGAGTGAACTTCCTAGCAATACAGGAATCAGACTACGAAAGTGACTCGGTGCGTCTGACGCACCGAGTCGCCTAACATTCACATCTACGTTGTTACCGGGCGAGTCATGGATGACGAACCCGGGAACATACCGGGAGCTCCTATAGACAGGGTAGCTAGGATTACACTGTCATTGGGAGGCTTCATGCTAATCCTCCTAATCGCAGTACCATTCACTTTCGAGTCGGACTCCGGGTACTTCGCTTCCTATGTGGTATACTCCCTATTCCTGACAAGTGTCGGGGTGATCATTGGAGTGTCTCTGATGTGGCTCAACGACCCCCGAAGAGAGGCCCCAGAGTCTCCCGGTGAACGCGAAACAAGAAAGCCGATGCTATCTGAAGACCAGAGTGCAATAGTCGAAATCCTGTCAGCGAACGGATCCTCCATGTGGCAGGCAGAGCTGGTGCGAGAGACTGGCTTTACCGATTCAAAGGCAAGCCGGCTTCTATCGCGGATGGAGGCAGAAGGCCACATTAGGAGAATCAGAGACGGGATGGGCAAGAGAGTAGAACTAACGGAGGTTGTAGGGTGACAACGCAGGGCCAAGAGACCGATCGGAGAATGCTCCTTATCGCCGGCCTCTCGGTAACCATCTTGGCTCTATCGTTCAGGGTCCTGATGATGATGGAGGACTCCCTATACGAGGGTAGGGGCCCTGAGGATGGGGTGCAAACCGTCACCCTCCCTCTGATGGCGCTGATTGCTTTCCTAATCCTGCTAATGGCCGGTCAGATCAGGAGCGG
>CEUS01180302.1_pt1 | contig 13131 bp, 14 predicted proteins | sample 427031 | NCBI WGS metagenome assembly CEUS01 (sample SAMEA2622837, study PRJEB7988) | marine metagenome | biome: marine biome (ENVO:00000447); feature: marine epipelagic mixed layer (ENVO:xxxxxxxxx); material: "saline water (ENVO:00002010), including plankton (ENVO:xxxxxxxx)" | depth 140 m | reverse complement strand
ATAAAGGTTATAAAACTTTTAGCTTAATAGATTTTCCTGGACACTAATCTTCAAGATTTGGTCTATACCAAGATGGTTTTCCCAGCAAACTGTTATAAAAACCTGAAGCTCTATTAAAATATATTCTTCTCTTAAATTTATTTAAAATTATTGTATAAAATATGAATTTTAACATAGCTGAAAGATAAATTAAAAAACATTCTTTAATAGCTTTAATAATTCCAAAATTTTTTTTGTTGAAATAAAACTTTGACCAAACCCAGTGCCAATTTCTAGAAAATTCAACTTCATTTTTATATTTTGGATCTAAAGTTTTGGCGCCACCATGATTTATTTTTGCTGCAGGTATAATATAAATAGATCCTCCGCTTTTATTTGCCCTTAAACATAAATCATTATTTTCAAGATATAAAAAAAAATTTTCATCAAAATAATCATCATAAAATTTTTTTTTATTTATTAACATTGCAAACCCATCTACGTATTCTACTACAAAAGGTGAATCGGGAATTTTAATCATTTGATTTTTGCTAAACATTCCATAATTTGGATAATTAGCGTCCGACGAAATCGGTGCAAGAATTGAAAAATCTTCTATATTCTTAGAAGCTCTGAAGATTTCTTCTAATGTATTGGGTTGTAAAGTTACGTCTGGATTTAATATAAGAACATTTTCTGTTTTTGCTAATTTTATTCCTATATTATTTCCTGCCCCCATTCCTATATTGGATTTAGAAAGAACACATTTTAGATTCTTGTATCTAGATTCCAAATCTTCTTTAAATCTTTGATTGTTTGAATTTTCTACAACTATTATTGGTATCTTTTTATCAATTGAATTTAAGCATTGATGTATAACATTTTCACTTTTTAACGTTACTATCACTATTGATAAATTTTGCCCAGATATTGACATAGTATAATGAATACTGACGATTTAGATTGCGAAGTATACTAATAGTTTTTACTAATGTAAAAAAAAAAATATGAAAAAAGTTGTAGTTACCGGAGGTGCTGGGTTTATTGGGAGCAACCTAGTCAAATATTTGCTGAAAAAAAAATATTTTGTAATTAATATAGACAAACTTAGTTATTCAGCAAATCCCTATAATCTTAAAAATTTAAAAGAAAATAAAAATTATGTCTTTTTTAAAGTAGATTTAAATAACAAAAATAAAATTATTAAAATACTCAAAAAGTATAAACCAGCTGCTATTTTTAACTTAGCGGCAGAAACTCATGTGGACAGATCAATTGATAAACCAGGAAGTTTTATTTATAGCAATATTTTAGGAACATATAATTTATTAGAAGCGATTTTAACTTATAAAAAAAAAATTAAGTTGATTCATGTCTCTACTGATGAAGTTTTTGGTGATTTGCTAAAAGGAAGATCTAACGAAAAATTTCCATATAATCCAAGCTCTCCTTATTCTTCTTCAAAGGCATCTGCAGATCATCTGGTTAAAGCTTATATCAGAACTTACAAAATCCAAGCTGTTATATCAAACTGCTGCAACAATTATGGACCAAATCAATTTCCTGAAAAATTAATACCAAAGTTAATTTTTAATATTATAAATAACAAACCACTACCTATTTACGCCAAAGGTAAAAATTCTAGAGAATGGATGCATGTTGAAGATCATTGTAAGGCGTTATTATTAATTTATTTAAAAGGAAAAATTGGTGAAAGTTATAATATTGGCTCAAATATGAATCTTTCCAATATAGATATTGCAAAAAAACTGCTAAAAATTGCAAAAGAAAAATTTTATAAAATTGGAAAAAAAGTTGTGATAAAATTTGTAAAAGATAGACCGGGTCATGATTTCAGATACGCATTAAATAATACTAAAATATTAAATGAATTAGGATGGAAAACTAAAATATCTTTAGATAAAGGGCTTTCACAGACTTTTGACTGGTATATAAATAATAAAAATTTTTTCATGAGTGTTAAAAAAAAATTTTATATAGATAGGTTGGGTTTAAAAAAATGATAAAAAAAGGAATTATCTTAGCTGGTGGTAATGGCATTCGCATGAGTCCTTTAACAAAAGCTGTAAATAAACAACTTTTACCAATATACGACAAACCATTAATTTTTTACCCTTTATCAGTTTTAATGCTTTCTGGGATTAGAAATATACTTATTATAGTTAATAAAGGACAATTAAATCAATTTAAAAAAATTTTACCTGATGGGAATAATTTAGGTATAAAAATTTCTTATGCTGAACAAAAATATCCCAGAGGTTTACCTGACGCTTTTCAAATAGGAAAAAGTTTTATCGGAAGTGATAATGTTGCTTTAATTTTAGGAGATAATTTTTTTTACGCACAAAGTTTAACAAAAAAATTAAAAGAATGTATAAAACTTAAAAAGGGGGCAAAAGTAATATTGCATCCTGTTAAAAATCCATCTTTATATGGTGTTGCTAGCATAAATAAGAAAAACAAAATAACAAAAATTGTTGAAAAACCAAAAAAATTATTTTCTAATCTTGCAGTAACAGGTCTTTACTTCTTTGATAATAAAGTAATCAGCTATAGTAAAAACTTAAAACTTTCAAAAAGGAAAGAAGTTGAAATCGTTGATTTGCTTAATAAATATAAAAAAACAAACAAACTTTCTGCTGAATTTTTAGGTCGAGGTGGAGCTTGGCTTGATACAGGATCGATCAAGGATTTTTATAATACCTCTGCTTTTGTTTCTGCTTTGGAAAACAGACAAGGTCTTAAAATAGCTTGTTTAGAAGAGATAGCATTTAATAATAAATGGATTAGCAAAAAAAACATAATGGATGCGATAAAATTTTATGGCGCATGTGATTACTCAAAATATTTATCATCCTTTTTAAAAAAAACACCAAATTAAATGTTAATAAAAAATAAAATAGTTGTTACTGGAGGAAGTGGAAGGTTCGCACAATCTTTAAAAAAAACAAAAAGTAAATACAAATTTATTTATCCTAAAAAAAATCAACTAAATATAATTAATTTAAATTCAATAAAGAGATATTTAAAGAAAAATAAACCAGCCTCTGTTTTACATCTTGCTGGTTTATCAAGACCTATGGTTGAACATGACAAAAATATAAAAAAAAGTATTAGTTTAAATATTATTGGCACTGCAAATCTGGTAAAAATTTGCTCAGAACTAAAAATAAAATTAATATATTTTTCTACTAGCTACGTATATCCAGGAACAAAAGGCAATTATAAAGAAAGTGATGCTTTGCTGCCTTGGAATAATTATGCTTGGTCAAAACTTGGCGGAGAATCTGCAGTTCAAATGTATAAGAACTCATTGATACTAAGAGTTTGTATGACTGAAAAACCTTTTGTTCATAAAAAAGCTTTTGCAAATGTTAAACTTAATTTTATTTTTCATTCAGAGTTAGCAAAAATATTAATTAAAATTTTAAATAAAAAAGGAATAATTAATTTGGGAGGACCAACAAAAACTGTTTATGAATTTGCAAAAAAATTTAATCCGAGAGTTAAAAAAATTTTTAACAAGAAAAATTCATCAAGTAGTTTTCCTTCTAAACCATTTATGAATTTATCTAAATTAAATAAAATGATTTAATGGCTTATTAATATGAGAGTAATAAATACAAAATTTAAAGGTCTTAAAATCATTCAGCAAAAAAAACATGGAGATAATAGAGGCTATCTGAGAGAAACTTATATTAAAAAAGTTATAAAGTGGGATAATTTAATTTTTGATTACGCAACAACCTCTAAAAAAAATGTTTTAAGAGGCTTTCATTTTCAACATAAATTTTTGCAAGCAAAGTTTGTAAGCGTATTAAAAGGAAAAATTTTAGATTGTGTTATTGATCTTAGAAAAAAATCCAAAACATTTGGTAAATGTTTTTGTTTAGAATTATCTGAAAAAAATTGTAAATCACTCTATATACCTGAAGGCTTTGCGCATGCTTACTATAGTTTTTCAAATCTAAATATAATTTATTATAAATTATCTAATTATTATCATCCTAAATATGAAGATGGAATTTTATGGAACGACAAACTTGTAAAAAATAAATGGCCTACTAAAAATCCTGTAGTATCCAAAAAAGATAGAAAGTTAAAAACTTTTAATCAATTTAAAAAAATTTATAAAAGTTTGTGATTCAAATCTTTTCTAATGTCATAAAAAATTATAGGTATTGTTGTGCTTTTAGTATTTTTTCTAAACCAATATGGCATAAATCTTTCTGCTAAAAACGTATAAATTCTTATTTTTCCAAAACCTTTTAAATTTTCAAAACCAAATAATTTTTCACACTTTTCTAACCATGGAAAAAGATCCTCATAATATTTTTTTAACTTTTCTTTAGATCTACATATAAACATATTATGAGGATTGAAGGACACTTCAGTATTAACAAAATGATTAAAATCTTCTTTGTTATTTTTATCTAATAAATTTATTGCTTTGGTCAAATTGTTTTCTCCATGCATTAAATCAAAGTGAAATTGAATGTTTCTTGCTTTTTTACTGAAAAGAGTTGATGGTTTTTTTACAATAGATTTTAATCCTTTTTTAATAAACTTCATTGGTTTAAATTGGTTTATAAAAATTGGGTCACCAAGGATTGTGTCATACTTGCTTAAATCCTCGGGTAGCTCTTTTAAAACTTGAGATTCTAAGCTCTTGATATTGATATTTTCAACTTCGTATTTCTTTAAACTCCAAAATTTTCTGTATTGGCAAAATCCAAACCATTCACCGTCAAGACTGTCTAGATAATTTTTCCACATCCAGTAATGAAAAGTATATTCTCCATAATGTTTATTTTTTCTAGAAATATTTAATCCAGGTTTATCGCTTAGCCAATTGTCATCAAAAATTTTTTCTCCTAACCCTACGGGTGTATATCCGAGATCTTTAATAAACTTGTAATGATTAGGTTCTAAGCTTATGCAAAACATTCTAATTTTTTTCATATTATTAACTTTCTAAAACTTTTTCTAAATTACTAATCGGAACTTCAATACTACCTTGTTGATTTGGAAAATCATGTTTATTTGTATGCTTGGCATCTGTTATTATAGAACAATAATTTAAATTATTTTTTTTTGCTAAATTTTCTATTACTGGACCTGCTTCAAAACTTCTAAATTCTACAATTCTTGTTTCTGGTTTGCAAAAAGCTAAATTCGCAAAACCAGCTCCATGCAAACCCACAATACAATCTGCTTTGTTAAATATTTCTACTTGCTCGTCAAATTTAGTATCACCAAGTTTAATAGGAACGAAATCTTTGTTTAATAGGTATTCTTTAATTTCATTCTCATTGCTTATTAATCTTTGAGGGGCATTATATTTTGCTTCGCTCCTATCTATATAAATCTTTTTCTTATTTTTAGCCTCAAGATTTTCCTTAACAAAAGTATTTTTTAGCCAATCTAATATCCACTTGGGAATATTTTGAATGTCACTTGTAGCATCCCCCGTAACTACTACTGGATGATCAGTTAGTATTAATTGTTTTGCCTTTATATGTCTAAATTTTTCACTGGAAAGCCTTTTATGTTCAGGAATTTTTAAATAATCTAATGTTTCATTTTGAAATTTTTTTAAAAGGCTTGGTAGTAAAAAAAAATCTATTTCACTTAAGTTTTTATATTTATTGCATAAATTTAATCTAGGCAAAACATCAAATAACCAGTGCCAATAATTTGTATTGCCCCCTCCTCCAGTCAATAAAGAAAGCACTGAATTATTTATATTTTTTAATTTTCTTGGTGTGCCTTTTGTAAACACAACATTATCTTTTATTTTTGAATTATACATTTTTAAATCATGTGTATAACGTAACTGAAAAGAAGGGCCTTCAATAATCGAATTATCAAGTATTACAGCAGTGTCATGAATACGATCAGTATACAATCTTCCATTGTTAACTTTATAAACTTTGTATTTTAAATTATCTCCCAGGTCTAAATTTTTAACATCAATATTGCTATTACCTTCACAGCCGATATGGTTTTTAATTCTGCCGTATATTTTAAAATAAATTCCGTAAGATATTAATTTAAATAATTTTTGTAAAAATTTTTTTATCACTGTTTTAAAAAATTGGTAGCGGGGGGCGGAGTCGAACCGCCGACCCCAGGCTTATGAGTCCTGTGCTCTAACCAACTGAGCTACCCCGCCGTCTAATTCTGTTGATATATAATACTTTTTATTTTTATTACAATCAACTTGTTCAAAGTATTAAATATTGAAAGCTTTAAAAAAAATATCCGCAAATTTTTTAGTTTCATTATAGCTTAAAGTTTTATTTTTTAAGCCTACAAATAAGCCATGTTCATGCACATAATTTGCATTTGGGAAATTGCTGCTTTTTTGTTTTAAATTATACTTTTTCAAAGCTGGCTGTTTTAAAAAATTTCCTCCAATAATTGGTCTTGTTTCAATTCCTAATCTGTCTAATTTATTAATTATCATTTTTTTGTTTTTTTTAATTTTCTTATTAATTAACATAGATAAACCAAACCAAGATGGCTTTACTTGATCTCCTTTTTGAATAAAATCAACTTGGTTATTCCATCTTTTATCGTTAACTAATGTTTTAATAATTTTATCTCTATTAATTCTTCTAGTATAAATAAAATCATTTAGTGAATTGAATTGACTGTGTCCAATTGCTGCCTGTATGTCAGTCGGTCTGAAATTAAAACCTGAATTAACAAATAAGAATTTTTTATTTATATTTTTATATTTTCTCTCAATTTGTTTTTGGTTTGATAAATCTCTAGCCCAACCGTGACATCTTAAGGATTTAATTATATTTTCATCGTCTTTATTTTTGCAGCATATCATTCCTCCTTCTACTGAGGATATTTGATGAGAAAAATAAAATGAAAAAGTAGAAAAATCTCCAAAAGTTCCTAGAAATTTATTTTTATATTTTGCTCCGATCGACTCGCAGGTATCTTCTATTAAAATAATTTTATTTTTTTTAATAATATGCATTAACTTTGCCATATCAGCAGAAATTCCAAGTACGTGAATTAACATTAAAGCTTTTGTTTTTTTTGAAATTTTTTTCTTTAAATCTTCTAAATTTATATTCAAACTATTTTTATCCACATCTACAAAAACAGGTTTTAAACCACTTTGAATAATTGGCCATAAAGATGTTGGCCAACAAACTGAAGGTATTAAAACTTCGTCACCTTTTTTTAATCTTTTTTTTCTATATGGATTTACTAAACATTGAAGGGCTAAAAGATTTGCTGAAGATCCTGAGTTTACCATCATAGAATATTGAGTTTTTAACTTTCTAGAAAATGTTTTTTCAAATTTTTCCGTTACTTTTGACATAGTCATATTTTTACTCAAAATTATCTTTATACCTTCCATTAAATCTTTGTCTCTGAAAGTGGAATCTTTTAAAGGAAAACTATGATGCGTTCTTTTAATTTCTTTTTTTTTGAAAAGTGATTTAAGAGACATAATTTATCCTGTTAATATTTTATTTTAAATAATAGAGGTATTTAAACCATTTTTCAAAATGAGTTTGAAAGTAAAAATCGAAAGCATTAACTCCATGTGGTTGGGCTGCAGGAAAATGTGGACAAGCTTCTAAAAGTCTAGGTACTTTTAAACCTTCCGCGATAGGAAAAACCAAAGATGAATTAGCTAAAATAAACTTGCTTGACTTAATTATACTAGCCATTTCTAAAAAATCTTTACAATCGTAAAATTCTAAGTTTTCTACATCTTGTTTCATGTCTTTAAACTCTTCTTCCGTTCCAACAAATAACAAATTTTCATAATTTTTCAAAAATTTATAATTTATAAAACGATTTCTATATCTAAAAGTTCTTTGGATAACAATCTTATTTTTAATTTGCGAATGTGGTTCTGCTTCTAAAAAAGGTTTTGTCAAGTCGGGTTGTATTCCAGTTACATGAAAAGAGTATTTAGTGTTATCAAAGAGAAGATTTATTGGCATTTCTCTAATAATATCAAAATTGATATCAATCTTTTGGTCTCTGAATTTTTCAACTAAATTAACATATTTTTGATTTTTAATTAGTGGTTCAAGCATATTATAAATTTTTTCATTTAAAAAAACATTTCCTGCTGGGTGTTTGTGATAATACTTTGTAAGAGCTTTATTAATTCTTATATACAAATTACATTCATGATTCTTTGATAACTCCTTTATTACAGGCAAAACGTTTACAATATCTGCAGCATGTCCAGAGTGTAAAAAATTTAATGGTTTATTTGAATTAATTTTATCATGAATTTCATTAAGTTGATTTTCAAAGTTTGTTTTAAAATTTTGCTTGTCCTCTTCAATTCTTTTTAAAATCTTTGACTCTTCGTATTTTTCCCTATTAAAAAATTTTGTAATGTATTTATTAAAAAAACTATTCATTCAGGCTACTTCAAATTTAAAGCTTAATTTCAGCATTTTTTGTTACAATGTGTGGGTAAGGCATTGGAAACATTAGCTGCCCACCAGCATCAATATATTTTTTTTCTCTTTTTACTATTTCTTCTTTAAAATACCACGGTAAGACTACCATGACTTTTGGATTCAAACTTCTTGCCTTTTCCTCAGATATTAATTCAATATCTGTTCCTACACATTTTAATCCTACTTTATTTGGATTTCTTTCAGATATGAAGGGTATTTTATCTTTACCAAGCCCAAAATGTTGTAAAAGTATATTTCCCTTTGTGCTTGCACCTAAAGCTAAAACTCTTTCATTTTTTTTTAAAATATCATCTATATAAGTATTTACCTTACCTTTTAATTCATCAATTTTTTTTTGAAAGTTATAAAAAGTATTTTCATCATTTAAGCAATATACTTTTTCAGTTTCTCGTAATTCATTTAATTTTTTTTGATAATTTTCATTTTTATACTTGTTAGATTTTTTTTTACATACATAAAATCTTATGCTGCCTCCATTTACTTCATTAGTTTCTGCATAAAAAACTTTAAGATCAAATTGATCAATTAATCTTTCGAATGAATAAATTGAATAATAGGATAAGTGTTCATGGCAAATATCATAAAAATTTAAATTTCTGATCATAAGCAAAAGATAACTTATTTGAACACACCACACACCATCGTCATGTAGAATATTTTGAATATCGTTAACAAACTTTTTAGGATCTTCTAAATCATAAAACATTGCGCATGATGTTATTATTTTAGCCTTACTATTAAAATTTTTAACAAAGTCTTCTGAATTAAAATAATTTGAAAATACTTTTATATTTTTTCCCTCATTAATAAATTTAATATTTTGTGCAGGTTCAAAACCTACTAATTTAAACTCATTTTCATAAAAGTTTAGTAATGTGCAATCATTACTACCGATATCAACAATCGTGTCTCGAGATTTAGGTTTTGCAATTTTTGTCACACTGTCTACAACATTTTTTAAATCTTTTCTCATGGTATCGCTAGTTGCAGATCTATAAAAATAATTTCTATATAGCAAATCTGGATGGATTATTTCATGGAGTTGTAAATGACCACAATTATTCTTTTTATCATCTTGAATGCACAGCGATAAAGTTAAAGGTGTTTTTATCTTTTTTAGATCGCTATCATTATTTGATTTTACAAATGTAGCTGAAATATGTTGGTCGTTTAATTTTATAACTTTTTTTAAATTTGTATTTCCACAAATCTTACACTTCTCCAGGTAAGAAATATTTTCAGGTGTAGTTGACATTATAGAAAAGTTTAAAAATATTAAATTATTTAATTTTGTTATAAAGTAATATATAATATTTTCTACACAGTATATTCATTTATGTCAAAAGTTGCTCTTATAACCGGTATTTTGGGACAAGATGGATCCTATTTAGCAGAACTACTTTTAAGTAAAGGATACAAAGTTCATGGCGTTGTAAGACAAAAAAATTCTATTGATGAAAAAAAATTTTGGAGAATTAAAAACATTATTAAAGATCTTGTTCTCCATGATGATAATTTAGATAACGCAAAATCGTTTAGTTTAATTTTAGAAAAATCCAACCCAAATGAAGTTTATCATTTAGCCGCTCAAAGCTATGATGGCCATTCATTTGATAATGAATTTTATACTTTTAAAAATAATATAGATGCAACACATTATATCCTTTCAGCGATTAAAGAATTTAACAACAAAATAAGATTTTTTTTTGCTGGATCTTCAGAAATGTATGGAAACATAACAGCTTTTCCACAGAGTGAAAAAACTGTTTTTAATCCAGTATCAGCTTATGGTATTTCTAAAGTAACAGCTTATTATCTTGTAAAAAGCTATAGATCAAATTTCAATTTTTTAGGTTCAACTGGAATATTGTTTAATCATGAATCTCCAAGAAGAGATTTTGATTTTGTTACAAGAAAAATTTCTTTTGGGGTTGCTAAAATTAAAAAAGGTTTACAAAAAAAAATCGATTTAGGTAATATTCAATCTAGCAGAGATTGGGGTCATGCAAAAGATTTTGTAAATGCAATGTGGTTGATGTTGCAGCAAGATAAGGCAGATGATTATGTTATTGGCACGGGAAAAAAACATTCAGTGCAAGATTTTGCCGATAAAGCTTTTGCACATGTTGGTCTTAATTTTAAAGATTTTGTCAACGTTGATAAAAGTTTATTAAGATCTGTTGAATCTAATAATCGAATAGCCGACGCAACTAAAGCAAAAAAAATATTAAAATGGAAACCTCAATTTTCTTTTGAGGAGTTAGTTGCTGATATGGTTGAATCAGATTTAAAATTAATAACAAACAATTCTTAATGAGATTTCAAATAATAAGACCTAATTTTTAAAAAAAGTGGTTTTTCATAAAATTTAAAGCAGAGAAAAGAAAGGATCATCATTAATATTATATAAAAAACGAAAAAATAACCGCTAATAAAAATTTCACTATAAATATTAAAATATCCAAAAATTGTAATAATTAATATTTGAACAGGTATGTGAATTAAATACATGGCATATGTTAAGTTTCCAAAGAATTCAAAGATTTTTTTAAAATTTTCATGAATGAATATCTCTAATGCCACAAATAATAATAATATAGATGGAAAAAATAGGAAAATTTTAAAATTTCCAACAAAAGAAAATAAAATTAATATGACTGATAGTGGCAACAAATATAACTTTTTATTAACTTTTTCGTATATAAAAAAAACTAATGTACCCGAGAAAAATAATTTACCACAATCAACAAAAAGTGCTATGACGCTTGGATCTCCTCCATCAATTTCTGTTTTATCTGCTATTAATAGCAATAAATAAATAACAAGAGCACATTTAATTTTATATTTGTTTAGATAAATTATTGAAATAAAAAAAAGTATATAAATGATTAACTCAACTGAGACGCTCCAAATTGGCCCATTGAAGGAATAACCTTTTTCAAATCCCCATGCAGATATAAAAAATAGATTTAAAAAAAAGTGATATATATCGTTAAGTTGATATATTTGAAAATTTCCCAATAATTCATAATTTATTATTTGAAGTAATGTAACAATCATTAAAGTGGCAAAATGCAATGGATATAAACGAGAAAATCTATTTATGAAAAATTTTTTTCCTGATATTTTTTTCTGTTTATCTAAATATACAAAAGCAAAAACAAAACCTGATATAGCCCAAAACATTGGCACCCCATAATCACCGTAGTTATAAAAAATTTCCAAAAATGTATAAAAAGGTTGCACGAACTTATTATCAATTATGTTAATTTTAGAAAATGAGGAGTATGGTTCAAAAAAATGTTGGTAATGATAAAGTAAAACTGACAAAGCAGTAAAAAACCTTAGCAATTCTATATAGTAAAATTTTCTCATTCTAAGTTACTAGTAGTCTATTTTTGCTTAGATTAAAATTAATTTACTTGGAATTTAGAGTGTTATTATCAGCCCTACAATTGCTAAAGAGGATATAGTTGCTGTAGCAATGAGCACTGTATTTCTTTTTTCTTTTTTTTCTTCTAGCTTATTTCTTTTTAATAAATCAACTATGTTTGCTTTTCTATAAACAAACTTTTGCTTTCTTCCTCCAATGTAACCATTCATTGCCATATTTTTAACTCCACTCCTAGGTGTATATATAAACAAAGATTCAACCTGAAGTAAACATTCTATTATTGGTCTTTTTATTGAAATTTTTTTAAAGAATTTGAATAAACATTCTAATAGAAACAAAAATTACAAGAAGCGCCGTTACTAAGGCTAGGAATCGTGTTGGAAAAATTTTTAAATTTAAAAAATTTCCTAATTGACCTCCTATTAATACCGCAGCTAGCAAATACCAATAATTTGTAACTTCTGCTAAAACATTATTTTTTGTCATCTGACCAATAATGCCTGAGATTGAATTGATTAATATAAATAACGATGCTGCTGTTACTATATATTTTGGTTTACTGGCTCTTATCAAAAATAATATTGGACTTAAAAAAATTCCACCTCCTATTCCGACAACTCCTGAAACAAATCCTAAAATACCACCAATAAAAATTGAAATTAGTAAGGGAATTTTTCTGTATGATGATTCTTTATCATCATAAGATCTAAAATTAAATAACAACAAAATTCCAGCTGCGGATAAAACTAAAAACAATATTATTTCAAATAATTTTTTTTCTATAGGTAGAGACCCTCCTATAAAAGCTAATGGTATAGATCCAATTAAATATGGAGTTAAAAGTCTTAGATTTAAGTTACCTGCTCTAATGTAATTAAAACAACTTCCTGATACGACGAGAATATTGCAACACAAAGCAATTATAGGAAAAACAAAATATGGCACCCCCCAAATTAGAAGAAGAGCTAAATAGGTAGATCCGCCGCCAAAACCTACACTGGAATAGAGGGCCGCAGTGACTAAAAATAATATTGCTAATAACATAATGGTTATTTATCCTAGCAAATGCATTATGGAAGTAAATATAGCTTTGTTGACAATAACTGACACTCGAACAATTAAAAATGACAAATCGGGTGGAATTTTAGTAAAAAAAATATCAGAACAAAAACATAAATTAATTGATAGAAAAATTGTTAAAGACAGTAAAAAAGAAATAAAGAAAATTATTTTAAAATGGGTAAAACAAGACAACATAGA
>CEUS01282298.1_pt1 | contig 13135 bp, 14 predicted proteins | sample 427031 | NCBI WGS metagenome assembly CEUS01 (sample SAMEA2622837, study PRJEB7988) | marine metagenome | biome: marine biome (ENVO:00000447); feature: marine epipelagic mixed layer (ENVO:xxxxxxxxx); material: "saline water (ENVO:00002010), including plankton (ENVO:xxxxxxxx)" | depth 140 m | reverse complement strand
ATCACTTTCCCCTTTTTGATTCGATGGCCCATAGCTTAATCCTCGCACTGTTTATCTTTATTATATGAATTCTATAATAATCACGATGCAACATCCTCATTTTCAATCTATATCCCCGATATCTCTTCATATTTTTCCACTAAAATGCCGTAGTCGATTGTTTTAGATAGTGGGCAGACTTCTTCACTTTTTTACCCTTGGTTTCCTTCCGGAAGTAATAACCGTAGGTAGTAGCCAAACCGGCCAGTCCAGAACGTGGGGCTAAAGCTCTCCCAATGAACCGCTGTGAGCGACCCGAGCATAGCAATACCGCCCACTAGCAACCCGGTGTAAAAATATAGGAGCCAACCACCAATAGCGCGCTTACGCGTTAGATGCTATCCATTTTTCCAACCACAAAGTATTGACCGGGCCTCTTTGAATCTCATGATCTTGTACAAGCAAGCGAAAAAGATCGATTGTTGTTTCAATGCCCTCGATATGGAGTTCTCCTAGCGCCCTTTTTAAGCGCAGAATTGTCTTTTTCCGGTCTTCATCAAAAGCGATCAGCTTTCCAACTAGAGAGTCGTAATATGGAGGTACTTCATACCCTTGATAGAGATTCGAATCGAATCGAATCCCTGGTCCACCTGGCACCCGAAGGACTGCTACCCGGCCTGGAGATGGAAAGAAATCTCGTGTGGGATCTTCGGCGTTTATCCTTACTTCAATCGCGTGACCTTTTATACTGATATCTTCCTGACGCATCTCTAGAGGAGACCCCCCCGCTATGAGCAATCCGAGGCGGACAAGATCAACACCTGTAATCATTTCGGTCACAGGATGTTCAACCTGAATTCTCGTATTCATTTCCATAAAAAAGAAACTCTCCGATTCGGGTTCATATATAAATTCAACAGTACCAACCCCCTTATATCCGAGGTTATTTACAAGGGTAATTGTGGCGGCACACATTTGAGCTCTTAACTTATCTGAAATATCTAGCGCTGGGGCTTCTTCCCATACTTTTTGTTTTTTTCTCTGTAATGAGCAATCGCGCTCATAGAAATGTACAGCGTTCTTGCCGTCACCAACTATTTGAACCTCTATATGACGAGAGTTAGTGACAGCTTTTTCAATAAAAAGACTGGGGTCACCAAATGCTGAGTTCGCCTCACGTTGGGCATGGGGCAGATAGCTTTCTAGCTCGTCTGACCGAGAGATTTCCCTTATTCCTTTGCCACCGCCACCAGCAGCTGCTTTTATCATCACGGGAAAGCCTATATTTTCGGCGTAGCGTTTCGCTGTTTGTGGGTCATCTATTTTTACGGTGCTACCTGGAACAATCGGTATACCCAAGTCATTAGCAGCTTGTCTCGCCGAAATTTTGTTTCCCATTAACGTCATTGTGTCGGAATTTGGCCCAACGAAAATCAACCCCGCTGATTCGACTGCTGCTGCAAACGACGAATTTTCAGAGAGGAAGCCATAGCCTGGGTGAATTGCGTCTGCATTCACTGCTTTAGCAGCGTTTATGAGGGCCTCTATATTAAGGTACGACTTAGCTGCTGCAGGTGGCCCTATGCATATCGCTTCATCTGCATAGCTCACTGCTTGACTCTCTCGGTCAGCTTCGCTAAAGGTTTGTACGCTTCGAATGCCTAGTTCTTTTGCTGCTCTTATAATTCTTACTGATATCTCGCCTCGATTTGCAATTAACAGGGTATTTAGCATAACGATGCTCCATCTTGTTCGGTGAGAACTAGGTTGTTATCTCCACAAGTACTTGTTCAGCAGTTACGTTATCTCCATGTTCGACCAGAAAATTTTTAACTGTCCCAGTAGTGTCGCTCTTGACTTCATAATATGTTTTCATGATCTCGATGAGACCAATAATGTCACCTTCGTTAACATGTGCGCCCTCCAATATATAGGGCGGGTTGTCGGGTGACGATTTTCGATAAAATATGCCCGGTAAAGGGGAAGTAATATTTTTTGTAGCCATGCTACTGCCTCCTAGACAACATTCTTCCAACTAGTAAACTGGTAACGTTAATCTTTGATATAGTTTACATTTAGAGTGCCTTAAAGAATGCACAGTAACTAAAATGGTATAGACGATGTAACGTCATAAGTTGTTTCCTCATAAAATTTCATAATGCGTCGTTTTATAAACTGCACGCCAGAAAAAAATAGTTGGGCCAAACGTAATATTCAGTAATTGTTTAGCACTGTGGTCTCGTGCAAAGTTACTCGACAGATGCTTCAGTGCAAATTAAATGAATTTCATGGGCCAAAGTTTGAGCTTCCTCAACGCCGATTGATTTAAAATTATAGATGTCACCTGGGGAGCTCTGAGCTAATTTCCAGAAGGCTGCTTGTGGCACAACATAGGGGTTAATAAACCCGCCCATGCTAGGTCCATCGCTCACCAAGATAATCGGTGTCTGCCCCGCCAAATTGATAGCGCCGCAAGGATAGCCTTGATCAATAATGTTGGACGGATCAGAGCCATGTTCTTTAGGCTTCTTATAGGCCTTTTCTGTAAAACTCCAATCGGGGCCATCAAGGCGGAATCCAGTCCGATCACTCTGGCCAGTCAGTGTCCAATCAGCAGTTAGAAACTGTTGGTGACCAGCCTCGTCTATCCAGTCATCATTTGGACCAGGGACAGCTTCGATGATCCAACGGTTGTTTGTAGAAAAAGTGGGTCGAGAATTAAGTTTGATCCGTCGACCAGCCTTACCATCTCCATCCCCGATTGGAATTAAAGCGCCTTCTTTAATCGATTGTCCTTCGATGCCCCCAATTCCTGCCTTATGGAAAGTAGAGCGAGATCCCAAACACATCTCTGTTGCGATACCACCGGAAACTGCGAGATATGCCCGCGCCCCAACTTTGGCGAATGACATTGTGAGCTGTTGACCCGCTGTAACAGTAATACTTTCCCAGAGCGGTACCGGCATTTCATCTAGTGTGGCCTGTAAATCCGCTCCAGTTATAGCAATAACAGCATCATTGTCGAATGCAAGTGTCGGTCCAATGAATTGGCACTCGAATCCCGCAGCACCCGCTGGGTTACCAACGAGAAGGTTGGCTAATCGGAAGGACCAACTATCCATTGGGCCCGATGCAGGAAATCCCTGGTTAGCGTAACCGAGACGCCCCGGCCAATCCTGAATGGATGTTTCAAGACCTGGTTTAATGACTTCAATCATAGCCATAGTTTTCGTAGTCAGAATCTAAAATCGTTCATTGAGATTAAGAGACGATTCCCAATGCTGGTAGGAAGCCACAGAAAACCTCTGATACTCCAACACGTTAAAGGGATAGGTCCCTTCCTCGACTTTTCTTTCAACATAATCGAATTCCTCTAGATTGCAAGGTACAAACTTGACTCGATCGCCTGGTCTCAGTAGGCAGATAGAGTCTCGAAAGATTGCTGCACTTTGGTCACGATCCCAGATTGGTACCGGTGTTCGTGCGAATATCTGAATGCCTCCTGGTAAATCCTCAGGATAAATGCCAGTGTTTGAGCCACCAAGGCCAACTGTTCCTTTCTTTGTCCAAAGTCTCGGTGGGTTGTATTTGGGAACAGAGAGGCGACTACGGGGATCTAGAGCCATCATAAAGGGAACGCCCGGCCACCAACCGATGGCAGCCACCCAGTATTCAGAGCCAGAATGCACGCGTACTAACTGATCTAAATCGGTAAGTCCATTCTGTTCCACGATTAACTCTGGATCTCGCGTCTTCGGCGCAATTTTTTCAATGTAGATGTCGATTGCTTCTTTGCTCCATGGGTCAAGATAAGTTGTCGGCAGGTAGAAAAGCCGACTCTCAAGAACCAGATCATCTGTTGGTCCAAGTGATTTCACTAGGTCGTTCATTTCTTCTACAAGTCGCCGATAGCCGACTTCCTCTGGCTCGTAATGGACCATCAGGGAAGAAAAAGCCGGCGTTGTTTCGATTACGCCTTTTGGATGCTGTTCAGCGGTTACGGCGGATAAGCCCTGAGCCATGAAATTCAACTCGAGATTTGTTTCATTGCCAAACTCGATGACTAGATAACGGTCACCGGCCACGAGGTATTTTGGCTCGTCATAAATCATCGACTATCCCTTCTAGGTTTAGAGCTGTCTACCCAGCAGTATCTGTGCTTGCCTTTTAGTGACTTGCTGCACGGATCGAGCATCCTTCCTCATTTAGCGTCATCTTAATTACTTCTAACAATTCTCGTGCGTTAGGCCCATCGCCATGAATACAAATACTGCGCGCATTAATATTTAGATTGTCACCATCTACGGTCACGACCTCGCTTGAACGCAAGAACAGTTTCAGTCGTTCACTAATTGAAGCGATGTCCAGAGCCGATTTTTCACGCTGGAGGACTAACCGTCCATTGCTATCATAATCCAAGTCAAAATAGACCTCGGGTACGACGTCAACGCCTGCATCCAGTGCTACTTCAGGGAGTGCCAGACCTTCAGTCGGTGCCGGCCAATACAGGCGCGGATCTTGGCATAGTTCCTGAATAGCGCGTACGACCGATCGAGCTAGATCGAAGTCATCATTCAGCATCAGGTAAAGTGCCCCATGGGGTTTTACGTGATGCAGGGGCATGTCATTTGAGTCCAGCATAGCCCTAAGTGCACCAGCTTGATAGATCACATAGGAATACGCTTCTTCAGGGCTAATTTCTATGCGTCTACGGCCAAATCCAAGCAAGTCTGGTAGTCCGGGATGTGCACCCACGACTGTGTTGCTGGAGCGGGCGATTTCAATCGTTCGCTGCATAGTGACAGGGTCTCCCGCGTGAAACCCACAGGCAACATTAGCGGTAGTAATCTCAGGAATGATGTCTGTATCAGCACCCATGTGCCAATTGCCGTAGCTTTCTCCACAGTCACAGTTGATGTCAATCGATCTCATTGTCCAATTTCCTTTGTAGGTATTTCTTTCGGTAGCTTTGACTGATTTTTTGTTTCGCTAGGTAATGCACACTCTACAACATCATTAGCAAGATCAAATACTGTAATTTTCTCTGGGTCAGCCGAGATACGAAGCTGCGCGCCGGGTTCGTAGTTTATCGCAGCTTCAGTTTCAAGTTGAATGTTCTCCTGCTCAAAGAGAAATGAATCGGAAGTCAGTGGCGAACAAATCACAAAGTTGCTTCGACCGAGGTGTTCGACTAAGTTTACTTCTATTGATATCCCGGGGTCGTTTTCATGGACTACATGGAAATGGTGAGGCCGGATGCCGACAAGTACATCCTGCTGCACCTTTGCGGAATGAGTTTCTTGTCTCCTTGGAAGGCGCACTGTTGGATCAGACGTCGTAAACCAGATATCGTTAGTCTTCATTCGAAAAATATTCATAGAGGGGCTACCAATGAATCGGGCGACAAAGGTATTAGCAGGGTTGTCGTAGACTACGTTGGGTTTTCCCACTTGTTGAAGAAGACCCTTGTGTAGCACTGCCATCGCAGTCGAAAGTGTCATAGCCTACGATTGATCGTGGGTAACAAATAAGATTGTCGATACTCGTTATGTTGTAAGGCCGCCATCAATAGGATAGGCTGACCCAGTAATGTAACCAGCCTCATCGGATAAAAGGAACGCAACAAGCGCAGCGACTTCATTCGGTGTCCCATTGCGGCGAAGAGGTAAATGATCAGCGAAAGTTTCATCACGGCCTTCGAATGTGAAGGCTTCATGTGCGCGAACCATTCGGGATTCAATTGGGCCCGGACAAACGGCGTTAACACGAATATTGCGCTCTCCCGCTTCCATTGCGGCTGATCGTGTTAGACCAATAACCGCGTGTTTCGATGCAACATACGGCCCGACATCTACTGCACCTTGGATACCGAGGGCGCTGGACATGTTGACAATGGCCCCACCAGTTTGAAGCTCTGGGAGTATAAACTTAAGGCCTAGAAAAACGGCCCGTATATTGAGTTTGACCAAACGGTCAAACGCATCGACTGGATAGTCAACAATTCGTGAAAGAGCGCCTTCTGTCCCAGCGTTGCTAAACAACCCGTCAATTCGACCCCAGCGATCTTTTGCGGCAGTTACAGCAGCAAGTATTCCATCAGGTTCTGTAACATCTGACTGAACTGGTAATACTGAATCGTTATCCGCGAATGCGTCAGTGATGGACGTATCGTCGATGTCAACTGCTACTACATTGGCACCAAATGATGTGAACTGGCGGGTAGCGGCTGAGCCGATCGCCCCACCCGCCCCGGTTACGATGATGATTTTTTTGCTTAGATTTATCAAGCGCCAATTCCGTCGTGCTTGTTTACGATACCAGCGTTCTAAATAAAAAATAAAACCCAAAGATGTTTGATATTATAATACTGGTCCCGGTCGACGATAGCAAATTTGAGTTCGCTTCTCAATTTATTTTATTGAGAGATGAGACTGCTGTCATTTGTTGGAGCATTAAGGGTTGTACGCGGAGTTGAAATAGTAACAATATACATGGCGATACATAGCACATACACAATTCCCTTGGAGATTGAATTATGGGTCGATTGAAGGACCTAGGGCGCCGCATTGAATTGGTATCAATGGATAGCCAGTTTCACGACATATCGGTTGGTCTCTATGAAGTCTCTAGTGTCAAACCAGTGGAATTTGTTGTGCACAGCTACAGCGGACAATCGGGAGTATCTCAACGGGTAAGCTTCATCTCTAGTGCGATGCGTACACTGGGAGGTATGGTGTCTGGGATTAATGACCAAAACTATTTAATGTTTGAGTGTGGGTTACCGCACCGTGCGGCGTGTCGCAGGTTATTTCTTGAGAGTTGCAAACTTGCTAATACAGATTCTATAGAGGAAAGATCATCGAATTCTATCGACAAAAAAACAGGCAGTACTATTGCTGTTGTGTCACGTGAAGATGGCCTTTTTGAGATAACATCGGATGATGAAGGAGCAGAAATCGAGAGAAGGTTATCTATGATCGCGCAAGGCTTTATAAAGCTTGCCGAGCTAGAGCAGTTAGAAAATTCTGCAACCCAAGTACGGTTTCCCTGCGGTGTTACCCATGATTCTATGATGAAATCGTTGTTGGTCCGCGCAATGAATGCACGTGCTGCCATGCGAGAGCAGGAACTAAAATCTAAGCAGGGGGTGTTATTGGCCCCAAGCGCTCAAGGCGCCTAGGCTGTCACTTAACATTCGACAGCCAGAGCGCAAAATTGATTTTCTAGAGGTGACATCATGAATAACTTAGTGAGTCCAATGACGAGCCGGGAACGAGTTCTCGCTGCACTCCGTCTGGAACCCGTCGATCGTGTGCCGGTATGCAACCCAACATCGGTCGCGACAGTTGAGCTTATGGATCTTGTTGATGCTCCGTTCCCGGACGCTAACCGCAAACCCGAGTTGATGGCTCGTTTAGCTGCAACTAGTTACACGGAGCTGGGTTTCGATACAATTATGCCTGTTTTCAGCATAATTCAGGAATCTTCCGCGCTTGGTTGTAAGATGCAATGGGAGCAGAAGGACAATTGGCCAACGGTTAGGATGCGAGAGCCAATCTGGGGCGATGTTGATGATATACGCATTCCTAACGACTTACTTACTCATCCAGACACTAAATGCGTGCTCGATGCGATTCGAATTCTCCGAAGCGAGTTTGGTGACGAAGTAGCGATAATTGGTAAAACGATGGGTCCTTGGTCTCTTGGGTATCATTGTTTTGGAGTTGAAGCTTTCTTATTAATGGCTCTTGATGATCCAGGTAAAACCATGCAATGCCTAGATCGAATGAAAGAGATAACAGTTGCGTTTGGTATCGCGCAAATTGACGCAGGGGCGGATGCCCTGACTTTACCTGACCATGCAACTGGTGATTTGGTTAGTGCTGACTATTACAAACGTTTCTTACGTGATCTACACATGGAGTTTGTTGAACGAATTAAGATTCCTCTTATCCTCCATATTTGTGGTCGCACGGTCGATCGCATGGACGATATAGCCCAGACTGGAATGGCAGCGTTTCACTATGATTCCAAGAATAAACCGCAGGAATCAATGGATGCTGTGAAAGGTCGTATCGCTTTGGTGGGCAATATAAACAACCCCGAAACGCTCTTCGCCAAGAATCCGGAAGATGTTCGTAATGAGGTTTTGGCCAATTTAGAGGCTGGCATACAAATGGTTGGTCCAGAATGCGCAATCCCGTTGCAAACATCATTGGAGAATTTGCTTGAGATTTCAAAGACTGTTAAATCAAGCAGCAGCGAAAATTTAGTTAACAGCCAACCAATATAGGGCCACAGATAAGTAAAGGGCGCACTGTTATGACTCTACTTTCCGACATTACCAACGAGACGATTCGCGCTGAAATAGAGGAGTTCGTGGAACGCCCGGAAGAGATCAAGCGTCTCGTTGATTTGTTCTCTCAGGCGGAGCCAATTATGCAGGCGATCGCAGCCACAGTGATAGAAGGAGAGCATCATGAGACCGATCGACTCACGGTTAGTGCTCTTAATGATGGATTTGAAGCGCTTGAAATCATGGATGATGGATTGATTGGCGGCATGGGCCTCGTGGGCATCAAATTCAGGGAGAATTTTATTTTTGTACCCGAGGTTTTAGCTTGCGCCAGGGCCATGAAGGCAGGAATGGCACACATTGACCCGATATTGTCGGCCTCTGGAATTGATCCCGTTGGGAAGGTCGTCATGGGAACAGTTAAGGGTGACCTTCACGATATTGGGAAGAATTTGTGCATTATGATGTTGCAGGGCTCTGGTTTTGATGTCATTGATCTCGGTGTCGATGTAAGCCCAGACGATTTTATTGATGCTATAGAGAATAGTGGGTCTAAATTGCTCGGTATGTCAGCACTCCTAACTACCACTGTTCCCAATATGGGTCGTACGATCGAGGCGTTTATTGATGCTGATTTGCGAGATGATGTGGAAATCATGGTTGGTGGGGCGCCGGTAACCCAGGAATTTGCTGATGACATGGGGGCTGATGGATACGGCAAAGATGCCCTTGATTGTGTTGCAACGGCAAGACGTTTACTTGGAATTGAAACCGCTGTTTGATGCCGGCACATGAAAAAGATTGATAACGCGGCCTATCAGGCACGATTGCAGCGTATGCTTGAAATGTTCTCCGGGATAGCTGATCAGGCAGATGAGGTATCCAAGGAGCGTTGCCCGTATATGAATAAATCACACCTATGTACTGCTATTTTTCATTGCAAGAATCAGCGACCAAGTAAGATTAATTCAGAAAAGATAAGCTGTACTCATGATGGCGCCTTCGACTATCGACTTGCATGGGAGAGTCGCCCGGAGAAATATGAACAGGTCCGGGAAAGGTTGAAGAAGATCAGATCAGAGGCAGAGCGCAAACGGGCTATTAGGAGTTAGCAAAGATTGAGTACCGTCGTTTGTGATGGGAAACAAAGTCCATTAATTCTAGGTCGGACAATCTTCGACTATGCTGACGAAATGGCAATTATGGTCCCAACTTCATGCCGAAGAGCGGGGCGGTGTCACGAATGTGTGGTTGAGATTCAACAGGGCATGGAGTCCCTCAGTTCGCTCACTAGTTCGGAATCTTTTCTTCGGGGCGATTTTCGATTGGCTTGTCAGGCTAAGATCGAGAGCGATAAGCTAAATATATCATTCCTACCATTACGACGAAGACCTAAGATTCTTACCGTATCTTCCTCTAATAGAACGGGAGAAATTGATTTTGCGGTAAAACGCCACGGGAAAACGGTGACACTCGACAGTGTACCTATTGATGACTTTCGTGGTCACATCTTAGGTATAGCTTTGGATCTTGGCACCACTACCGTGGTATTTGATTTGGTTGATTTAGAGGATGGAGAGATTTTGCACCGAAGCGCTTTCGAGAATCCACAACGCTTTGGTGGTAGTGATGTAATGAACCGGATCACTTACGATGCCGGCGATGAAAGTAGAGAACTACGGCGCTCCGTAATTAACGCGATAAATGGAGAGACCGCAGCACTTAGTAAACGTCTTAGGTTTCGGCGGCAAGAAATTTATGAAATTGTGGTTGCTGGAAACTCCACAATGCGGGAGCTTTTTTTTGGTCTCGATGTTCAATCTATTGGCCAACGACCGTATAAATCAGTTGTGGAGCTCGATTATCACGCTGGGCGTCGTGCGGTAACTGCATTAGAGGCCGACGCAATAGATCTTGGCATCGTCGCAAATCGGAAAGCGCGAGTTTATGGACTACCAATACTGGCTAGCCATGTTGGCGGAGATGTCGCCGCAGATTTATTGGCGCTAAATATGTTAACTCCGACTCCCGAGGCAAAAATGTTAATAGATGTGGGTACTAACACTGAGGTGGTAGTGACTATTGGTGATCGTATAGTGTGTGCGTCATGCCCAGCAGGTCCAGCTTTCGAAGGGGGCGGTGTTAGATTTGGAATGCCAGGTTACGACGGTGCTATCGAATCGATCTCGGTAGATGATACAGGATCGGCATTGTCGTACCGTACTATCGGTGACGTGATACCCGTCGGTATGTGTGGTTCGGGACTCATCGATTTGTTGGCCGGTTTGAGACGCAACAAGGTTATGGGGCCGAAAGGTACATTTGATAGGTCACCTAACAATCGTGATCTTTGTGTGGTCCCAGAATTTGAAATCACACTCTCCCGTGAAGACGCGAGCAACCTTGCACAGGCTAAGGCTGCTAACTACTGTGGACAGTTTTTTGTACTGCGAAATTGTGATCTCAATCCCACCGATATTAGTTGGTGTTATCTTGCTGGTGGATTTGCGAATTATGTCGATATTCGTAACGCTGTGGAGATAGGATTTCTTGCACCTGTCTCGAAAGATAGTCTTGTAAAGGCCGGCAATGCTTCGCTGACGGGTGCGAGGGAGGCATTAGTTTCTGTTGAAAAGCGCCGACGGATTGAATCAATAGTCACACGCATTGAGCACATCGAACTTGAGACAATGCCAGATTTCTTTGACGTATTTGTAGAAGGTTGCCAATTCAAGCCAATGCCAGAGTCGGTACATTCATAGTTACGAAATGGAATGAGAGAGTATTGATAAAGCAATGTCTAGAGATAGGCCACATGTCTAGTTTGTTACCTAAAGATTTCACTATTATCGGTGAAAACGTTCATACTACCCGCGTGTTGTTACGTAAGGGTCGGCGTGTCGTAACAAGCAAAGATGGAACTGTAGCAGTAACTTTCAGCGATCCAGATGGGGGTCCGCGCTTATTACCGATCCCAGACGCTATACAACAAGCCCAAGACTATCAAGAAGGGCGCGTAAAACATGTCAAGGTTGCAGTGCTTGCTGCTATGGATAGCGATGAAGTAGTCGCTACCTGCGGGTATGATTATCTTAGATCTTTGGTTCACCAGCAGGAAATTGCTGGTTGTCACTACATTGATATAAATGTCGATGAAATTTCAATTAAATTGGACGACCAAAAGAAAGCAATGACTTGGTTAGTTGGAGCAGTGCAGAAGATGACTGCTCTTCAAATATCTGTTGATTCATCCAATATCGAGGTAATCGATGCTGGGTTAGCTGCTTGCGACCTTACGCGCAGGCCAATTTTGAATTCGGCATCTTTAGAGCGAATGGAAGCGCTCGAATTTGCGCTTAACTATAAGGCGTGTGTGATCGTTACCGCGGCGGGTGAAAAAGGTATGCCGACAAACGTTGAGGATAGGATGACAAATGCAGTGCGCATGATCGAAGCGGCCCTCGAAAAAGGTATAAATTTGCCGGACATTTATGTGGATCCTCTGATTTTTCCTATCGCAGTCAACAAAGAGTTTGCATTACATAGTTTGGAGACAATGCGTCGGTTGCGAGACAAATTTGGACCTGAGATTCATATTACTGGCGGATTCAGCAATATTTCTTTTGGAATCCCATACCGAAGTATGATCAACGACGTTTTCCTTGTGATGGCAATAGAAGCAGGCGCAGATTGCGGGATTATAGACCCCGTAATGAATTCACCTAGTAGAATAACCAGTCTAGACCGTAATGCAACGGCTTATCGTTTGGCGGAGGATGTGTTGATGGGTCAAGATGAGTATTGTGAAAAATTTATCCGCGCGTGGCGAAAAGGAGAATTTCATCACTAGCCTTAAGACCTTAACTAACTACAACAGACCTGTGTATCTGGTTCGCCGTTAACATGCATATCTATAATAAAAAGGACTAATTTTAGATGCCAACCAGTTTTTTCCCTGTGACTATATCGAAAGCAGCTCAGCAAGTTGTTGAGCAAATTACGTTTGCGATTCGATCTGGTGTCGTGTCAACTGGGGACCGCCTACCACACATCGACGAGTTGTCCAGCACGATGAAGGTAAGTAAACCAGTGATTGGTGATGCCCTGAAATTATTAAGTAGTGCTGGAATTGTCGAAACCATACGAGGCGTCGGAGGTGGTGTTGTCGTAGTCCGCGATGAAATACCCGTAAGATTAATTAGTAAGTCATGGTATTGGGACCGGTTTAGTCTCATCGAGTTGCTAGAAGCTCGTCGGCCTATTGAGGTCAGGGTTGCTGTTCTAGCAGCACGCAATGCCAGTAAGGAAGATTTCCAGGACATAGAACGCCAGATAATGTTGTTAGATAAATATAGAAAAGCCAGGCCGGCACGACGTATACATCACGACCATTTGTTTCACTATGCAATCGGGCGTGCCGCGCACAGTAAAGCACTGGCGCAATTCCAGCACGAAATTATGGAACAGCTCTATACACGTTTTAGGGATTACTTCGATCAGTACGAGGATGTAGATCAAGTTTTAGCCCTCCATGAAGAAACGTTTAAAGCTCTAGAGAGCAAGGATGAGAAACAAATTTTAGAGGCCATGGACCGACACCTACAACCTTTGGAAAGGGCAGTCATGTCGGAGAAGCCTTAAGTAGTGCATTGTCGCACTTCTCATTTCAGGCTTGCTGTCAGCGTAGACTAGATGTGTTGTTTAGGCAACGCGATGTAGAAGATCTTCGCCTGCGTTTAGTCGCCTACAGTTTTCGGCAAGTATTTCTATGCTGCGATCAAAGGTTTCCATGGTTAGCCAAGCAATATGTGGGCTAGCGACTACGTTATCCAACTTGAGTAACGGATTGTTAATTTCGAC
>CEUS01030937.1_pt1 | contig 13152 bp, 16 predicted proteins | sample 427031 | NCBI WGS metagenome assembly CEUS01 (sample SAMEA2622837, study PRJEB7988) | marine metagenome | biome: marine biome (ENVO:00000447); feature: marine epipelagic mixed layer (ENVO:xxxxxxxxx); material: "saline water (ENVO:00002010), including plankton (ENVO:xxxxxxxx)" | depth 140 m | reverse complement strand
AAAAGAATTGCTAAAATTATAGGCATTAATCAAGCAGCTAGAACCACCTGCATTAAACCTGAAGGTACCAGTAGCTGTGTTCTGGGAACTTCATCTGGCATACACCCTCACCACGCTAAGCGTTACATAAGAAGAGTACAGGCCAACAAGATGGAACCAATTTACAACTACTTCAGAGAAATAAATCCGAGGGCATGTGAAGAATCTGTCTGGTCAAACAATGATAGCGACGATGTAGTTGCTTTCTGTGTCGAGGTTCCTGCGGGAGCAAAGACAAAAAACCAGATGGGGGCAATCGACCTTCTGTCTGATGTTAAGAGTACCCAGCAAAACTGGGTAATTACAGGAACCAACAAGTCTCTTTGCACGCAGCCTTGGCTGGTACACAATGTTTCCAACACGATAAATATCAAGCCAGACGAGTGGGACGAGGTTGAGAAGTTTATCTACAAGAATAGAAAGTTTTTCTGTGGAATTTCACTCCTGCCAATCACGGGAGATAAAGATTACCCACAAGCCCCGTTCACGGCAATTTACCTACCAACGGAGCAGGTAAGGCATTATGGTGATGCGTCTCTATTTGTAAGCGGTCTTATAGAGGTAGCCTTAAACCTGTGGGAGGACAACTTATGGGCCGCTTGCGACTCACTTCTAGGAGTGGGAGCGAAAATAAAAGGTAACGGAAAGAAAGAGTGGTCTGTTAGATGTAAGAAGTTTGCCGATAAGTATTTTGAGGGAGATCTTAGACAGCTAACCTACTGTATGAAGGACGTATACAACTGGAAAGAGTGGGTTGACCTAAATAGGGAATATCAAGATGTTGACTATACTCAAGTCATAGAGGAAGAAAACAACGTTAAACCTGAACAGGAATGGGCTTGTTCTGGTGGTCAATGTGAACTAGTGTAAAGGAAAGTACGTATGAATACGATTAATTACGATGGAAGGTCTACTAACTCAGGGTGCGATGACCACATTCATAGGAGGAATCAACTACAAAATAATAAGATTAGTAAACAAGAAGAACCTCTCTCAATAAGGTCTCTGAAGTTTACAAAGCTAGACGAAGGTGCCACAACACCCACAAAAGCAAATCTATCAGATGCCGGATGGGACTTGTATTCGCTTGAGAATGTGGAAATACCACCAGTCTCAAGATCTCTAATAAAGACTGGAATCTCTTTACAGATACCTAAAGGTTTTGTTGGATTGATATGGCCTCGATCTGGACTGGCTGTAAAGAGCGGTATTGACGTATTTGCAGGGGTTGTTGACTCTGGATACAGGGGAGATGTTGGCGTATGCCTCTACAACTCTTCACCTGAAGCTGTTAATGTCAAAAAGGGTGACAGGATTGCCCAAATATTATTCCAACCAGTTCCTTATTTCCAACTAACCGAAGTTAGCGAACTCTCTTCCAGCGAAAGAGGAGAAGACGGATTCGGTAGTTCGGGCAGATGAAAAGGTAAACATGCACAGAAAACAAAAGAAAAACAATAAACAACCCCAGAAGCTAAAGCCGATAGAAGCTAAGACGTACAACCAGCGGGAATACATAAGATCAATCATAGACAACGATGTGACGTTTTGTGTAGGGCCAGCAGGCACTGGTAAGTCTTTTGTAGCTGCCGGTATAGCTTCTGAACACTTGCATCACGGCAAGATAGAACAAATTGTGATAACAAGACCACTAGTTTGTGCTGGCAGAGAAATAGGAGCCATGCCCGGATATGTTGATGAAAAGATCAAACCCTACCTACTACCGATGGAAGAGAATCTAAAGTTCTTTCTTGGACAGTCTTTATATGGACACTATATGAATAAAGGTCAAATAAGGTTTGAGCCTCTAGAAACCATGAGGGGTGCCACGTTTCATGATTCATATATGATTCTAGATGAAGCTCAAAACTGCACACTGGAGCAAATAAAAATGTTCCTCACCAGAATGGGTGAGCATTCTAAGTGTATAATCAATGGCGACCTCAAGCAAACAGACCTGCGAGACAGAAGCGGCTTACATGTTTGTATGGATAAGATAGAATATATAGATGGCGTAGGTACAGTAGAGCTAGACTATGAAGACATCCAGAGACACTCGATCATCGGTGAGATATTACAAGCTTTAGACGAGTAGGTGCCCAAAATGGATTCCAAGAATGGTCGCAATTTGAGCATCGCGTGCATGCTGCTGATTATATGTCTTATATCAGCCATCGACCTTTTCTTGGCGATCAAGCTGATAGACCCATCTAACGAACTCACGTTAAGGCTAACAGAAAAGAATCCAGTAATAGTAAAAATGGCATTAATTACAGGTGACTGGTCTGTTGTAATACCCTGTAAAATATTTGGAACACTCCTGTCTGTCATGACAATCATCATGATCTATAGGAAGAACAAGAGGAAGGGCTTCTTTGTATGTTTAGGAGTTTTTATGTTTCAGATATTACTCCTACTATATTTAGTTTTTGGTTAACCCCGGAGGGAAAATGAGATACATAAGTAAAATTAAAAAGGGTGGTTTAGATGACCACACAACAGAAAAAACCTTTAATAGCACGGGGGATCTCGTGGATAATGAAAAGGAAAAATCTTACGCTAAAATTGTCAAGAACACCACTCGGTCAGGCATTACTGAGTCTCACTACATCAAAGTGTACAACGGTGTTGTCTACGATCCTTGGGGTATGCATAGCCACAGAGAGGATTATGTAGATGCGAAGATGAGAAGAGTCAGCAAGGAGACTTTTGATTTTTATATGCTGTATCTAAAAACACGTAACTCGTTATACTTAACTAGATCTCAAAGGAGTTTTATCAATGACTAAAAAAGGACCATTAGGAACTGCGGAAAAATATTACGTTAAAGGCCACTACAAGACGACATCCATTGAGGATATAGCAAAAGCTCTTGATAGGCCTCTTGTCACTGTAAAGAATCTTGTTAGCAAACTAGATAAAGAAGACCCCGTTTCATCAACGATTACCGCTGGAAGTCAGATGGCCAGAAGAGAAGGTATTGTGCTGATGACAGAAAACGCTTCCTCTATGGCCGACGATAAGAAGACAGCCAAGAAAAAGTCTAGCAAAAGGGACTGCGTTACACGGATTAAAAAATGACTGATTTCATAACAACATACAAAGGCTTTATCGAAGCCTACAGAGGTGATAGCGAGTGCATATGGGTAACTGTAAACCTATCCAATGGTACTGATATATATTTTAACAACCACAAGGAGTGGCTTGATATAAAAAGAAAGTGCCAGCAAGAAGACTTGTCAGTAAGCGCTATTAATTTGCAATTTAAATCTCACAAGATAACCGTAGACATGAATGATTGCGAGGGTTCTTACTTAGTGAGATCGGTCTTAGGAGAAGTAGGATCATGGACTAGAAATTATTATACCGTTGGAAAGCTCAAAGGGGATGTAGTTCATAAAACAAGATGGCTCATCCCTGAGCTGGTTGAAGAGGAAAAATCAGAAGACACACTTGACAATTGCTTTGAGGAAGCTATAATATACCATCATGCCGAAAGAACCGACGAATAACAGCAGGTACAAGTCCCCCTCTACTGGAGACTTTATAACATGCGCCCAATATGTTGCAGAAGTTATGTGCAACAGAATGGCTGAGAAAGAGAACATAGGATCTCAGGCGCACAAATTCTGGAACCTGCCTAAGTGGAAGAAGCACTATCAGCATCAAGTAGTGCTAGCAAACAGATTAGTTAAAAAATATAGCGAAGCCGCAATAGTGAAAGCTATCAATTCACCCGAGTGCAAAAGGGTTTATTCGCTTCGGTACCCAGCTTTACCGAAAATCATTGAGAAATATGAAAAAATCATTAAGCAACAAACGTCTCAGTCCGCTACTATAAGGGTAGAGGAAACCTCCAAGCCAAAAACAAGACGTGGCTACGGAAAGAAAACACGATTACAAAAGTTGAGGGAATTAGATGGCAAAGAAGAAGACCAATAAATTTGATAACGATCCTACTAGCAACAACGTGTTCTCCACTTACGGCGATGTCGTAAGACCGGGAACCGAGGTTCTGGAAAACCTTAACAGTCTTTCAGTGCTAAGCGTGTCACCAGCCCTTGACTTAGCTTTAGGTGGAGGCATCAGAGAAGGTAGTTGCGTAGTAATGTCTGGCGACCCCAAGACTGGAAAGACAACAACAGCCTTGCACTTTGCAGGAAAATGCCAGCAGGAAGGCAAGAAAGTTATCTACGTAAATACAGAAGGTCGCCTAGCAGTTCAGAATTTTGAGGGGATAGAAAGCCTGAACAAGGATGATATTATAGTCATTGAGTCAACAGACGATAGAGTTCTCTCAGCGGAAGACTTCTTAAACATCATTGAGATCTACATAAACAATGACCCAGAGTGTGTTATTATCGTTGATTCCGTCTCTAGCATGGTTCCTAAAGATGAACTGGAAGGACTGATCAGAACAGGTGTTAGAAATGCACTACCCCGGCTGCTATCAATGTTTCTAAAGAGAATTGGGGGTCAGGTAACGAAGAATAAGACCATTGCATTATTCATCCTACACAACATCGCTAATACTGGTGGTAGCAGGTGGGCACCAGCTAAGATGACCGATGGCGGTAATATGATTCAGTATCAAGCTGGAACAAACATAGCCATTACCCATAGAGGCAGATGGCAAGTACCTAAAGACACAGGCCCACACGTAGGACAGATAGCTAACTGGAAAGTTTTAACATCTAACGCAGGAGGTACCCCCAACTCTACAGCGGAGAGCTGGATTAAGTATGGTGTTGGCATAGATGAAGTTCAGGAGGTAGTTCAGATAGCTTGTGAGTTCAGGTTAATAAAAGCTGCCGGAGCTTGGTACACTATTTCCTGCGCCCTAGAAAATCAAGAAGATCCAGCAATCTCCAAAGTACTAGCCGACAACGATGTTGACCTTAGTGATGAAAGTGTTGAGAAGTTTTTCAAGTTTCAGGGTGTAAATAATCTCTCGGAATTTCTGAATGCCAACCGAGGTGTTTGCGATTTTGTTTATAGACAAATCAAGGAACTTCTAATTGAAAGCTAAAGGCTTTAATGGTAGAGAGTATGTTTGGAACCTTTCCAAATACGACGTGTACAACAATGACACAAAGAGAAGATCCAAGCACCACCTTAGAGCCAGAAAAATAATCAAGGAGATTTATAGTAGCTACCGGATTCTAGAGGAAGTCAAACTCCCCGGCAGCACTGCTTCCCACAGAAGATCGGTTCTCTATCTTGATTTCTTTATACCTAATTTAATGCTTGGGGTAGAGGTTCACGGTAGACAGCATTATGAACACATACCGTTCTTCCATAAGACTAAGAGAGATTTCTTGTTAGCGAAAGCCAGAGATGAAGACAAGGCTGACTGGTGTGAGCTGAACGGGATAGAATTGATAACACTTAAATATTCGGATACCGATGATGAATGGCGAAATGCAATTAAAAGCGGCTGACAGACTGTCAAAGCACATAGAGCAAATAGACGACTACTTAGACCTTTCCAATGTCAGGTTTTCAAACTTCCATGAGGAATACCTGATCTCTGCCGACATGTCTATCTCGGCAATATCCTCACTTACACAGCAAGAGCACTTCGACCACGCATACTTACTGTATGGTTATGCTTCGTATATTCAGGACGAGATCAACAAGAACAAGGTCGTGCTTAGTTGGTGCAATGACCAGATAGAGAAGATGGTTGTTGCTAACCTTGCCAGCTTTGATCAGTATACCAAACATGAAGTAAAGCGTCAAAGCATTGTTAGAGATAACAGCTATGCTGCAAAGTGCGACCAAATGAGAGTTGTTGCTGAAGCCAGACTTCAGTCTCTGGAAGGTAAGGTTTTTGAGCTAAAGAGAAAGGGAGACATTCTTTTAGAAAAGGGTAAAAGACTATGAGTATGGATGATTTTGTTGGCTCACTATCACCCGAGCAGAAGAAAAAACTACTTCAGGCTCTGGGTGCTAGCGAGACCGAAGAAATAGAAGCGGAAGCAGGTGAAGAGCCTGTCAGTGAAGATTTTAAAGTAACCAGAAATGACCAAACTACTAATACGAGGAGAACAAAAGTGACAGCCCGTGAAAATAAGTGGGTAGATACAGGTGAATTTAGGGACGTTGAGACGCCAAACGTTTCCAGAACCCCAAGAAGAAGAGGGGCACCAAAGAAGGTGGATATAGAATGTCACGTATGCGGTAAGACATATAAGATTGACCCCAGATATACATACGGGGAATATTACAGATGCAATAAATGTACCGGAAGGTAAACAAGACCGGGAGTCTACCAAGTAATGAGTTCAAATTTGACAGACATTGGTTCCGAGAGAGCTGTCCTTGCGGGCTTGCTTAGATATGGAACCGAAGCTTACGTTGAAATATCCGACATAATAGATCACCAAACTTTTGGTAACACCAACAATCAGGTTCTCTACAAGTGCCTTTCTAGAGTGATTGAGGGCGGGGCGGAAGTTGACCTGCCCTCTATTCTATCTGCGGCAGAACAACTTAACTTCTCAGATATCATAAACAGCAAGCAAGAGCTTGAGTACATCAAATCTCTTTTTGATTTCCCTATCAAGGTTGAGAATGTACCAAGGTTTGCTTCTCAAATCAAGAAGTTTGAGATTGCTAGAAAAATTAAGTCGCTAGTATCTAAAATATCTAAGGATGCTGACAAGGTTGACGGTAGCGAGAGCGTTGACCAGATTATGGCCATGGTAGAAACTCCTATCATGGACTTTCTCAGAGAGGATGATGGCGGGGAAAGGCCTGAAAGAATTGGTGAAGGCGCTGACGACTACATAGAGTTCCTTAAGGATAACAAGTGCGACCTAGTTGGTATATCAACAGGATTTCCTAGGTTCGACATGTCTATAGGGGGAGGCCTTAGAAGAAAATGTGTTGATCTTGTATCGGCAAGACCAAAGGTTGGCAAGAGTGTTTTCGCTGACAATGTAGCATTGAACGTTGCGTCCAACGGGGTGCCAGTGCTAATGTTAGACACAGAAATGTCGAAAGAAGACCATCTAAATAGAATCATTGCTAATCTTAGCGGCATACCTATCAACGAAATAGCAACCGGAAAGTTTTCCGATGACGATGAAAAGCTTGAGAAAGTTACTGAAGCTGTAGAACATATAGAGTCCATACCGTACAGTTACACATCAGTAGCTGGTAAACCTTTTGAACAAATATTGAATATCATTAAAAGGTGGATAATGCAGGAGGTTGGCACAGACGAATATGGAAGAACAAACGAGTGCGTTGTTATCTATGACTACCTTAAGCTAATGACATCTAACTCCATAACGCACAATGTTCAAGAGTACCAAGCTCTAGGTTTCCAAATAACATCTCTACATAACCTGTGCGTTAAATACGACTTCCCATGCTTGTCATTTGTCCAGCTAAACAGAGACGGGATTACTTCCGAGACCACTGCAACCGTTAGTGGTTCAGACAGACTCATATGGCTGTGTACATCCTTCAGTATATTCAAACTAAAGTCTGCCGAAGAGCTTGCTGAAGATGGCGTCAAGGCTGGAAACAGGAAACTTGTCCCTATTGTATCCAGACACGGTGCAGGCTTAAGCGACGGCGACTATATAAATATGAATATGGTTGGTGAGCACGCCAAGCTACTGGAACTAAAAACTAGAAATGAATTCAACAACCAGCCATCTGGAGACACTGGTTTGATAAGTCAAGAAGCGTTGGAAAATATTGCAGATGATGGACTTGAAGAAGGTTAAATCAATTATCTTTAAAGATATTGAATTAGTACTAAGCAACCTAGACATGTCATACGAGATTCTTGGTGACAATATATACTCAACGTGCCCAATACACGAAGGTAGCGACAACTGCCGAGCCTTCTCTCTTTCTAAAGACAAGAGAATATGGACATGTTGGACTAGAGGCTGTCAAGAAGACTACGGCAATGACATTTTTGGATTAATACAAGGAGTCTTGTCTCAATCAACGGGTGAGCCTGTCGGCTTTAAAGAAGCCTTGCTTTGGGTGTGCAAGGTGTTAAACATAGACAGCCATGACATCAAAGTGGAAAAGGTTGAGGAGCCAGATGATTTTGTAAAGCTGGTAAACATATTTAGAAATAATACCGAGCACCAAAATAATAAGTTGTCAGAAAGCACCGGTGTCAGGTATAATGTAATACACCCTTCGCCATACTTTCAAACAAGAGGTTTTGCTGAGTCAACATTACTACACTTTGAAGTTGGTGACTGTGTTGACAAATCTTCACCTATGCATAACAGATCTCTCATACCGATACACAACGACGATGGGTCAGAGATTGTAGCCCACATAGGCAGAACAACTAAGCACTACATGAAGCCTAAGTTTTTATTCACAAAAGGCTTTGATAAGAGGATGTTCCTCTACAACTACCACAGGGCTATAGACGTGGCAACATCAACCTCATGCCTCTTTGTGACTGAAGGGCAAGGAGATGTATGGAGGCTTTATGAAGCCGGTGTTAACAATGCCGTTAGCATATTCGGCAAGACCCTAACAGAACAACAGATACACAAGCTGACAAGTAGCGAAGTTACAACACTCGTAGTACTCACCGATAACGATCAGGCGGGTAGAGAAGCGAAGACTGATATACAGAGAAGGCTGGGAAGAATGTTCAACTTGATCTTCCCAAGAATGACAAGCAAAGACATAGGCGACATGCCAGTTGAATTGATTGAATCTAAGATATTGACTCAAATTGGAGGTAATTTGTATGGCTAGGATACTAGGCATATCGGGCAAGAAGCAGTCGGGTAAAAACACAACTGCTAATTACATACACGGGAACATCCTAAAAGAACTCAACCTAGCTAGAGATTTCTATATTGAGGAGGACACGGGGACTCTTGTTATTGAAACGCGAGATTCAACCGGTAGATATGGGTGGGGAGAGTTTGACGTTTGTAGGAAGGATACCTCTTTTGTTCAGTACGCTGAGAGAGAGATATGGCCATACGTAAAAATGTACAGCTTTGCCGATGGGCTTAAAAATCTGTGCGTTGAATTTTTTGGCCTTAAGCCGGATCAGGTTTACGGTACAGACGAAAGAAAGAACGAGAAGATACCCCACCTGCTGTGGGAAAACATGCCTTCAGGCAAAAATAAAAAAGGCCCCATGACAGCCCGTGAGTTCATGCAATTCTTTGGTACAGATATCATGCGTAGTATGCATGGAACAGTTCATGTTGATCATGCAATCAGCAGAATTAAAGCTGAGGGTTCAGCGCTTTCAATTATAGCTGATGTCAGATTCCCAAATGAGGTAAAGTCTATTCAGGAAGCTGGCGGTAAGGTTATTAGGCTAACAAGGCAAACATCTGACGACTGCCATGCCAGCGAGTGTGGACTCGATAAAGAAAATTTTGATTGGAGTAACTTTGATGCGGTTGTGGAAAATGACAAGCCTCTCAATGAATGCTTAACAATGTACGATGAAGTTTACAATAATTTGTTTTTGAGGTAAATATGTTAGTCACCTACATAAGAAGTTCGAGTTATAATAATTATTCATTTTGCCAGATGCAGTATTTTCTGACATATGTGCTTGGCTATCAAACCGATAGCGGAAAGAAGGCAGAACTAGGAACCATAGTTCATAAAGTAATGGAAGTACTTGCAGACCTAAAAAAGTTCAAGCAAGATAACCCCCAAAGAAAATTCCTCAAGTCAGATGATGATGCCCTAGGGGAAGTTAAAATACATAAAGATAAGTTTATGGACGACTTCTTTGTGGTTGATTTGTTGGACCGTAGCTTTGATTATTATATCAAAAACTCCAAGAATAAATTTACAGACAAGGACAGAAAGAACTGCTTAGACTTAGTGTGGGTGGTATTTGAATATAATGATGGGCAGTTTGACCCAAGAACTAGAAACGTAGTGGCTTCAGAGCCTCATTTTGACATAGAGATAGATGAAGACTGGGCCAAGTATGAGTACGAGATGCCTAATGGTGAGATAATCAAAGGAAATCTTGCCATAAAGGGCACGATAGACCTTGTAACTGAAGCGGAAGATGGTATAATAGAGGTCATCGACTGGAAAACTGGACGTAGACTTGATTGGGCCACTGGGGAAGAGAAGACTTACGAAAAGCTTTGTAAAGATCCGCAGTTGCTCCTGTATAATTATGCTATATCTAAGCTTTTTCCAGAGTACGAACAGTCCATAATGACTATTTTTTACATAAAAGATGGCGGGCCATTCTCTATGTGCTTTGATAGTAAGGACAGGGCAAAGTTCAAAGAGATGCTCAGAGAAACTTTCGAGTCAATTAAAAGAAACAACACCCCCAGACCACTGTCTACAAGGAGGGAACACTGGAAGTGTACAAAGCTCTGCCATTATTATAAAAATAACTGGGAGGGTTCAGACAAGAATATGTGTATATATATAGAGGAGCACCTTAACAAACACGGTATGGAGAAGACCGTAAAAGAATGTACTAAAGAAGGATTTAGTATAGGTTATTATAACGCTCCGGGTTAATAAAATTAGTATAGTATTAGGAGTCTGACATGCTGGATCTAGGTTTCAACAGAAGAGATTTTCTTAGAGTGGGTGGTATTGGCGCAGGATTAGGAATGACCCCCTTTTCCGACATTGCTTTTTCGCAAGAAGAAGACTTGAATGTTGCATACAATGACAAGTCAGTGGTGTGGGTTTGGCTTGGAGGTGGTCCGACACAGTTTGAAACCTTCCACGCCCCAACTGAATCAGTTCCAGACCCATACAAGCCGGTAACCTCCCCCGTAACCCACACTAATGGCCTTGCCTTTGGGGGCCTTTTTCAAGAGTTAATCAAGCAAGGGGACAACCTCACCGCAATAAACTCCTTCTCACACGGAGACTCCTCGCATCGCCAAGCAACTCACTGGATGATGACAGGGCATCATAACCCCAAGAGGGAGAACACTGCAAACTCTGAGTATCCCGGACACGGTGCTGTTGTATCAGCAGTGTTTGGTTCCAACCATCCAACAAACGGCATGCCAGCATATGTCAAGCAAGGCAAGATTGAGGGCGAGCAACCTGCATTTTTAGGTGGAGCGCACAAGCCGTTTGATCCGTCCAATAAAGATAACCTCACGCCTAGGATTGAAGTTGGTAGATTCAAGGAGCGTAAAGATTTACTCGCTGCATTTGACTTGTTTGATCCAAACGCTTCTGCTCAAGCCTCCTCGTTTACTAAGATTGGCAACCAAGCCTATAACGTTATTTTAGGAAATGCTAAAGAAGCTTTTGACCTAGACAAAGAGCCAGAATCTATGCGTGAAATGTATGGCAAGGGTGGTATTGGTGATCAGATGCTACTAGCTAGAAGGCTGGCTCAATTCGGAACCAAGTTTGTAACAGTTCACTATGGTGGCTGGGACATGCATGGAAATATCAAGAAGGCTCTTGAAGGCAGGGTTCCACCACTCGACAAAGCTCTTGCAGCATTTGTGCAAGACATCTATCAAAGCGGACTTTCTGAAAAGATCTTGCTAGTTGTAACCGGCGAGTTTGGTAGAACTAGACTGAACCAGAATGCTGGCAGAGACCATTGGCCATCAATCACCCCTATGCTGCTATCAGGAGGCAAGTATAGCCACGGTAGGGTTATCGGCAAATCAGACAAAGCTTATTACCCAACAGAGTCCAAGGTAACACCTATTGATTTAGCGGCCACTATGTTTGATCACTTCGGTATTCCGAAGGAAATCCAGAGGACAGATCAAGGCGGAAGGCCTAGATACCTATTAGAGGGAGAAGGAAAGGTTATATTATAATATGCTAAGAAGATCTTTTTTACAAGCAGGAGTCTTGGGGGGATTGGGGATATCCTTTGCAAGAGGTGATCAAAAGTTTTATGAAAGCAAGGAGGGGCCAGCCAAGAGTGTAATCTTTATATACTTGCCCGGAGGAATGGCTCACCAAGAGACGCTAGACCCAAAACCGTTTGCGCCCCTTGAGTATCGTGGACCTTTAGGTAGTATTGAAACTAACGTTCCCGGCACTAGGCTTGGCGAGCTTCTTGTTAATACATCTAAGGTTGCTGATAAGATATCAATTATCCGCAGCATGACTCATGGAGAAGCTGCTCATGAGCGTGGAACACACAACATGTTCACGGGTTATCGCCCCAGCCCAGCGCTTCAGTACCCATCTATGGGTTCCGTTGTCTCACATGAGTTCGGTCCTAGGCATAACCTTCCACCGTATGTATGCATACCTAATCAGCCAAACGAATACGCTGGCACAGGCTACTTAAGCAGCTCTTACGCAGGTTTCGGTTTAGGCTCTGATCCAGCTAGCTCAAATTTCCAAGTCCGCGACCTAAAGACTCCAGTGCCTGCCCCGAGATTCAGCCGTAGGCAAAGAGTTCTTGATATAGTTAATACAGACTTTAACTCTAAGCAATCCGCAGACTCTATTGATGCGGTCAACTCATTCTACCAAAGAGCGTACAGCCTGATAGGTGATGTCAAAGCTAGTGAGGCGTTTGATCTCAATAAAGAACCAGATCAGTTGCGAGACAAGTACGGAAGAAATACCGCTGGAGCCAGAATGATACTAGCAAGAAGACTAGTAGAGGCTGGCACTAGATTTGTAACCTTAACGTATGGTGGCTGGGACATGCACAACAATATAGCAGGAAGCATGAGGAGTCAGTTGCCAGCTTTTGACAAGGGTTTCTCAACACTTATAGGGGACTTAAGCGATAGAGGTATGCTTGACTCCACATTAGTATGTGTTGTTTCTGAGTTTGGACGAACTCCAAAGATCAACGCCAATGCTGGCAGAGACCATTGGCCTAAAGTATTCAGCACAATTATTGCTGGCGGTGGAATTAAAGGCGGGATGACATACGGTACATCCAACGCAACCGCTAGTGAGCCAGAAGAAAACCCAGTCAACATAGAAGACTGGGCATCTACCATTTACGACAGACTTGGTATAGTTTCCGACAAGGAGCTAATGGCTCCCGGTGACAGACCTATAGAGATTGTGGACGGTGGAAAAGTTATAGAAGATTTAATTATATAAAAGGAATATAACCATGCTAACCTTGTCCCGAAGAAGCTTTTTGACAGTTGGTGG
>CEUS01077175.1_pt1 | contig 13162 bp, 7 predicted proteins | sample 427031 | NCBI WGS metagenome assembly CEUS01 (sample SAMEA2622837, study PRJEB7988) | marine metagenome | biome: marine biome (ENVO:00000447); feature: marine epipelagic mixed layer (ENVO:xxxxxxxxx); material: "saline water (ENVO:00002010), including plankton (ENVO:xxxxxxxx)" | depth 140 m | reverse complement strand
TTCCTGCTCCCAAAGCAGGCGCGCTAACCAGGCTGCGCCACGTCCCGTAAGATAAAGCGAGATACACTATGCGCCGAAGGAAGAGTGGCAAGTAAAAGGCGAAAGGAAGAATTGTTTAGCAGGTTGCTTGACCATAACCGCAGTTTATTGCTTGATGGAAGGCAAAATGAGCGAGACCAATGAGCAAGAGGAGATGAAAACCAACGAGTTGGCGGGTATGCAATTCGCGAACGTCGAATTGACTCTTTCGGAAATGCAAACCGGGCCCATCACTCATCTTGCCGATGAAAGTGGATCAAACAGCGGTCTCGGGCAATTGGCGAAGTTGGGAGCGGAAGGTTTTTCATTGGTCGCAGTCACGCCAAAGGAAAACGGTCGCGCCTTGGCTTTCTTGCAAAGACCCGTTCAAACCGAACGAGAGTTGAACTTCATACGCAACGCCTTCCTCCTAGAGGATATTTTGCAAATCGAAGTCGAAGATTTTCCGAAAGTGATCGATGCCATCGACGTCGATGACTTGATCGTTGCGCTCAAACCCGCAAGCGATGCCCTCCGTAAGCTCTTTTTCGATGCCTTACCGGAGAAAGCATCGCTTTCCTTGCAAGAACAGATCGAGTTCCTCATGCCCAAAAGCCTGCGAGCTGCGGAAGCTGCTCAGGAACGTGTCCTCCGAGCAGTCAAGTCGCTGATTCGCTCCAAAGAGGTCAGTCTGCAATCAAACGATTGACTGCAAGATTTTCTTCTACCGATCAAAAGATTTCGCCTCTCTTTGTGTTTACAAAAACGTATCAACGTATCATGATATGTTGATATATTAATGAACACGAAAGATAGAGCACGAGCGGCGCAGAAGAATTTGGAAGCGCTTGCGCGTGAAAGAATCGCGTTTCTAGATGGTGCGATGGGTACCATGATTCAGCGTCATGAGTTGGAGGAAGAAGACTTTCAAGGTGACTTGTTCAAGGGGCATGCAAAGGAATTGAAAGGCAACAACGATTTATTGAGTCTGACCAGACCGGAGCTGATTAAGGATATCCATCGTTCGTATTTCGCGGCAGGTAGCGACATCGTTGAGACGAACACCTTCAACAGCACCACGATCGCAATGGCTGACTACGATCTGGAAGACGCGGTGCCGGATATCAACCTGTCGGCAGCTCGTTTGGCGCGAGAAGCAGCTGACGAGGCCATGGCCAAGAATCCAGGACGACCTCTCTTCGTGGCAGGAGCGATGGGCCCGACCAATCGAACCGCCTCGCTGTCACCCGAGGTCAATGATCCGGCTAAGAGAAACGTCACCTTCGACGAACTCGTCGCAGCTTACCTGCAACAAGGCAGATCCTTGGTGGAAGGTGGTGTAGACCTGCTCCTGCCGGAAACGACCTTCGACACGCTGAACCTAAAGGCTGCCCTCTTTGCGATCGAGGAATTGTTCGACGACCTCGGTTATCGACTACCCGTCATGATTTCGGTAACGATCACCGATGCATCGGGTCGCACGCTGTCAGGGCAAACCACCGAGGCTTGCTGGAATTCGATTCTACACGCCAAGCCTTTGGCCGTGGGGCTGAATTGCGCTCTGGGAGCCGACGCGATGCGTCCCTACGTTCAGACCCTCTCCAGAATCGCCGATTGCCCCGTCCATTGCTACCCTAATGCCGGACTCCCGAACCCGTTGGCTCCGACTGGTTACGATGAAACCCCAGAGGACACTGCGAAAGCCTTGGAAGGATTCGCAAGCGAAGGCTTGCTTAACCTGGCAGGAGGTTGCTGCGGGACCACTCCCGAGCACATTGCCGCCATTGTTGAAACTTTAGCCGCGTACCCGCCACGGCAAATTCCTGAAATCGAGCCGGCTCTTCGACTCAGCGGGTTGGAGGCGTTCGAACTCAAGGGACAGGAAGCGCCTTTCTTGATGGTAGGTGAACGCACCAACGTAACCGGATCTCCAAGGTTTCGCAAACTGATCGAGAAAGACGATTTCGAAACCGCGCTCAGCGTGGCCAAGCAACAAGTTGAAAACGGAGCAAACGTAATAGACGTAAATTTCGACGCTGCCCTTCTGGACGGCGAAGCCTGCATGTCGAGATTCCTGAACCTAGTGGCGAGTGAACCGGACATTGCTCGGGTCCCCATAATGATCGACAGCTCGAAATGGTCCGTGATCGAGGCGGGACTGAAGGTGGCTCAAGGCAAATGCATCATCAATTCCATAAGCCTCAAGGAAGGTGAAGATACGTTCAAGAAGCAGGCTCGCATGGCGCAGCGCTACGGCGCCGCGGTCGTGGTGATGGCCTTCGACGAGAATGGTCAAGCAGCTACCTTGGAGGATAAAGTGAGTATTTGCGAGCGAGCCTACTTGATCCTCGTGAACGAGGTAGGTTTCCCTCCAGAGGACGTCATATTCGACCCAAACGTCCTCACCATCGCTACGGGCATTTCCGAACATGACGCTTACGGAAAAGATTTCATCGAGGCCATTCGTGAAATCAAGAAGCGTTGCCCTCATGCCAGAACAAGCGGAGGCATAAGCAACGTATCCTTTTCATTTAGAGGAAACAACGTGGTGCGCGAGGCAATGCACGCATCTTTCCTGTATCATGCCGTGAAAGCGGGACTGGACATGGGGATCGTCAATGCAGGAATGCTTGCAGTTTACGAGGAAGTCGAACCCGAGCTCAAGAAATGCGTGGAGGAAGTCGTGCTGAATCACGATTCAGATGCAGCCGAACGACTTCTCGAATTCGCCGAAAAGGTGAAGGGGCAAGCGACCGACAAAAAAGCAACTGGTCCCGATTTATCTTGGCGAAAAGCCACGGTGGCCGAAAGGTTGTCCCATGCATTGGTGAAGGGAATCGGAGATTTCGCCGAAGAAGACGCAGAGGAAGCTCGCCAATTGCTGGGGCGCCCCTTGGACGTCATAGAGGGCCCCTTGATGGACGGCATGAAGATTGTCGGGAAACTGTTCGGCGATGGAAAGATGTTCCTGCCTCAAGTCGTCAAAAGCGCCCGCGTGATGAAAAGGGCCGTGGCTTACCTGGAACCCTTCATGGAAGCGGAAAAAGAAGCCTCTGCCAGCAGCAAGCAAGGCACGATGGTAATCGCAACCGTAAAGGGAGACGTGCACGACATTGGAAAGAACATCGTCGGCGTGGTGCTCGCTTGCAACAATTGGGAAGTCGTCGACTTGGGAGTAATGGTTTCGTGCGAGGAAATACTGGAAGCCGCCCGCAAGAACAACGCGGACGTCATAGGATTAAGCGGTCTCATTACCCCATCCCTCGACGAAATGACGCGAAATGCCGCCGAAATGAAACGACAAGGCTTCGAGTTGCCTCTTCTCATTGGTGGAGCCACCACGAACAAAGCCCATACGGCCATCAAAATAGCCCCCGAATACGATCATGCAGTGGTTCACGTGACCGATGCATCGCTCGTGGTCAACGTCTGCAACGATCTTACTCATCCAGAGAAGAAAGAGGCCTACGTGGCCAAGATTCAAAAGCAGCAAGAGCAGAGAAGAAAAAAATACGCGGAGCAGAACCCACCTAAGCTCCTGAGTCTCGCAAACGCTCGCAGCCTATCATGGCAACCGGATTGGACAAGACATACACCTCCAGCACCGAATCCCGAGAAACTAGGAGTCACCGTGTTCGATGAAGTGCCTTTGGATGAGGTCGTCGAGTATTTCGACTGGTCCCCTTTCTTCTGGTCGTGGGAACTCAAGGGAAAGTATCCGCAAATCCTGGAACGAGAAGGCGTTGGAGAGCAAGCAACGGCTCTTTTTGAAGACACAGCCCCCATACTGGAGAAAATCATTGAAGAGAAACTGTTTCGGTGCCGTGCCGCGATCGGCCTTTGGCCTGCCCACTCAGTTGGTGACGACGTCGTGATTCATGCGGACGAAAACCGTGACTCGCCAGTCGCAACCTTTCATTTCTTGAGACGCCAGCAGGAAATCCTTTCAGAGAAGGTACAGTACTGCCTTGCGGATTACGTGGCGGCAAAGGATTCGGGAGTTGCGGATTATCTCGGCGCTTTCGCCGTGACCACTGGGTTCGAGGTCGATGCATACGCCAAGACCTTGGAGGAAGCCGGCGACGACTACACGAGCATCATCGTGAAGGCTCTAGGTGACCGTTTCGCCGAAGCCATGGCCGAGTATATGCATAGCAAGATAAGGGAATGGTGGGGGTTTGGCGAAAACGAAGCCCTCTCCAACGAGGACTTGATCGACGAAAAATACCAAGGCATTCGTCCCGCCTCAGGTTATCCGTCCCAACCCGACCACACGGAAAAAGACGAAATTTGGAAAGCCTTGGACGTAGAAGCGAACACAGGTATTCAATTGACCGAATCTAGAGCCATGAATCCGGCTGCCTCCGTATCAGGATTATACTTCTCTCATCCCGAATCGAAGTATTTCAATTTAGGCCGCATCGGTCCCGATCAAGTCGAGGACTACGCAAGGCGCAAAGGTTGGTCGATCGAAGAGGCCGAAAAATGGCTGAGCCCCAACTTGGGGTAAATAAACCCAGCGCAGGAGCCAGAGTCAGCGCTGCGTCAACGCGACCCGCAAACCAACCATGTCCTTCTCCGAGGGGTCGCCCTTGTAGCGCTTGGCTGATCGACAATCAAGGCGTGGGTTGAGAATGCACCCTCCACGAGCCACCCGCTTCTCGCCCACGGATGCTCCCGCGGGATTCGTGGTTTTGCCCTTGGGATATTTCCCGTAATAATCACGGCACCATTCCAAGACGTTGCCATGCATGTCGTATAGTCCCCAACGATTCGGGCGCAAAGCAGCGACTGGATGAGTTTTGCCGAGGGCGTTTTCGCGAGTCCATCCATAATTCTCCAAGCTGCCTTTCTCGTTTCCATGCCCGAAGGCGGCAACCGCGCCGGCTCGACATGCGTATTCCCACTGCGCTTCGCTAGGCAGGGTGTAAACGTAACCATCCGGCAAGGAGCCCTCGGCTCTGGCCCGGAGAGTCATTTTCTTGCAAAAGGCAGTCGCTTCATCCCAGGACACTCGGTCGACCGGAAGTTCCGGCCCGACGAACCGACTAGGCGCATTCATCATGAGTAAGGACCATTGCGCTTGGGTAACCTCGCTCTTGCTTAGCCAAAACCCTCGACTCAAGACGACCTCACGTTGAGATTCATCGGCGCCCCTGCCCTCTTCGAGAACACTGCTTCCCTGGAGAAAGCTTCCCGGTGGAACCCAAGCAAATTCCATTTTCATGAAGGCAACGCGCCAAGGTTGACCGAAAGCCAAGTCCCTTTTGACTTGCCGGGGTCTCCAAGCAAACGCGGCCCGTCGATCGGCGGGAGCCAACTCGTTCAAGGGTATCACAAGGGAACTGCCATCCGACAAACGTAGAGTTATGGAATCATCGTCACGCCCCGTGATCTCTCCCGCCACCTTGTTTCCGGAACGGTCATGCCATGCGCGCTCCTGCCCCAAAACTGATGCAGGCAAACATGCAACCAAAACAAGGATCAGCCAAGGCGAGAGTCGACGCATTTACTCATGCTAGACGACCTTGGCCGCCGAGCAACTGGAAAATCCGATTCGCTAAAGGATTGAAAACAAACACGAACGAGGATATTGCCTTTACGCTTCCAAGCATTGGAAATCCAAAATCCTTAGAATATGAAGGAAATGTCACCACTGGAGGAGTTGCGTCATTCTGCCTCGCACGTCTTGGCCACCGCCGTGCTCAGGCTATTTCCTGACGCAAAGCTCGATATCGGCCCGCCCACGGATTCCGGTTTCTACTACGACTTCGACCTCGAACACAAGTTCACTGCCGAAGACTTGGAATCCATTGAAGCCGAGATGAGGAAGGTCTCCAAGGAGAACCAAAAATTCGAGCGGTTGGAAGTGGACCGCGAAGAAGCCATGAAGTTGATCGCGGAGATTGGACAAGAAGAATACAAACTGGGTCGCTTGGAAGACATTCCGGAAGGGGAAGCCATCTCTTTCTATCGCAACGGAGAATTCATCGACCTCTGCGCAGGGACCCACGTCGGGTACACAAAGAAAGTCAAGGCGGTCAAGTTGCTCAGCGTGGCCGGAGCCTACCACCGTGGGGACGAAAAGAACAAGCAACTGCAACGCATTTACGGCACCGCTTTCCCCACCAAGGATGAACTCAAGGAGTATTTGGAACGTTTGGAAGAAGCCAAAAAGCGCGACCATCGTAACTTGGGCCGCGACCTAGGCCTCTTTCATATTGACGAAATGGTGGGACAAGGCCTCGTTTTATGGAAGCCAAACGGAGCCATCATTCGCCAAGAACTGGAAAACTTCATTTCAGAGGAACTTACCAAGCAAGGCTACTCGCAGGTTTATACTCCACACGTCGGCAAACTCGATCTCTTCCGTGCCTCGGGCCATTTTCCTTATTATCAAGAATCGCAATATCCTCCGATCATTCGGCGGGAATGCCTCGAGGAATTAGCTGACGAAGGATGTTCATGCTCCGAGCTTGCCAACAAGGTCGATGAAGGAGAAATCGAAGGATATCTCCTCAAGCCGATGAATTGCCCGATGCATATCCGCATCTACAAGTCGGAGCAACGTTCCTACCGCGATCTGCCGATTCGACTAGCCGAGTTCGGCACCGTTTATCGTTGGGAGCAATCGGGTGAACTGAGCGGCATGACGAGAGTCAGAGGATTCACGCAGGACGATGCCCATCTTTTCATACGCGAGGATCAACTTCAGGAGGAGATACAAGGATGCCTGGGACTCGTGAAACTCGTTTTCTCCATACTCGGCATGGCGGATTACCGCGTACGCGTTAGCTTGCGCGACCCTGAATCGGACAAATACGTCGGCGATCACGCTGCATGGGACAAGGCGGAAGAAGCCCTCAGGCAAGCAGTCAAAACTCTCGGCGTAGACTACGTCGAAGAGATCGGTGAAGCCGCTTTCTACGGTCCGAAAATAGATTTCGTCGTGAAGGACGTCATCGGAAGGGAGTGGCAACTTGGCACCGTACAGGTGGACTACAACCTGCCGGAGCGCTTCGATCTGGGCTACGTCGGGTCAGACAACAAGGATCATCGCCCCGTCATGATCCATCGAGCTCCCTTTGGCTCAATGGAACGTTTCGTTGGTGTGCTGACCGAACACTTCGCTGGCAATTTCCCTACCTGGCTGGCCCCTGAACAAGTTCGGATACTTCCCATGAACGACGACTTGCTTCCTCATGCGGAAGAGATCCTCGGCCAGTTGCAAGCCGCTGATCTCCGGGTCAGCATCGATCGTCATTCAGGCAAGCTCGGAGCCAAGATACGCAATGCCGAGACCGACAAGGTGCCACACATGCTCGTTCTCGGGCAACGAGAAGTGGATGAAGGCAAAGTTTCCATTCGCTCTCGCGTAAACCCCGATTTGGACGGACCCATGACCTTCGACGAGTGCCTCGCCAAGTTAAGAGAGGAAGTCGACCTCAAATCATTGCCCAGGGAACGGTCCGCGAAACAGGATGGCTGAAGGTCTCCGCGCCATGGCAGACAAGCTTCTGCGCGGTCTGAACTGGGTAATTGCCCTGCCTTTCATCATCCTCATTTACCTTTATCGCATCATTTCGCCTTTGAAGAAGTACGTCTTCGGCCCTTATGCGGGATGCCGTTTTCACCCCACCTGTTCCGCTTATGCCATCGAGTGTCTGCGCCGCTTCTCCTTGCCTGTGGCCATTTGGAAAAGTTTTCGCCGGATCGCTCGATGCAACCCGATGCATCCCGGTGGTTACGACCCAGTCGTACCGGAAGACGAGGCTCCTGAAACGGAAACCAAAACTTGCTGAGCAAAGCCGGCTTTCAGTAAACCGGACGGTGCAAGACGACTTTCACCTTCGGGTTCAGTTGCCGAAGGACTTGTGCAAACTGCGGCCCCACTCGTGAGTGTACGATCTGTACCTCCGTCAAAGCAGGAAGCTTGCCGAGAACCTTGGCGGACTCCGCAGTGACCGCGGTACGGCCGAGATCGATTTTCTGCAAACGAAGTAGTTTCGAAAAATGAGCAATGCCGGCGTCGCTGACCTTCACGCTGCCGTTGAGATTGATTGAACGGAGTTTGGAAAGCTCAGCCAAGAATGCTAGGCCTGCATCCGTAATTTGGGTGTAACCAATCGTCCTGAATTCAAGTTTCTCCAAGTTCTTCAGGTTGGCCAAAGGAGCCAAGTGCTCATTGGCAATTCGGTTGCCACCAATCTCCAACTCCTTGAGAGCGGGGAATCCTTTGCCCAAAGGAGCAAGATCCAGATCCGTCTTATCGGCCGTATTGCGATTGGGATTGAGCGTAAGCGACGCGAGCTTGGGCAAAGCCGCCAAGGATGTGAAACCTGTGCCTTTCACCTTTGTGAACTTGAGGTTGAGTGATTGGAGATTCTTGGCATTCGCAAGAACAATCAGGCCGGCATCGTCTACTTGAGTGGAAACCAAATTGACGCTCCGAATGTTCTTCAGTTTAGCCACTTCCACCAAACCTCGATTTGTGACGCTTCGGCAATTGTCCAAACTCAAGTTCTCCAAGGTCGTAATGCCGGAAAGGAGAGCCAGTGATTCATCCGTCACGCCTCGGACCATGGTTAAATCAAGTCGCCTCAATCCCTTGGCTTCGGCTAGAACGCCCAAAAGGTCCGCAATGGAAGCCTTGAGAGGCGCTCCGCGGAGCGAAAGAGCGTTGAGTTTTGGTAATTTCGCCACCTCGGCCAAATGTTGAACTGTGATTGGAGGAGGAGGCTTGAAATTCGGGTCGAAGACCGGTTGCCCAAAGGGTCCACGGGGAGGTTTCGGCACCTCGAAGTGAACCGAGATGGAACCATCCTTCTCCACCGTCGCCCTGGCCCCGACTTGGCGAAGCGACTCTGAAAGTTCGACCGAAAGGAGCGCCGCGGGGAAAGCGCAGCTAAACAAAAGGATAGTCGTCAGACGATTCATGGCGTTGCCCTAAATGCACTTAGTTGCCGCTCGATGGTTCCGCATAGCGACCAAGGAACAAAATGCTGCCGGTCGCCTTGTCGCGAATGAGGAAGAGAAAAGGATGATCGGCCCGAAAGCGCGGCCCCATGGGACGGGCGGAGCGCGTCCTAACTACAACGGCGGTCGCCGCTGCGGCCTCGGTGCCTTCCTCGTTCACCTCCACGAAGGCCTTGTGCAACACGGCGGACAAGTAGAGTTTCTTGCTCCCATCCATGCCGGAGAAGTCGGCATCGCCAAAAGCTTTCTTCATGCCCAAAGCCTGCAACTGCTGGGACAAACTGAACTCAGAGGTCATCTTGAACTTGGGAAACCAAGTATCGACCTTGGTTCGGCGCACCTTGCCAATCCATTCGGAGAGCTTGGCGGGGCTAAGAATCTTCTCCAGATCGGCGATGGTTTTCTTTTTCGCCGGTGGGTTGGTCGGCCGGCGAAAGGGTTGGCCACCGCCTTGGTTGGGCAACAACACGAACATGGACACCTTGTCTCCCTTGTAGGGCATCTCCAAGACCTGAACGTCGGCATCTTGATAATAACCAAAATTGCCCTTTTGATACATCATCGGCGTGTTCACGGTCTTTTCGAGCGAGACCTTGAAGGGCATTTCGCGGGTGGATTTCTCCTTGAACTGCACGTCCCAGTTCCCCTTGAAGTAGATGGCATTGGTCAAAACCATGCGGGTGAGTGAATCGAGAACGCCGGAAGGAATGAGATCCTTTATCTTGTCCTTGGTCTCCTGCTCGACCCACCGATTGATGATTCCACGCGCCTTTTCCGCATTCGAGTAGTCGAGAGCTCGGCCGACCGAGTCGTAATCGCGCTCGATCAGGCCGAGATAATCCTGCTTGAAGGCGTAGTTCTTTTGAGGCCACAAGGCATTGGCGACGGATAATTCCACCCCACCCTTCTCGCGAGCCTCACGCAAACCGAGCTTGAGATCGGAAAACCCCGCATGCAGTCGTTTCTGCGGCAAGTGAAACTCGAGAGCCCTGGACATTTCGGCCTCGGTGTCCCCTCGGGCCCCGGCATAGGTCATGGCGAGAGCGGTGGAGATACTGTAAGGAGAGAGGAAGAGATTTCCTTTCTCGTCGTTCAGTTGGTCGTACAACTTGAGGGCGAACTTGGTGTTCCCACTCGAGAGGGTTTCCACGTCGGGATTGGGCTTGCCGAAAGCGGCAATCGCAACGGACAGGAAAGCGGGCAGGAGGATGCTGGAGGTTTTCATGGGTGGCAGGGTTTGGTGTCTATTGATTGAAGTCAATAAGAGCGTTTATTGCTTGGGAGGCTTGGACTCCCGAATGAGAGCGCCATGACGATCATGGAGAACGAGGATCGAAAACTTGTTCGCCTCGTCCAAGTCTCCCGTGTTGAGGGAAGCGTAATCGAAGCGGCCTCGCAGGTCGGTGTACCCGTCCTTGTAGAACCGGGTGCGACCGTCGTTGAGCTTGGCGTAAACCTTGACGTAGGTTTTCGGGAGCGGCTTGCCCGTTTCCGAGTGAGCCACTCGAACTTGGCCATAGTTCTCGATCAACTGGACTCGAAGGTCGTTGGCGTAATAAGCCTTGGCGACCCGCAAGCCGGCTCCGAGAACCTCAACCATAACGTTTCGGTCCTGAAACTCGTCCGGCAAGGCGAAGGAGTGCTTGTCCTTGTTTTTGGGCAACTTCACTTCGCGACTAAGGTTTGGCACTATGCTGGTGAAATGATCCGTGTCGTCTTTCACGAAAGGTTTGCGTGAGAAGAGCAACTCGACGTCCATCGGGTAGTAGTTGACCGTGCAGGTTTCCAGGTTGGCAACGTGCAGAGAGACTTCTCCCTTTTCCACTTCCAGTTCCAGACTGGGCTCGGTGGAGGCGAGGGCGTTTTGGGCCTGTCCGCGATCCTCCTCGTCCACGGGATCGACCAGCTTGCCGGCGGCCTCGTCCAACTGGGCGATGGCCTCGCGAAAAAGGTTCTTCCAGCGATCGACGGGATAATCCTTGTACTTGGTCGCCCGTTGGCGGGCAGAAGCAACCTCGCCTTTGTAAAAGTCGACGTAAGTGGAGAGGTAATCCAATTGCATTTTCTCAACCACCTGCTGGGGGCGAATGCGAGAGAATGCCAACAAGCCTTCTCCCACGCGATCTTGGAGGAAAAGGTAATAGGTGGCGGCAAGCAGGTCCTCGTCGGACAGGCTCGGAACGTATTTCAGCACGTGCATGAGCTGGTGGTACTGGCCATACAGGCGATTATTGAGGATTTGCCTGTCCTTGCCAAGCTGATGCGCCCGGGCATTGACCAAAGGTTTGTACTCCAAATGCTGGTGAAAACCACGCTCGACGGGATCAACGGCGAGCAACGGGCTGCGGAGATAGAGCCCGCAACGGTTGGCCATCGAGGAACGCGACAAGAATTCCTTCATGCGGACTTCGTCCTTGTGGTACAAGGCATAAGACCAAAGCGTGGGATGGAAAGCGAAACGATCCGAGAGTAGCTTGAGGGCTTTGTCGAAGAAGGCTTTGCCTCCCCCGCCCTCGCCCTTGTTCCGCATCCGGTAGGCAATTTGGTCCAGGTCGATGCGGTTCATGTTGTGGTTCGCCAAATACTGCAAGACCTCCTTCTCGGTGCCGTTTTGTGAAATCCATGCCCAAGAGGTCACGTCTCTTTTGCTCAGCTTGTCCACCACCTTGAAGGAAAAGGCTCCAGCCCCTGCCACACGGCCTTTGTCATTCGCCACCTGAATGGGATAAACAGGATATTCTCCGGTGGCGGGGAAATAGAAGTAGAAGTCCACCGTCTTGGTCGAATAAGGTTCCAGGCGGAAGGGACGTCCATCCGAGTAGAAGCCGTTGTTCAAGGGCATGGCCCCTACGGGGATTTGGGCCAAGTAACGCAGCTTGCGAACCGAAGAAGTCGGGTTGGTGATGACGATTTGGCAACCATAGGCGATTTGCTTGAGAAACTCATCCTTTACGAAGTTGTCGAAACGCTCGCTCCCTTCGTGCCTGAAACGGGAGTCGGCCCGGAAGAAATTTTGGCTAAGCAGGATATCCCGAGCCTTCTTGTCGTCCTCGGTTTCACGTATTTCCTCATGGAAAACGACCAAGGGTTTGTCGGACTTGAGAGAGAAGGAGCGCTCCTCGTTGTCCACCTCGTGCTCGGCCGCCTCGAAGGGAAGATCGAGCACCGCCAAGGCGAGCATCATCTCGGTGAAGTTGCGGGTGGCGTAAATGAAGTTGCCGGAAACGAAGGGCTTGCCCTCGAGGTGAGCAGCGTAATCGTTCCAAAAGGCGTTGATCAGTACGAGGTCGGCGTTTTGGCGCTCGATGGGCAACTTGTAGTAGTTGTTTTCCGCCCATTCCTCGGTCGGAGGCAACTTGCGGTAAAACTGGCGTGTTTCGACGCGTTTCCTTTCTCGTACCAATAAATACCCGCTTAACTCCTTGTCCGATTTGAACCAAGCCTGTGATTTCTTCTTTTCTTCCTTGGCCTTGCGCAGACTTTTTTCAGTCGAAGCAAGAGCAAAATCCGCTGCTGGCTCAGGTATAGTAAGCGACAGCTCGGCATTGGCTTCCAATTCAATTCTTCCGTCCTGTGGACTGGCGTCTTTTTTGGGCGCGTTTAGCCTTAGCGCCCTACCGCCAGAGCCTCCCCCCGCTAAAAAGCCAATGCTTGCCCTTTCCCCCCCATTTCTTGTATCGGCCATTTTCAAGAGGTCACGACGGCTTTGGTTGGCTTGCTGCTCGCGCAATCCCAATTGATCGTCAGTGTCGAGCGCAGCGCTGACGATGGCAGTGTCGAAGAGCCTGTTGAACTCCTCTGGATTGGGAGGTATCATCTCCTGTAATTCACGAACGTAGCGAGCCATTGCCTCGGTGCCTGCGGGTCCTTTCCGGGCCAAAAGGATTCTCTCCACCGCGTTGAGCTTGGAGAAGGCATATGGTTCGAGATAGGACTCGAGGTCCGCTCCCAGCAACCAGTGATCCATGAACGTCTTGTCCTTCTTGTTGGCGAGGTAGGGCCTGATCACCTTCTTGAAGAAATCCGGATCCTTCTTGAAGATAAAGAAATTCAGTTCATGGCAAGCGTACTTGGAATACTTTGCCCGCTTCTCCTCGGCCTTCAAGCCGGGCCATTCAAGAAGGAAAGCGAATTCGGCAAGGTTTGAATTCGAGGTAAGGGTAGACAA
>CEUS01274943.1_pt1 | contig 13163 bp, 10 predicted proteins | sample 427031 | NCBI WGS metagenome assembly CEUS01 (sample SAMEA2622837, study PRJEB7988) | marine metagenome | biome: marine biome (ENVO:00000447); feature: marine epipelagic mixed layer (ENVO:xxxxxxxxx); material: "saline water (ENVO:00002010), including plankton (ENVO:xxxxxxxx)" | depth 140 m | reverse complement strand
GTATTGTTAGAGGTCGACGGTGGCGTAACTATACAAACAGCGCAACAAGCCGTGACAGCAGGCGCTGACATTTTAGTTGCTGGCACCGCCTCATTTTCTGGTGGCCCAACTTGCTATGCTACTAACATCGCTGCATTACGTGGCTTAGTCGCTGAATGACTCATCTCACTTGGCCTGACCGGATACTTGACCGATGGCGAACCCATAGCGCTCGTACAGCCGGCAAGTCGGCACAGTTTATTGCCAGCATCGACGATGTTTTTCCAGGCGAATCTCGGCGAGCAGATGAACTGCTGCACGGACATTACCGCTTTCTGGGAGAGGAGCGAGTATTTCGTGGCCATCCTCCTTGGAAGGTTAACGAAGCCTCCCCGGTCTGGTGGCGGGAAGTACATTCATTTGAGTGGCTTAGGGATTTTAGTGCCAATGGCGGCATAGCTGCATCCAATAAGGCACGCGAGTTGTGCCAGACTTGGCTTGATTCTCGACATAACGAAATTGCATGGCGACCTGATGTCCTTGGTAGAAGAATCTCATCATGGCTCACACACGCTAGTTTCATAATGCGCGACGCCGATTCGCGATTTCGAAGTAATTATCTCGCCAGTCTAGCTCTTCAAATACGCCGTCTCGAAAAAACGGCACACCGAGGACCTGATGGAGAGGAAAGATTGGCAGCCGGCACTGGACTTGCTCTGTCTGGATTGGCACTCGCTCGCTCTGAACGGCCACATGCACGCGGACTCCGATTGATAGAGACTGAAGTGAGACGTCAGGTTCTAAGCGACGGCGGGCATGTGTCTCGCAACCCATCAGCACTATTGTATACCTTCACTGAACTTGCTCGTTTGCAAGCCGCATATCGTTCAGTCGAGAAAGAAATGCCATCCTTCATCACACACGCCCTCGATCGCATCGCACCAATGTTGCAATACCTTCGCCATGGCGATGGCCGACTAGCCCTTTTTAATGGAGCGAGCGAAGAATCATCCGGAACAATTGCCACTCTTCTACGCAGCTCTAAAACGGATGAAGGACTGCAAGTTCCGTCTGCGAGCACCGGCTACCAGCAATTAAAGGCTAAGCGCCTTATAGTGTGTGTAGATGCAGGAGCCCCCCCACCGGGGCCTTTCGATAAAGATGCCCACGCTGGTGCCGCCAGCTTTGAAGTCAGTGTTGGACAAGAAAGACTGGTGGTAAATTGCGGCGCCGCACCTAAACACCAACAAGACTGGTGGACTGCATGTCGTGCCACAGCGGCTCATTCCGCGTTAATTGTCAGCGATACTAATACCGTTGGGTTAACCCCTGATGGTGGGGTTCACCGCCGTGCTGTCCCAGTAAGAGCTCGTCGTTACGATTCAGGTGAGGGGCTAGCACTTGAGATTCACCATGATGGATACCTTAAAACATTTGATATTCGTCATACTCGCACAATTGCAGTTGCCTCAGACGGCACTGGGATAGAAGGTGAAGATCGACTGATCGGCGGCCGCTCAAAACCTTTTGCAGTCCGATTTCATTTGCATCCGAGCACGAATGTTTCCTTGATTCAGGAAGGCAGTGCAGCATTATTGCGTCTGGCCGACGGATCCGGGTGGATATTTATGGCTAAAGGGGGTCGACTAAGCATTGAGAGCAGTATTTACCTCGGCGTACGTGGCGAAGCACGACGAACCGAGCAGTTAGTCATTAATGACACACATTCGGGCGGCGAAAGTTGGATCAGCTGGCGTTTTTATCTTTCTGGCCAAGAGCACCACGAATAGCTGCGGCGCCTAACTGCTTCCACTCCACAAAACATCCATATCCTACTAATCATAGTTGCCACCGGCGTACGCCAGAAGGCAAGTCGAGGCCACACCACATTGCTTGAACATCTGCAACAAGACCACCCGACACTAATAGATCCACCAGCTCCGCAATTCGGAACGATCTGTATGTTTCGTGCGAAACGGCACCAACAACACAATCATACTTTCTACAACTATTTAACGAAGGCAACAGGTCAATCCCATAGAGATTCTTAGCTTCTACAGGATCGGCAATGGGATCGTGGACATCGACTGAATGACCTCGCTCGCTTAGCCCCCTAATCAAATCGACGGCCTTAGTATTTCTCAGATCCGGGACATTCTCTTTAAATGCCAAGCCTAACACCAAGATTTGTGAACTGCCGCGAATCAACTCTTCAATTTGAGAAACTACGTACTCACCCATACCATCATTTGTGCGGCGGCCTGCAAGTATCACCTGTGGATCATGCCCGAGTTTCTCTGCACGATAAGCAAGGTAGAAAGGATCCACACCTATGCAATGCCCTCCTACCAAGCCCGGCTTAAAAGGCATAAAATTCCATTTGGTTCTGGCTGCATCAAGCACGTCATGAATGGATATATCCATTTTATGACAGATCATAGCTACTTCATTTATGAAAGCTATGTTGATATCACGTTGAGAGTTTTCAATGACCTTTGCAGCTTCAGCAGTCTTGATATCGCGTGCTAAGAACACCCTTCCAGAATTGATTCTCCCATAAATCTGTTTTAACCGCTCACACACCTCTGGCGTTTGACCTGCAATCACCTTTGTTATGCGATCTACGGTATGCTCGCTATCTCCTGGGTTGATACGTTCAGGCGAATACCCAAGAAAGAAATCCTCGCCACAGCTAAGGCCAGAACCTTTTGCCAATAGTGGACCGCAAACCTCCTCAGTTACTCCAGGGTAGACTGTACTTTCTAGAACAACAATTGCACCTTTCGTAAGACACGGGGCAATTGTTTTACATGCGGCTTCAAGTGGCCCAAGATTGGGCTCGTTACTAGAATCAATTGGTGTCGGCACGGTCACTATGAATATATCAAAACCAGACATTTCTTCTGAAATAGCAGTAAGAGAAAGGTCTGCTCTTAATAGGGTCTTTCTCTCAATCTCTCCCGTACGATCTACCCCATCACCAAGCTCTCTGACTCTGTCGGGATTAATATCGAAGCCAATTACTTCGTAATGGCGTGCGAGCGCAACTGAAAGAGGCAACCCAACATAACCTAGACCAACAACAGCAATCCGCGCTGACGAATCCATATGCGACGCCTCCCGGAAGGTAATACTCCAGTCTTGAGAAACCAGGCCGTTGACAATGATACAATCTAATAAAGGAACAACGCTGATTATGCCAATGGTGGTAGACTCTCCATAAACTATTATTATCCGATGATCATGGGTTCCAACTCATCAAGAAACAAACCGCGCCTGTTATTTCTGGTCGCTGATGCGCCGTTTTTCGTCTCTCATCGGCTCTCTGTTGCACGAGCAGCACATCAAGCTGGTTATGACGTACATGTCGCAGTACCGTTTGAGAAACAAACGCTACCCATCATTCGAGCAGCGGGCGTTAATTGTCACAACATACCACTACGACGAGGAAACCAGACTCTTCACGGTGAACTGCGTCTGTTAATATCTCTTGCAAATCTAATCCTTCAATTGCGCCCCGACCTGGTGCACGCAGTAAGTCTGAAGCCTGTAATCCTGGGAGGGTTGGTTTCACGATTGTTTCGCGTACCTGCAGTTGTAATGGCTGTTACAGGACTTGGCTACTTATTCCTTCGAAAGGATAGGAAGAGTACTTTGAAACGTTTTATAATCAAACGCTTATATAAGCTGTCATTAACTAATCCAAGGGCCCATGTTATTTTTCAAAACCCTGATGACCAACACATGTTTGTCTCGGAGAAACTCGTTAAGAAATCGGCTTCCGTTTTAATCAGAGGATGTGGCGTAGATATCAAAAGCTTTCGCGTAATGCCAGAACCTGAAACCCCAATAGTAGTAATGTTTCCAGCACGAATTATTGGCGATAAAGGTGTCCATGAGTTCGTGGAGGCTGCAAGGCTCGTCCATAAACAAGGCAAGTCCGCTCGATTCGTGTTAGTTGGACGAACAGACCCCGAAAACCCGACCAACGTTGAAGAGCCCACTATCCGATCGTGGGAGAAATCTGGACATATTGAATGGTGGGGTTTTAGCGACGATATGCCAACAATGTTCAGGCGGGCACATATAGTGTGCATGCCTTCATATATGGAGGGACTACCCAAAGTCTTAATAGAAGCCAGCGCTTGTGGCCGCCCGGTTGTAGCAACTGATGTTCCAGGTTGCCGAGAAATTATACGTCATGGGAAAAACGGCCTTCTTATCCCTCCTAAGAATGGACATGCTGCAGCTGAAGCCATTTTGCAATTGATAGACAGTCAATATTTGCGAACTGAATTTGGCAGATCTGGCCGCCAGATAGTCACAGAAGAATTCACTGTCGAACAATTCGTATCCGACTCGCTTGCTATATATGAGAAACTATTACCTGCGCCCTTTAAGACAGGGCACTAGTATAGGTATGAGGCATAATTGATGACTTGGACTTGGGGCATCGGAGTATTTATGACTCTGGTCTTAAGTTATACTCTGACCCGCCTTGTTCTCTGGTGTCTCAGAAGAATCAATTTAGTTGATCTTCCGAATGCCCGTTCAAGCCACACAATACCAACACCTCGCGGCGGAGGAATAGCCATTGTAGGGGCCATGGTAGCAGCATTTTTCTGGAGCACACAGATAGCTTCAGACGCATTCTTAGAAATCTCTGCTGCAATCGGGCTTGGTGTTATCCTCGCAGCTATCTCATTTGTTGATGACTTGAGACCACTGCCTGTAGCACCGCGCCTTCTCGCTCAAACAGCAGCCGTTATTGTTGGACTATGGACGTTGCCGGAAGGGGGACAAGTATTCCAAGGCTTATTTTCTCCAGCCGTTGACCAAGTAATAACTGCTATCTTATGGATCTGGTTTATTAACCTATACAATTTTATGGATGGCATCGACGGTATAACAGGAATAGAGACATTAACAATCAGTATAGGATCGTGCATTGTATTGTTTTTTGGCAATATGCATCCACAACTTAACTTCCTAACAGCATGCCTGGGTTCTGCTGTGCTTGGATTCTTATGGTGGAATCGCCACCCAGCGCGCATTTTCTTAGGTGACGTTGGCAGCGTGCCAATAGGTTTTTGGGTTGGATGGATACTGTTAACCTTAGCTGCCTCAGGATATTGGATTCCTGCTGTATTATTACCACTCTATTACCTTGTCGATGCCACAATCACACTATCACGTCGAACAGCACGAGGTCACAAGATGTGGCATGCTCACGCTGACCACTATTATCAACGCGCAGCGCGATCTCTGGGCCAACACAACCTTGTGACTCGTGCGATTCTGATAGTGAATCTTGGTCTGGTTTTACTAGCGGTACTAAGCATCATCTTTACCGATCAAAAGCTATTATTCCTAGTTATAGGAGTTAGTCTGGCCCTAGCGTTGATTTGTTATTTTGCTACACGACGATCTACTATCGCATAGTGCAGCATTCGCTATGTTCTTTCACGACACACAACCTATGAAATCAATAAAGACACGAACACTGGCCGTAGCCATCCACGACATTGTAATGGCAGCAGCGTCATTTGAAATTGCCGTATGGGTTCGTTATTGGACATTTGGAGCTGTGCAACCTATCGGTTTTTTGTGGGAGGGGACTTTGTTGTTTGCTGCTGTCAGTGCAGTAGCATTCTGGTGGCTTGGTCTCTACCGAGGGATATGGCATTACGCCTCTCTAAACGATTTATTGGCAATCGTAAAAGGGGTAACAGCAGCTGTTCTAGTATTCCTTCTCATAATGTTTACGATTACTCGACTAGCAGATTATCCTCGAAGTTCAGTATTTATTAACTGGCCATTACTAGTACTCCTTTTGGGGGTTCCGCGATTCTTCTGGCGTCTACTTAAAGACCGAAGTCTAGTCAACGTCTTCGTAAAAGAGGATACGCCACGAGTGCCCGTTCTTCTCATCGGGACTGGCGACACAGCAGAGAGCTTCGTACGAGAGATGGTTCGGTCGCGCTTTGGAGCGTATTCTATAGTTGGCATAATTGACGATGGCACAGGCCGTGTCGGAACCTCAATCCACGGCATACGCGTTCTTGGCAACCTTTCAGTGATAAAACCCGTCATAACGCAGCTCGCCAAGAAAGGTCGCAAACCACACCGTCTTGTCCTTGCCTCTGACACACTGGACGGTCTCGCCGTTAGAAATTTGCTTGATATAACCGCAGATGCAGGAATGTCTCTAGCTAGACTTCCCCGCATGACCGAATTAGAGCGCGATTTTCACGGAGGAGTTTCCACAATTCCAGAACCTCAACCCATAGATGTCGCAGACCTTCTAGGCCGAACTCAGACCGTTATGGATATTGATGCTACGTCTGCTTTAATTAGAAACCAGAAGGTTTTGGTTACAGGCGCAGGTGGAACGATTGGTTCTGAACTTAGCCGCCAAATCGCAGAATTCAAACCGGCTCAATTAATTCTTCTCGATAATGGTGAGCACAACCTTTACCGCATTGATCAAGAATTATCTGAACAGTACGCTAAAGTGCCGCGAAAAGCACTCCTAGGGAATATTTGTGATTCTGTCAGGGTACACAGCATTTTCTCAGAAGAACGTCCTGCATTAGTTTTTCACGCAGCTGCATTCAAACATGTACCTTTGGGCGAATCGAACCCCAATGAAACAGTATTGACCAACGCGCTTGGGACTCGTGTCATCTCAGATGCCTGCCAGAAATTTGATGTAAAGGTCATGGTGCTCATCTCTACAGACAAAGCCGTTAACCCAACTTCGGTAATGGGAGCTAGCAAGCGGGTTGCCGAAATACTGTGCCAAACCATGGGGTCCTCCCTAAACGCCCATCGACGACTGACCAATTTTGTAACCGTTCGATTTGGTAATGTCCTCGATTCTACCGGAAGCGTAGTCCCTCTTTTCCGACGACAGCTTTCTGCTGGAGGGCCACTTACGGTGACACACCGTGATGTGAAACGTTACTTCATGACTACTAAAGAGGCTGTAGCCCTAGTTTTACAGGCGTCCGCACTACCCCAAACCAATAATGATATAAATGGCCACCTATTTGTTCTCGACATGGGAGAGCCCATACGCATTCATGATCTGGCGCGTCAAATGATCCGCCTTGCTGGGCGAACTCCAGAGCAAGATGTTAAGGTTATCTTTACTGGACTCCGCCCTGGTGAAAAACTTGACGAGGAGTTACTTCACAAGGCCGAAAAAATAATAGAAACAACAACGCCCAACATCGTGCGCGCAGCACCGCGTACAGTGAATCATGAAGGTCTAATGTTGGAGTTTGACCAACTAATAAAGGCAGCTAAACAGAGAAACACTCCGAAAACATTAGCAACCCTGCAACGAATTGTGCCTGAGTACATAATTTCATGCAAAACGATCTCAAAAACTGAGGACAACAATAAATAACATGACAGACACTCCCATAAGACGTGCCTTGATATCGGTGTCCGATAAATCCAGCATAGTTGAACTCGCTAAATTTTTGGTCGAACAAGGCATCGAAATTCTTTCTACCGGTGGCACCGCACAGGCATTATCCCTAGCATCTGTCCCTCACACAGAGGTTAGCTCGTATACCGAGTTTCCAGAAACAATGGATGGGCGCGTTAAGACGCTGCATCCTCGTATTCACGGCGGTATTCTCTCCTTAAGGGACAACCCCGCTCACACCGAGGCAATGATTGAACACGGAATAAGCGCTATTGACCTCGTTGTAGTTAATCTATACCCGTTTGAAGACACTGTATCAGCAAATGCGGATCGGGATATCTGCATCAACAATATAGACATTGGAGGGCCGACTTTGTTGCGGGCTGCCGCAAAGAACTATCGTTTTGTAACCGTGGTATCAAACCCCGCACACTATACCCTTCTCTGTCAAGAGATAGTCGCCAATCATGGGTCAACGGAGTTAGCCACTCGCGAGCGTCTTGCCGCGGAAGCATTTCAACATACTGCCCTCTACGACCACGCAATTAGCAGTTGGTTTACACATAGCACCAGCACAGAATCTACAGATGAGTTATGGCCTGAACAGCTCTCCATTTCAGCTCGACGTTCTGCTCTATTAAGGTATGGTGAAAACCCTCACCAAACAGCTGCTCTCTATATCGGTGGCGTCCCACGTTCAGGAGTGGCTAGTGCCGAACAGGTTCAAGGCCGACACTTGAGCTTCAACAATTTTAAGGATGCGGACGCGGCCTACGAATTAGTCTCCGAATTTAGGGATGAACCAGCCGTAGCAATCATCAAACACGGGAATCCGTGCGGAACAGCTCTTGGCACTAACTTAGCAACAGCTTATCGCAAAGCCCTCGCCTGCGATACAACAAGCGCCTTCGGCGGAATAGTTGCTGCCAACCAACACTTAGATGGTGAAACAGCTTCTGAAATCGTAAAGCTATTTACGGAAGTGGTAATTGCTCCCTCCGCCGATGATGACGCACTCAATTTCTTAGCAACAAAACCCCAAATCCGACTGATGTTAACTGGCACACTCCCATCCCAAACCTCTTTTGACAAAGAGATACACAGTATTGCCGGTGGGTTTTTGATTCAAACCCGAGATAATGGAATTATTAAACAGGACGAAATAAACGTGGTTACACAGAGATCACCAAGTGATATAGAGCTTGCAGATCTAATATTCGCCTGTACCGTCGCCAAACACGTTAAATCCAATGCAATCGTCTATGCAAAAGATAAAGCTACGGTTGGAGTAGGAGCGGGCCAGATGAGCCGCCTCGACAGTGCCCGTATGGCAACTAATAAAGCACACGATTCAACCAAGGCACAAAGACTACAGACACCGCTTACACATGGCGCCGTAATGGCATCTGACGCCTTTTTTCCTTTTGCCGATGGTTTGCTAACGGCAATTAAAGCAGGGATAACCGCTGTGATTCAGCCTGGAGGATCAAAGAAAGATGAAGAAGTTATTGCTGCAGCCAACCAAGCAGGTTTGGCTATGGTGTTTACCGGGATGCGTCACTTTCAACACTAACTAGTGGTTGATCAACATCTCACATTGAATTTCTTTTTATTCAAAAAAATGCGCAAAAGTATCCAAACAGACGTGCATCCCTCACCCTTTCTTAAGAACGGCTATCAACAACTCTCATCCTGTGGAATAGTATAGTCACCGATGGGGCGCCAACCGATCTAATCAAGGAGGCCAAAAATGCCTGAAACACAGATTTACGACCTCGACAAATTCATGGATGGGCTCAAGCGCCGCAACCCAAATGAGACTGAGTTTCATCAGGCCGTTTATGAGGTTGCCGCAAATGTATTTCCTTATATAGACGATAAACCTATTTACCACGAAATGGAGATTATGCGACGGATTGCCGAACCTGATCGCATCGTCGTGTTTCGCGTATGTTGGGAAGACGACAATGGGCGCATTCGAGTTAACCGTGGCTACCGAGTTCAAAATAATAATTCTATTGGCCCATATAAAGGTGGAATCCGTTTCCATCCTTCTGTCACCCTAAGTGTCCTTAAGTTCCTTGCTTTTGAACAAACGTTCAAGAATAGCCTTACCGGACTGCCTATGGGTGGCGGTAAGGGAGGCTCAGACTTTAACCCAAAGGGTAAATCAGATAACGAAGTCATGCGCTTCTGCCAGTCATTTATGACAGAACTACACCGACATGTCGGTGATGATATTGACGTGCCTGCAGGTGATATTGGTGTCGGCGCGCGTGAAATCGGATTCATGTTTGGGCAATATAAAAGGTTAACTAATCGTTTCTCTGGTGTGTTGACTGGAAAAGGCATGGAATTTGGCGGTAGTCCAATTCGTACTGAAGCCACCGGTTACGGCGCCGTATATTTTATGGAAAATATGCTCAAACACCGCGGTGATTCTCTAGATGGAAAATCCTGCCTGATATCAGGATCGGGAAACGTAGCAACATATGCTGTTGAAAAGATCACTCAGCTTGGTGGTAAAGCGGTAACAATGTCTGACTCTTCAGGATTCATCCACGATCCTGCCGGCATAGACTCGGATAAACTGGCGTATATTGTCGATTTGAAGACCAATCGGCGCGGCCGTATTGAACAATATGCTAGTGAATTTGGCGTGGACTTTTACGAAGGCCAGAGACCATGGGGTGTCCCTGGTGATGTCGCTTTTCCATGCGCAACTCAGAATGAAATTAGCACAGAAGATGCTACGACTTTGATCAAGAATGGATGCCAGGGTGTCTCTGAAGGCGCCAATATGCCAACCGAGCAGGATGGCATTCATGCTTTTCTCGGAGCAAAACTGCTGTTCGCACCAAGCAAAGCTGCTAATGCGGGAGGCGTTGCAGTCTCAGGCCTAGAAATGAGTCAAAACTCGGCCCGAATAACATGGAAGGAGGAAGAGCTACAGCAACTTTTGCGCGATATTATGTCTGATATTCATAATAGCTGCGTTGAGTATGGCTCTGATAGTGATGGTTATGTGGACTATGTAAAAGGTGCAAACATCAGTGGCTTTATAAAGGTTGCCGACGCGATGTTGGCGTATGGAGTAGTGTAGTTTTTGACGAGGATCTCGGGCTTACATACTTGACCGAGGGCGCACTCAAATTGCGAGCCCTTATCCTCCCTGATGGAACAGCTTCTATGAATAGATAGTAATGAGAAACCGGGACTGTAGCCTAAGTGGCCCTTGCAAATAGTGCTGCCCGCAGTGTGCTCTACCGAGACGACACAAGAAACGAACCATATTCGCAACTCTCGCTATGATTCGGGCGTGAGGAAGCGCCTAACACGTTTTTTATACCCAGTAGCGTTGGCTCAATCCACTGCTGTGTTGTGCAGTATGGGAGAATTGACATTTTGAAATACATGTTAGCAACATCTTTACCGAGAAACGGCTTGTCAGTGAAGCGATCACCATCGCAATAGATAAAATAACCAATTTCTGACACCTTCAAGCCCATTCTTTGCATTATCCAAACATAAAGGTCCATCTGTCGCTTGTACGATGCTTTCCATTTATCCTCCAAGCTTATCTCTCTTCCTGGCGATTTTTGGGAAGTGCTTTTGTAATCAACTATATGAACTTGACCGCTATCAGAATTAAGCCAGACATCGTCAATACCGCCACCGATCTTCAAATTTGTCGGTTGGTGCACTGTATGAAAATAACCATCAGCGCCAAAGTGTAAGCTCTGGGTCCACTTTTTTATTTTTGCGTGCCGTAACGGTACCAAATGATCGTACCCACGCGCTCTAAGAAAAGAATGCGTCACCCCCAACTCTCTGCATTTGTCAAAATCACGCTTCAACAGAATGTCCGTTGCCTCATTGATATTGTAGCCGGGGATGCTTGGAAATTTTATTCCCTCAACTTGCTGCATGTAAAAGCAAGCAGGACACCTAACAAAATTCTCTATTCTTGACCGACTTAATTCGTAAGGTTCTAGACTGTCGGCACGATATACCCCGCGATGTCTTACCACCAAGCTACACCTCATTTGACCCATATAAAGCGTCGCGATATAGGGTTCCGACCCAGTAGTCAATCATCAACAGCACGATTATGGCGTCCCCTAGGGGACTCGAACCCCTGTTTTCGCCGTGAGAGGGCGATGTCCTAGACCACTAGACGAAGGGGACGCCGAGATAGATCATTACCCTGAGTGTCCGACGGGATCAAGGCCGTTAATTGTATGAATTTCAATTGGTGAAAAAGAAAGCTCTTCCGAGCCCTCTATCACTCGGTGCGCAACTATCTCTATGGTACGCGCTTTAGCTACAGAAATTATCACCCAAAGCATGTTTCTTTCCCAAATGCTGGCTTTATCAATGGACGACGGGATGGCTGCCCCATCTGGGTGAGAATGATAATGCCCAATAACCTCCTCCGGGCTATCACGAAGATCCTTCTGAAGTTTTAGTCTTGTGATAGGATCAATTTCAAACCGGTTGCCTTGATCATATGGTGTCACATTCTTACTTGGAACAATATCCTTCACTTCCCAAACTGCATTCTCAAAACGACCTACCAAAAGGCCACAACATTCCTGCGGATATTCTTCCTCTGCAGCCCGCGCCATTTTATTAAGGTCGCGAGCATTGAATATAATCATTCTGTTGCTGTTAGGATATTACCAACTATTTCGCCACTAGTTAAATCCAGGACTATCACTTGCTCAATTGAACCATTGCTACCAACTAGAAGAACTAATCTTTGTCCCGTAACAAAGGCATCAAGAACTTCGTCATTACTTCCCAACTCTAGCCGATGCGTGCCAAATGAAACCGGCAGTTCGTCAGTCAAACGGGGTGCATCATCTCCTCTATTCACCTGGCTTCTCTGATAGATTGCAACTCCCAGTACAACCACACCCACGAGAATAAGTACTCCCATACCTATCACCAATGTCTTGAGCCCACGGTGGCTTGGGTCCACTCTACTGTCTGTCATTTCTGTTGGATCTGATTGACCTGCCCATGAACCACAAACCACCTCATATTCCTGAAGACCCCCCGTCTCAATATACTTATCGAGTCGCTACAAAAGATGGGGGGACTCGACTAGATAAGTTTCTTTCAAACCAACACACCCAAATATCACGACAACGTATCAAAGCGCTAATCCTTCAAGGTCAGGTAATAGTGGACGGGCGGACGATAGATGACGCCTCATATGGCGTCAAACCTCGTGAAGATATTTGTATAGCCATACCTCCAGTCAAGGAAATACCAATCGTTGCCCAGTCCATACCTCTGAACGTGCTCTATGAGGATAACGAAATTATTGTTATCAACAAACAAGCTGGTCTTGTAGTTCACCCTGCCCCAGGCAACCCTGATCTAACCCTTGTCAATGCTCTCATTTTTCACTGCGGTAAAAGTTTATCCGGTATAGGCGGGGATAGAAGGCCAGGGATCGTTCATCGTCTAGATAAAGACACTAGTGGTATAATGGTCGCGGCAAAGAATGATTCTGCACACATCACCTTAACTCGAGCTTTTGAAACTCGCTCTATTGAACGGCAGTACATCGCCATTGTTTGGGGCTCTATCGACAAAAAAGGAGAATTTAAAGGATCAATAGGTCGAGATCCCTTTAACCGCAAGCGGCTGGCTGTAGTACAACGTGGTGGTAAATCAGCATATACTCGCTTTCAATGCATTCGCCCCTTAGGACACTCGGCAAGCCTTATCAAAT
>CEUS01023323.1_pt1 | contig 13176 bp, 15 predicted proteins | sample 427031 | NCBI WGS metagenome assembly CEUS01 (sample SAMEA2622837, study PRJEB7988) | marine metagenome | biome: marine biome (ENVO:00000447); feature: marine epipelagic mixed layer (ENVO:xxxxxxxxx); material: "saline water (ENVO:00002010), including plankton (ENVO:xxxxxxxx)" | depth 140 m | reverse complement strand
AGAGAAATCAGCAGATAGTAAAGAAGAGAAATCAGCAGATAGTAAAGTAGAGAAAAAAGAAGATTCTAAACCAGAATCAAAATAATTTAACCTATAAATATATATATGTTTTTATTATGTGGATTGGGTAATCCAGAAGATAAATATGTCAATACAAGGCATAATGTAGGATTTAAATTTATTGATAAACTAATTGAAAAACTAAATTTTGAAACTTTAAAAAAAGATAAGAAAAAACAAATATTTAAGGGACATATTGGAAAACATAATTGTTTGTTAATTAAACCATTAACTTATATGAATTTATCTGGGTTAGCTGTTCAAGAAGTTTTAAATTTTTACAAAATAAAAAAAAGTAATTTGTTTGTTATTCATGACGATTTAGATTTAGAAATAGCTAAAGTTAAAATCAAATTAGGTGGTGGCGATGGAGGTCACAATGGAATTTCAAGTATAGATGAAACAATAGGAAAAAATTATAATAGAATAAGATTTGGTATAAATCACCCTGGATCAAAAGATTTGGTCTCAAAATATGTACTTAGTAAATTTTCAAAAAAAGAGATGGATGTTATTGAAAGTAAATTAGATAAAATAACAGAATTTATTGAGCTAATTTTTGAAGATACTAGCTTGTTTTTAACACGAATCGCTGCAGATAAAAAAAATGGGATTTAAATGTGGTATAATTGGTTTACCAAATGTTGGTAAATCAACATTATTTAATGCTCTTACCGAATCTAGCAAAGCAGAAGCGGCGAATTATCCTTTTGCAACAATTGAACCAAATGTTGGAAGAGTGGCCGTACCAGATTCTCGCTTAGAAACATTAGGTAAAATTAGTAAAAGTGAAAAAATTATTCCTTCATATATGGATTTTGTTGATATTGCAGGACTTGTAAAAGGCGCTTCCAAAGGTGAAGGCTTAGGCAATAAATTTTTAGGACATATTCGTGAAGTCGATGCTATCGCTCATGTAGTGAGATGCTTCAAAGATGAAAATGTTACTCATGTTTCAAATGAAATTGAACCAATCAAAGATATAGAAATAATAAAAACTGAATTACAACTGGCAGATATAGAAACTCTTCAAAATAAAAAAAATTCTCTTCAAAAAAAAGCTAAGCAAGGAGATAAGAAAATTAAATCACAAATAGATGTAATAGATAAAGTTATAAATAATTTAGACAACATATATATATTAAATTTCAATGATTTTGATGAGAGTGGGATTGAATTAATCAACTCAATAAATCTTATTACTTTAAAACCAATGATGTATATATGCAATGTTGATGAAAATGCAGTACAATCAGGAAATACTTATTCCAATATTGTTTCTGAATTTGCAAAAAAAGATGGATGCAGAACAGTTTTGGTTTCAGCTTCAATAGAAGCTCAAGTCGCAGTTTTAGATGATGAAAATGAAAAAAGAGAATTAATTTCAGAGTTAGCTTTAAAAGAATCTACATTAAATAAATTAATTGAATCAGGTTACAGTCTATTAAATCTAATAAATTATTTTACAAGTGGTCCAAAAGAAACACGCTCATGGACAATTGAAAAAGAAACTTTAGCTCCAAAAGCTGCGGGAAAAATTCATTCTGATTTTCAAAAAGGATTTATACGTGCAGAAACGATCTCTTATGATGATTTTGTAAAATTTAAAGGAGAGGTCTTATGTCGAGAAGCTGGTAAGCTTAGACAAGAAGGGAAAGATTATATTGTGCAAGATGGTGATGTAATGCATTTTCTTTTTAATAATTAATGCACCCGTCTCCACAATCTATTTTTTGCTAAATAAACAACAGTACCGAGAACAAGAAAGAAAAGAATAGCTTTAATGCCAAGATTTTTTCTTACTTCTAATTCTGGTTCAGCTGACCATTTTAGAAAAGCAACAACATCTTTTGCAATTTGTTTTTCATTGTTATCTGTTCCATCATCATAATCAACACTTTCATCATATATTGGTTGAGGCATAGCTATTTGGTTACCATCCATCCATTTATTATAATACATACCATCACCTACCTCGATATTCTCTGGTGGTTCTTCATAGCCTATTAGTAAGTTATAAATATAATCTTCTCCATGTTTTCTGGCTTTTGTAATGACACTTAAATCTGGTGGATAAGCTCCATTATTACTTGCCCTAGCTTCGTTTTCATTTGCATAACTAGAAACAAATCTATCAGCTGGCCTTGCCGATCTTTCAAACATTTCACCTTCATCATTAGGGCCATCTAAAACAGTATATTCTGAAGCAATAGCTTTCACTTCTGCTTCTGAAAATCCAATATCCATAAGATCACGATAATAAAGCAATTTCATTGAGTGGCATCCTTCACATACTTCTCTATAAACTTTATATCCTCTTTGTAATGCTGCTTTATCAAAGGTTCCAGTTATTCCTTTAAAAGACCATTCGTGTTTTGGCATATTTTTGTTACTAGATTCCGCAGCTAACAATGAACCTGAAATTAAAAATGTTACTAAAAAAAATAAAATCTTCATAAATCAATTAGTCTCTTTTTCTGCAGAATGAGCTAAATTGTTAATATTTTCACTTAAATAAACATCACTGATACTTGCTGGAAGAGTTTGTGGGCTCTCAATTCTGTTAATAAATGGAGTAATAACAAGGAAGAAAGCAAAATAATAAATCAGTCCAACTCTTGCAATTAGTAAATAAGTTCCTTCAGCAGGAAGCATTCCAACATAACCAAGTACAAAAAAATTAATAAAAAAAAGCATCATAAACCACTTGTAAATTGGTCTAAAATTACAACTTCTAACCTTTGATCTATCTAACCATGGCAGAACAAATAATATCGCTATTGCTCCAAACATCAACAACACCCCTCCAAGCTTATCTGGTACAGCTCTTAAAATTGCGTAGAATGGCGCTAAATACCAATTTGGCACAATGTGTGCTGGTGTTACTAATGGATCGGCTGGGATATAATTATCAACTTCAGCCATCAAATTCGGTCCGAAAAAAATTACTGCAGATATCAAAACACCAAAAACACAAGTTGCTATAGTATCCTTAATTAACATATACGGAAAAAATCTGACAGTATCGTTTTTTGATTTAATATCTATTCCTGCTGGATTATTCGAACCATGGACATGCACTGCGGCAACATGCAAACCTACTACTCCCAAAATAACAAAAGGTAAAACATAATGTAGTGCAAAAAATCTATTCAATGTAGCATTACCAACATTATAATCACCAAGTAACCAAGTTTTTATACCTTCGCCAATGATTGGTATTGCGCTAAATAAATTTGTAATAACAGTTGCTCCCCAATAAGACATCTGCCCCCAAGGAAGAACGTATCCCATAAAAGATGTTACCATCATTAATAGATATATAAATACTCCTAAAATCCAATTTAACTCTCTTGGATACTTATAAGAGCCGTAATACATAGCTCTTAGTATGTGTATATAAACAATAATGAAAAAAAATGCTGCCCCATTGGAATGAATATAACGAAGTAACCAACCATAGTTAACATCTCTCATAATTCTCTCAACACTATCAAATGCCATATCAGTATGAGGTGTATAATTCATTGCAAGAAAAATACCGCTAACTATCATAACTACTAAGGTAATTGTAGCTAGTGCGCCAAAACTCCAAAAGTAATTACAATTTTTTGGCATCGGATAATCACCGTATTCTTTTTGAAAATAAGAAATAATCGGAAGACGAAATTCAATCCAATTTAAAAAAGAATTTTTATATTTTTTTGGTTCTGATGAATTGCTCATCTTTATCCAATCTTAATAGTTGTATCGTTTAAAAAAGTATAAGGAGGTACTGGAAGATTTTTTGGAGCCGGACCTTTTCTTATCCTACCAGAGGTATCATAATGAGATCCATGACATGGACAATACCAACCATTATATTCTCCTTTTGAATCAGTTAACTTTTGACCAAGTGGGACACAACCCAGATGAGTACAAACACCTACAAGTATTAACCACTCTTCTTTTTTTACTCTTTCTAAATCTTTTTCAGGATCTTTTAATTCTTCTAAGTTAACTAATTTTGCTTCTGCTATTTCTTCTTTTGTCCTTTTACGAATAAATACTGGTTTTCCTCTCCATTTTACTGTTATGCTCTGACCTTCTTCAATATCACTTACATCAACTTCAGTTGTACCTAAAGCCAAGGTATCTTCTGCAGGATTCATGCTACTTATAAAAGGCCACATAAATGCTGCTGTACCTACAGCACCAATAGTTATAGAGCTTAGTTGTAAAAAATCTCTTCTTTTTTTATTTGGTTGGTCATCCATAAATTTGATGTTTTCTTATAACGTAAAATTGAAAAAAAATACCTATTTATATTGTGCCAGCGTGACGCAAGCTGGAAAAATGATATAGACCATCTATAGATGAGAATAGCTCTTTTTGAACCAGACATCCCACAAAATACAGGCAACATTTTCCGTCTGGGTGCATGTATGGGTGTTGCAGTAGATATTATTGAGCCGACAGGCTTTGTTTTTGATGATAAAAAATTTAGAAGGAGTGCTATGGATTATATCGATCACCTTATATATAAAAGACATGATGATTGGCAGCATTTTTATGAGTGGGTGAAAGAGAAGAAGTTTCGATTAATTTTAATGACTACTAAAAGTAAGGAAAGTCTGTACAAATTCAAATTTCATCCTTCTGATATTTTATTATTTGGAAGAGAAAGTGCTGGTGTTCCAGATAATATTCATAAGATAGTTGATCATCGTTTAACAATTCCTATGCAAGACGGTGTTAGATCAATCAATCTCAGTAGTTCAGTTGCTTTAGTATTGGGTGAAGGGCTTCGACAAACAAATCAATTATGAAATATATAATTATTTTTTTAATTTATTATATTATCAATTTTATTAAGACACTTATTAAGACCTAGTTCGTAATTAGTTTTTATAAAATGTTCTTTTACAATTTCTATCCACTTAAATTTTAGTTGTGTTTGATGGGATTGGTAAAAGCAATTTAAGGGATAAGGCATATTAAACATTTTTAAAATTTCCTGTCTAATAATTTCATTTGATAAATAATTAAATGAATGAAGAGTATGCTCATTAAGAATTTTTTCATATTCATTTAAAATATTTAATTCATCAAAAAGTCCTAAGAATCTAAAATACCTATAAATACGCAAATAATCTTCTTGCAGACTTTCTTCAATATTTCCTATGAAACTTATTCTTTTTTCCTCTATATCTTGTTGTCCATTATAATAATCTTCAATATCTCCTTCTGCAGATAAATATAGAGCGTTCATAGTAAAATCCCTACGTAAAGAATCTTTTTTCCAATTATTTGTGTAAATTATATTTGTATGACGACCAACTTGATTAATATCTTCACGCAAAGAGGTAATTTGAATTTTTTCATCCTCTATATAAACAATAATTGATCCATATTGATAAGCATAATCCTCAAATTCAATCTCATGTTTATTTAAAACTGCAATTATTTCATTTGGCTCACATCTTGCCGCTATATCTAAATCTTTTGTTTCTCTTGATAAGATTGCATCCCTTACACATCCTCCAACTAACTTTATCTCTTTTTGGTCTCTTTCAAAAATATCAAATAAAAATTTGATTGAAGATTTATTTAAAAGTTTATTTATTGAATAACTAAACATTTTTTATTAAATAATTTTTAAGCTATATAGTTGTATTAATATATGACCTTTCTTAATGAAAATCCTAAATTAATTTTTGATAATATAAAAGAATTGTTAGTTTTAGGTGTAAAAGATAGAAGTCATCCATTTCATACTCCTATTTTTACAAGCAACAATATAGAAAATATTCCAAATTCAAGAATAGTAGTACTTCGAAATTTTGATGATATAAATTTAATAATTAATTTTCATACTGATTTTCGTTCACCTAAAATTAAAGAAATTCAATATAATAATAATACTTGTTTTGTTTTTTATGATCCAAAGTTAAAAATACAATTAAAAATTCAAACAATTACAAAAATAAATAATCAAAATGAAGTTACAAAAAAAATTTGGGCGAAAACTTCATTATCAAGTCGTAAATGCTATTTAGCTATAAATCCACCAAGTTCTCTTTCGGAATTTCCTAAGGATAGTTTGCCTGTACATTTAAAAGGTGTAGATCCTTGTAAGGATGAAAGTGAAAAAGGTTTTAATAATTTTACTGTTGTTCAAAATAATATTAAAACAATTGAATGGCTATATTTGGCAGCATCAGGACATAGAAGATTAAAAATTAATATTAAAAAAAATAAAATTAGTTTTAATTGGTTAATACCTTAGCCAATATAAATCCATTGCTTTTACTAAATTCTAAAGATTAAAAGTTCATAAAAATTTATTAGGGTAGATTCCATTTATTAATCCATATATTTAATTTTCCTTATACTGCCTAGAAATTCATATTAATTATTGTTTATTTATTATTATTTTCATATTTTTATTAGTAACTGATTGACTTATTTATAATCAGTTCGTAATAGGGCAAAAAAATTAACTATGAAAAGAACATACCAACCAAGTAAGTTGATTAGAAAACGAAGGCATGGATTTAGGGCTAGAATGGCAACTAAAGCTGGTCGTCATATCATCAATCGACGTCGTGCTAAAGGAAGAGCTCAATTAAGCGCTTAATAAGGCCATATGGCCCATAATATTTTTACAATAACAAAAAGAAGTACCTTTGTATTTGTACGTGAGAATGGTTTATTTGTTAGAGGAAAGAATTTCAATCTTCAAATATTGCATAAACAAAATCTTAATGGTGACATAGGTGTAGGCTACACAGCTACTAAAAAAATTGGTAATGCTGTTAAACGTAATAAAGCAAAAAGAATTATGAGAGAACTGGCAAAAAAAATTCTTAATAATGGTAAAATAAATTCTTATTATGTGCTAATAGCAAAATCTTCAATTTTAGAGACTAAATTTGATAATTTATTATTAGAGTTAGAAAGGTATGTTAATGATAAATAAATTTATTGCACTTCCATTCATAATTTTCATTAAATTTTATCAGCTAATTATTTCGCCTTTATTAGGCTCTAATTGTCGTTATCTACCAACTTGTTCAGAATACGCAATTGAGTCAATCAAAAGATTTGGTTTACTAAAAGGATTTTATTTTTCTATAAAAAGAATATTAAAATGTCATCCATGGGGAGGACATGGTTATGATCCAATATCTTTAAAATACGGAAAAAATAAAAATGAATGAGCAAAAAAATTTATTTTTAGCTATAGGAATTTCCATAGTAATAATTGTATTTTTTCAAGTACTATTCCCTACACAACCAATAGAAAGAACTCAAGATTTGGATAAAGAAATTCTTGCTCCTGCAACTTCTATAGATGGAAATAAAGCTTCAAATTTAGAAGTGATAAAACCTAAAGAAGAAGTACTCACAAAAAGCGAAAGAATTACAATTGAAAATCCATCATTAACAGGATCTATAAATTTAACGGGTGCTGTTTTAGATAATCTAAATCTATCAAAATATAAAATTAGTTTAGAGGAAAATTCTAATAATATAGAACTTTTATTACCTGATGGTACTTCAAATCCCTACTATATAGAATTCGGATGGAAAGAAATTGAAGGAAATAATATTAAATTTCCAGACCTAAATACAAAATGGTCAACAAATTCATCAACATTGACTCCAAGTAATCCTGTTACATTGCAATGGACGAATGATAGCAATATAACATTTTTATTAAACTTTAGTATTGATAAAGATTACATGTTTTCAATAAATCAAGAAATTGTAAATAATAGTAATTCAAATATAGAGGTTTATCCATACAGACTTATTAAAAGAATAAATACACCCAAAACAATTAATTTTTTTATTTTACATGAAGGATTAATCAGTCTTTTAAATGATGAGCTTTTAGAAAAACAATATGATGATTTAGTTGATGATTGCTCAAGTTCATTACAAGTAAAAGATTCTTATTGTAATATAAAAGGTCAAGGTGGCTGGTTAGGTTTTACTGATAAATATTGGATGTCAGTATTAATACCTGATCCAGATCAACCAATAAATGTCAATTATCGACATGGAAATAACGGAAGGGATAACTATCGTGCGGGCTATGTAGGTCAAATATTTAAAATTAATAAGGGTGAATCAATTATTTACAAAGGTAAATTATTTGCAGGAGCAAAAAATTTAGATATTTTAAAAAAATATTCAGAAAATTTATCAATACCACGTTTCACAGATGCTATTGATTGGGGTTGGTTTAGTTTTCTTACAAAACCAATTTCATATGCAATAAATTGGTTTTATAGTTATGTAGGTAATTTCGGTTTAGCTATTATCGCATTTACAATATTGATGCGCCTTATACTTTTCCCTCTTGCGCAAGCTTCATTTAAATCAATGGCAAAGATGAAGAAACTGCAACCGGAAATGCAAAGATTAAAAGAAACCTATCCTAATGATCGTCAAAAAATGCAACAAGAATTAATGGCCTTATACAAACGTGAGGGAGCTAATCCAGTTGCAGGATGTTTGCCTATATTGGTCCAAATACCGATCTTCTTTTCATTGTACAAAGTACTTTTTGTAACTATTGAAATGTATCATGCACCATTTTATGGATGGATTCATGATTTATCAGCACCAGATCCATTAGGAATTATGACACTCTTTGGAATTGTGAAATGGGATGTACCTGCAATTTTATCAATAATTAATATCGGCATACTACCAATATTTATGGGATTTACTATGTGGCTTCAACAAAAACTAAATCCGGCCCCAGCTGATCCAACTCAAGCTAAAATATTTGCTCTCCTTCCTTTTGTATTTACTTTTGTTTTAGCTGGATTTGCCGCAGGTCTAGTTTTATACTGGTCAGTTAACAACATATTATCAATTGCTCAGCAATGGGTTATTCAAAGAAAAATTCTTGCTAAAAATGAGTAAGGGTAACAAACGTTTAAATCTTTTCTTTAATTCAAATACTTATAAGGGTTCATTCAATTCTTTGAGTGCAATTTCTTCATCGAATGATTTAATTGAGTTCTGCTTTATTGGACGTTCAAATGTTGGGAAATCAAGTATTATTAATGCTATTACAAAATCAAAAAACCTTGCTAAAACAAGCAAAACTCCAGGAAGAACTCAATCAATAAATATTTTTGAAATTAATAAATCTTTAAATATTGCTGATTTGCCTGGGTATGGATTTGCAAAAGTATCAAAAGTAATGCGTGAAAATCTTAGTAATCTAATTGAAAATTATGTTAAAAATCGAACAAATATGAGACATGCTTTTGTTTTAATTGATTCTAAAGTTGGTCTAAAAAACTTAGATATTGATATGTTTGATCTTTTAAGTGAATCTAATAAATCTTTTTCTATTATTTTTACAAAAACGGATAAATGCCCAAAATCACATCTGGAACTTTTAAACAAATCTATACTTAGTCTTATGAAGTCATACTCTAAATTTTTTTTTAAAACTTTCTTTACTAGTGCAAAAAAAATACAAGGAATTGTTGATGTACAGAAAGTTATATTTCAACTATCACAAAAATATGAAATTTGATTTTTTATCAGAAAGTGATCAAGCTTATTTTATTCATAAGGCATCAACGCTAGTAGAGGCACTACCTTATATAAGACAGCATAGTGGAGATATTGTTGTTATTAAATATGGTGGACACGCAATGGGTAATCCTAAATTATCTAAAAGTTTTTCTAAAGATATTGGTTTAATCAAAGAAGTTGGCATACATCCTATTATTGTTCACGGTGGAGGACCACAAATTGGAGAAAGATTAAAATTAAAAAATATTAAATCTAGATTTGTTGATGGTTTAAGAGTGACAGATAAAGATACAGTAAAAATTGTTGAAGAAGTTCTGGCAAAAGATATAAATAAAGAAATTGTTGATTCAATTAACAGCTCAGGAGGCAAAGCTATTAGTTTAGCTGGGAATCGGGACAATCTTATAAATGCTAAAAAATTAAATGTGCAAATAAAAGATTCTGATTCAAACATTGAAAAAATTGTTGATATTGGATTTGTAGGTCAACCTACAAATGTTAAGAATGATCTTATAATGAATCACATTAATAAAGGTGAAATACCTGTTATAGCGCCTTTGGGCATTGATGCTCAAAACAATAGTTATAATATCAATGCTGATACTGTAGCTGGATTTATTGCTGGAACTATTAAAGCTAGCAAACTTCTTTTATTAACTGATGTGGCTGGAATTTTAGATGAAAATGATAAATTAATATCATCATTGAGCTTAAATGATGCGAAAAAAATTGTTAAGCAAGATTTTGTTTTAGGTGGAATGAAACCTAAAATATTAACTTGCATAGATTCAATGAAAAAAGGCGTTAAAAAATCAACTATTTTAGATGGTAGAATTCCTCATGCTTTGATTTTAGAATTATTTACTGAACACGGTATTGGAACACAAATTTTTTCTTAATATGGATAATTTAAAAGATAAAATAGATACGTGGATTTTTGACCTTGATAATACTTTATATTCTGCAGATAGCGGAATATTTCAACAAGTTCATCAACTAATGGGAAAATTTGTCTCGAAACATCTAGATATCAATATTGAGGAGGCAAAAAAAATTCAGCGAAAATACTATAAAGAGCATGGAACAACTTTAAGAGGTATGATGGATAATCATGGCATTGATCCAGATTTTTTTTTATCTGAAGTTCATAAACTTGATTATTCAATAGTTGATGCTAACGTTAAGCTTAATAAACAATTACAAGAATTAAAAGGGAAAAAAATTATTTATACTAATGCTAATATGCAGCATACTTTAGATATTTTAAATAGATTAAATTTATCGAATTTTTTTGATGAAATATTTGACATAAAAATGGCTAATTACATTCCAAAACCTGAAATTAAACCCTACCAAAACATTATAAAAAAATATAACTTAAACCCTAATTCATCCGTTATGTTTGATGATATTGCAAAAAATTTGGTTCCAGCTAAAAAAGTAGGATTTACTTCAGTATGGATTGATGCAGGATATGAAAATTTTAGTGATGATATCAATGCTTCAAAAAAATATTTAGATTATAAAACTAGTAATTTGCTTTTTTTTTTAGAAAAAGTTAACAAGGGAAATATATGAGAGAATTAGAAAAAATTATTAACGATAGTTGGGAAAAAAGAGAGGAAATTAGCCAAACATCTGATGAATTTATAATCAATGCAATAAATCAAATTATTGAAGATTTAGATAAGGGAAATATCCGTGTAGCAGAAAAAATTAATAATGAATGGTACACACATCAATATATTAAAAAAGCAATTATGCTAAGCTTTAGAATACATGGGATGGAAACTTTATCAGGGCCCTACAGTTCTTGGTATGACAAGTCGCATCTAATTAAAGGAAAAACGGCAGGTTGGACAAAGGATGATTTTGAAAATGCTGGATTTAGAATGGTGCCTAATTCTCCTGTAAGGAAAGGATCTTATATCGCAAAAAATGTTGTTTTAATGCCATGCTTTATTAATATTGGTGCATATGTTGGATCTGGAACTATGATGGATACTTTTTCAAGGGCAGGATCTTGCTGTCAAATTGGAGAAAACTGCCATATTTCTGCAGGAAGTGGAGTTGGTGGAGTATTAGAACCTGCTCAAGCTCTTCCTACTATAATTGAAAATAATGTATTTCTAGGAGCAATGTCAGAGGTTGTAGAAGGAGTGATTGTAGGTGAAGGTTCTGTAATCAGTATGGGTATGTACATAGGACAATCAACAAAAATTGTTAATAGAAAAACTGGTGTTATCACTTATGGCAAAATACCACCTTATTCAGTTGTTGTGCCTGGTTCATTGCCAGATAAAAACAATCCAAGTGCTCCTTCATTAAATTGTGCCGTTATTATTAAACAAGTAGATGAAAAAACAAGATCGAAAACATCTATTAATGATTTGTTGCGCGATTAATGACTGATTTAAATTTTGATCCAATTTGCTTAACGCAATCATTAGTTAAATGCCCGAGTATAACTCCAGAAGATGCGGGTGCTCTTGATATTGTGCAAGAACATTTAAGTTATTTAGGCTTTAAATGTACTCGCTTACCTTTCTCAGATAAAAATTCTTATGACGTTGATAATCTTTTTGCAACTATTGGCTCAGATGGAAAACATTTAGCTTTTGCTGGTCATACAGATGTAGTTCCTCCAGGAAATGAAGACTCTTGGAAATATCCTCCATTTTCAGCAACAATAGAAGATAATAAATTATATGGTAGAGGATCAGAAGATATGAAAAGCAATATTGCTTGTTTTATATCTGCCACACATAAATTTTTAATTAAAAATAATAATAATTTTAATGGAAAAATATCTTTTATAATTACAGGTGATGAAGAAAAACTAGCGATAAATGGCACAACAAAAATAATGGAATGGACAAAAAAAAATAATATTTTTTTTGATCATTGTATTGTTGGAGAACCTACATCAAACAAAAATATAGGTGATAAAATTAAAATCGGCAGAAGAGGGTCTATCAGTTTTTTTCTTGTTGTAAAAGGAGTACAAGGTCATACAGCGAATGCGCATAGAGCTGAAAATGCTGCTCATTATTTAACAAAGTTATTAAATAATATAATTTCAAAACCTTTAGACCAAGGAAACAGTAATTTTTTACCTACTTCAGTTCAAATAGCTACAATTGACATAGATAATCCTGCTATGAATGTAATTCCAGAAATTGCTAAAGCTACTGTAAATATTAGATTTAATGATATTTACACAAGTCACAGCTTGACTGAATGGATGCAAAATCAGATTAATGGTATTTTTAATAAAGATAATAAAGCTCGTTGTACTTTTACAGTAGATGCGAATGCTGAGTCTTTTATTAATAAACAAGGTGAATTAACAAAGTTAATGACAAAATCAATTACTGAAGTAACTGGTCAAAATAACGAACCAGAATTTGCAACTGACGGCGGTACTTCTGATGCACGTTTTATTAAAGATTATTGTGAAGTAGCTGAATTAGGTATCCGTAATCAGACGCTACATAAAGTTGATGAATTTGTTTATCTCAAAGATATTGAAGAACTTCATAATATTTATTTTAAAATAATAGAAAA
>CEUS01284395.1_pt1 | contig 13177 bp, 10 predicted proteins | sample 427031 | NCBI WGS metagenome assembly CEUS01 (sample SAMEA2622837, study PRJEB7988) | marine metagenome | biome: marine biome (ENVO:00000447); feature: marine epipelagic mixed layer (ENVO:xxxxxxxxx); material: "saline water (ENVO:00002010), including plankton (ENVO:xxxxxxxx)" | depth 140 m | reverse complement strand
ACTTGATCGCCTTCCGAGCAGTGCAGGGCGTAGGGGCGGGTCTCATCATGACCACATCCTTCACATCAGTAGGAGATCTATTCGCGCCGAAAGAGCGCGGACGCTGGCTGGGACTATTTGGGGCAACATTCGGAATAGCAAGCATCGTCGGACCACTAGCCGGCGGTGCTCTCACAGATCACCTGTCCTGGCGATGGATTTTTTACATCAACATTCCAGTAGCAATAGCAGCCCTGGCCCTAGTCGGCTTTGGGATGCCATGGTTCAGAAACCAGGGGAGGAAGTCTTCTATCGACTGGGGTGGGGCCGCACTACTCGTAGGCGCCACCGTACCAATGCTGCTTGGCCTGTCGTGGGCTGGTAACCAATACGAGTGGGATGAGCTGCCGGTAATCGCGTCACTAGCAACAGCAGCTGTATTGCTAGCAGTATTTCTGATACAGACTCGCTACGCGAAGGAACCTGTACTCCCGTTACACCTATTCCGAAATCGCGTCTACGCGATTTCGGTGCTTACAACGATGGTGCTGGGCGCAGGAATGTTCGGCGCATTGCAGTTCCTACCACTATTCCTTATCGGAGTGCAGGGCTTCCCTGCAACGAACACCGGCCTCGTAATAATGCCAATGATGCTTGGCATGGTTTCTGGCTCGGTAGTGACTGGCCAACTCCTGAGCAGGGGACGAGATCTGAGATTGATGGCCATGTTTGGGGGTATAGCTTTACTCTCCGGGTTCTACTTACTCTCAACGCTAGAACAGACATCCTCTGCTTGGACCACGCGGGGCTACATGGTCCTCCTAGGCCTCGGAATGGGATTCTGGATGCCCACGTTCCAGTTAGCAGTACAGAACGCACTGCCACACTCCCAACTCGGAGTGGGAACAGCCTCGGTCAACTTCTTTCGGCAGATCGGAGGGACATTCTCAATAGCTATCCTTGGATCCCTGTTGGCAAGCAACTTCAAAACGAACCTTGCAAACGGGGTGTCGCCGGAATTTAGCCAACTGCTGAACGATCCACAACGGCTGTTGAGTCCCGACTCACTGAAAAACCTGACAGTTGTCATCGAAAAACAGAGCCCAGGAGCCTCTGAGGCCGTAATCGGCGCTGCACAGCTTGCGCTCGGCAAGTCAGTAACCGACCTCTTCCTCGTGGGAGTAGCAATTGTCGCTGTGGGCCTTGCAATAGGGTTGTTCATGCCCCGCGTCCAAATGCGAAGCAGGGAGGAGCTACTAGCGGAAGCTCAGGGCAACGAGGGACTCGCAACAGAAGAGACCAACATGAGCAGCTCTCCCTTAGATGCTGAACCCAAAGACGCTAGTGACCCAGAAGAGTAAAACCCTTCGCTTCCAACGATGAAAAGACCCTAGGCAAGGGTGCCATTCCTGGCAACGGAGGCTATTTGACACCCCGCTCAAGCAGAGCTGGCAATTCCTCGTCATTAGTATCGACCAAAGCATCGACCCATTTGTGGAAGTGCTGTCCTCCGCCCTCGTTGCGGCCAAACAGAGAGAACTCTTTTGCCCCAGTGGCAAGGGCCTTCTGTACATGAAAACCGGTGTAGTAATCCTCGCCACCGACGACCGTCTCCATAAAGCCCATGTACTGGGCAAGCTCCTCCTGATCCTGCTCCTCAGGAGGCTCAAAACGGAGGAAGTTCTGGATAGTGAAAGATTCCCCAGGAGTCTTGCCTGGGAACATCTGCGAAACCATGTACCCAGAACCAGTACTGCCTGCAATAGACATGTTCGGGAAAACAGTCCAGACGCCCGCTGTCATGTCGTCATAGCTCCACTCTGACTCGGGTGTGTCAGCCAGCTTTTCGTGCCCCTTCGGTGACATCACACGTACGTGCGATCCCCACGAGTAATAGTCCGGTTGGAACGGACCGTCGGGACCAAAGCTGTTCCGGTGAAGGATTGGCACATGGTAAAAGTCGCGATAGCCGTCATAGGCGACTTTCCAGTTAGGGCCGTCAAGGTTCTGGCGACCGACTACATATGCGTCGTTGAAGCCAAGGTCATCAAGCACGGAATCGTAGCCTGCAAGAAAAGCGTCTATATCAACGTTCGAGCCTGGTTTTAGAGTTACCCAAATCATGCCGGACCGTTCGGCTGCCGGTAGCTCAGTAAGACCGAAGCACGATTTGTCTAACTCACCAAAATTATCCTCGTCAAAGACGGATACCAGGTTTCCTTCTAGGTCATACGTCCAAGCGTGATAGTTACATCTGAAAACCTGGGTATTACCTATCTCTGGCTCCTCTACAACGTAGTTGCCACGATGACTGCACATGTTGACGAAAGCCCGGGCCTGCCCATCCTCAGCACGGGTAATGAGAACAGGAATGCCCGCGATCTCCATAGAGCGATAGGAGCCTGGCTCACGAAGCTCAGAAGAGAACGCGAGTGCGAGGGGTAGACGCCGAAAAATACGATCAACCTCAACTTCCCATCGCTCAGTGTCGTGATAAAGCGCGGTGGGAATCTTGTAAATCTCATCAGCGAGATCAATGCGGTTGTTCTGTAAGTTCTCCACCTCACGGCGAGACATCTCTACCAACTGCTCTCGAGTCATCAGTAATACTCCTGGCTCTGCGCTCCTGTACCTGGGCAACGCGACCAGGGTAAGGATAACCTTAGGAATAAGCTTAATCAGCTCCTAGTGAGCAGGCTCTTCGAACCAGCCCTGCACAATGAGCATGGCAACTGCACCACCCGAGCGAGCAGAATCAAGAGCCATGGTAGAAGCAATGGCATCGCCAGCGGCCCAAATCCCCTCAACGTTGGTTTGCTGCAACTGGTTAACTGCGATGAACCCCGCGTTATCCACAACAAGGCCCAGGTCCCGAGAAAGCCGCTCGACAAGCGGAACAGGCAACTCATCGGGACTCCAAAGGAGAGTCTCGATGGGCACATTCTCACCACCGGCAAGAGTAACGCTGGAAATCAAACCATCCTCATGATTGACCGATGTTATGTCACCTTGGTGGAGTTCAATGCCCTGACCACTGAGCGCATTTGCTATCTCCTCTGGCAATTCGACACCATTACCAAAGAAGAGCTTGATATTGTCGGTCCAATTGAAGGCAAACAGGGGAGGGGTTGCCTTTGCACCAGCACTAGGAACGACCAGTCCCCAGGAGCGGTCGCGATGTTCATAGCCATCGCAAAAAGGGCACGAAATTACAGACTTGCCCCAACACTCCGCAACACCAGGAATATCAGGCAAAGCGTCAAGGTGGCCAAAAGCTAGGATGACATGGTGGGCACCAAGCTTTTCACCCTCGGCAGTGGTCAGGACAAAGTCACCATCATTGGCCTTCTCTACCTTGGTTACCTCCGCTGTGCGGAGGGAGGCACCCCCAACGGCATTGATCTGCTCCCAAGCGGTCTTGGCAAGATCCTCTGGAAGCATGCCTTCAAACCCGATGAAGTTATGAACACCGTGGGAAGCAGCATTACGAGACGGAGCCGAGGAATCGAAGACAGCGACTGACTTCCGCGCACGCACAAGCACAAGGGCAGCCTGTAAGCCCGCAGGGCCACCCCCAACAATAGCGACATCCACACTCTCTTCAGCAGGATCCACTAGCTCAGCTTCGTGTTCCTCATCCTGTGAGACAGAAAGCGTTTCTGCGCCGGCTTCTCCCCCAATAGCAACCGAGGAACCAGGGGCCACCTGCGGGGCTGTAGGCGAGTCAGACTGCTGAGCTTCTACTCCGAACTGGGCCAGAGAAAGTGGAGTGGCAACTCCAGAAAACCCATGTTTTCCTGCAACAATTGTTGCAGGAAGCTCCCGTAACCCATTCTGCTGAACAAGCTCCGGAAAGGTCTCGATTTCCACCACAGCGGTTTCAATTTTGTTCGAATAGAGCGCGAGCTGGTAAGCATTGGCTACTGCCTGGGCAGCTGCAGGGTGCCCCATTGAACCAACAACGATGAGCGACAAGGTCTCGGTAAGACCGTTGAGCACTTCAGAAAGAGCGGCAGGAGGAGAGGGGGGCGCAGGGAACGCGGAGAGTACCTCAATCAGTACCTCGAAAAAATGACCTGCCGGCAGGCCGTAGTACCGCAACGGAGGAGCCCCACCTCCTCGGCGTAAGAGGATGGCTGGAACGCGTTCAACCCCCCAATTCTCTACCAGCTGAGACTCAGCATTGAAGTCGTGGGTAACCAGGCGAAGCTTCTGAGAAACACCGACGAGATCCTCAAGTGTTTCCTTGGTTGGACCGCAAGCAGGACAAGGAGAACTAGGCGGAGCACCGGGGACAACCAGGCTACTCTCGTCCTGGTGGAAGTAGTCAATCGTCACGGGAGCCTGAAGGGTATCGAAACGCTGACGGAGAGCAGCAAGGACATTTTCTGGAATCACTTTGACCTCACAAGGGGCGTAGAGAAGGAAACTTCTGTCTCGGTAGAGAGCTCACGCAGATGGTCTACCGTATCGCCATCGAGATTGTCCGCGACGACGGCCCGGAACGCGAGCTGGAGCAGCTGAGTAGACTTACAAGAAGCGAGGGGCATCAATGAGGCAAGACCCAATTCCGGTAGTGGTCTCCTTCCCGCTTACCGAGCGGACTAGGGCAACTATCGAGGGCGCTTCGCCCCTCGTCCATATACTGGAGTACCCCACCGAGCAGCTCAGACAGGGCACACCACGCCCTCCTCCGACAAACGCTCAAGCACTGGCTCTTTCCAAAGCTGAAGTTCTTTTCGGTTCCCACCTAGACCCGATCTCTTTGCACGACGCTGCTCCAAACCTGAAATGGTTTCAAGTCCTGACCGCAGGGCTCGACGAGTTGATCGAGCAGGGCATCTTAGAGCGCGATTTCACCATCACTACGATGAGCGGGATAGGAGCAGTAGCTATTGCGGAATATTGCATGGGTGTGATGGTGATGCTGGAAAAAGGCCTGCATAGCACGATGCGGCAACAGGTAAAGCACAACTGGGACTTTCGCTTCACCGGCCAGCTACACGGAAAAACATGTGGGATTGTAGGCCTGGGAGCTATCGGCCGAGAGCTTGCACAAAGAGCTCGTGCCTTCGGAATGCGCACCATAGCAACGCGCCGAAGTGTGCAACCTGGAGACTCCTCCCCAGATGTCGACGTTCTTCTCCCATCAAGTGAACTGGCGCAGCTCCTTAGGGAATCGGACTACGTGAATCTATGCATCCCTCTAACGAACGAAACAGTCGGCATGATAGGAGAGGAAGAGATCGCGATGATGAAGCCAGAGGCGGCTATCGTGAATATTGCACGAGCAGCAGTGGTCGACACGGCCGCGCTGTTAGAGGCGTTACGCAACGGACGCATCGCTGGTGCTGCGATAGATGTTTTTGATCCTGAGCCGTTACCAGAAGACAGCCCCTTCTGGGACCTCTCCAACGTCATCGTTACCCCACACCGGTCGGGAGCACTAGAAGGCTATTTCGACCGGGCAGCTGAGTTCTTCGCAGAGAATCTTGGGCGATACGCACGCGGAGAGCCGCTCTCGAACATGGTTAGGCGGGAGCGGGGCTATTAGGTAGTTAGGAAACCCCGACGCCATTTCGCTTACGGGCCCAAGCATGGGCTTCCGGCGACGCAACCCACTTGATGGCATTTGATAAAAGCTTCCGGTAATTGGGGTTGTTGTAGGAGGTGGGCACATCTCCTGGCTGTATATAGACAATAGGACTGTTGTAGTGATTCTTGGCCCACGCAACCATGTTGCTAGTGGGTGGATGGGTCCAGTCCCCTCGCTCATACATGCGCCGCTGGTGCACTACAAGGGCCGGTGAAAAGAAGTTCTTATAAGTAAACTCAAAATCGCTGCGAAGGAGCGGTACAACGTTGTCCTCGAAGTAAGGGGCCAGATAGAGCTCATCCTGAAGTTCGAACTCAGGATCAAGCCCCTCGACGACAGCATGCTCCGGTTCTACAACCGTTACATTGTGGTTGACGGCCAGCAGATAGCCTGAGTCCGGCCACTGATCCCCACGGAGTTCGCCTGGATCATAGAAGAAGCGACCACCAATCATTTCTGCGTACTCCTCCCAAGCGGGCCACGAGCAAATGTTGTGGTGAATCATGACCAGACCCTTACCTTCTTCCAGAAGGGCTCGATACCCATCTTTAAGAGCCTGCGGGGGATCAGCAGTTCCGATACCCCGTCCGGGCATGCTGTAGTCGACTATCACGTCGTAAGGTGCGGCATGCTCAGGTTGAAAGAACAACTGGGCCGCAGGTTGCTCCACATGCGTCCATCCAGAGATAGCATCATCCTGCTGGAATGAGTCGAACATGGAAAAAAAGGGCTCCCGTTGGAATGGATGCCCTTTCGTGGCAAGGAGGACGTTGGGAGAAGTCATGGAGGCCCCCTACTTATTAGGGAGCAGTGTGGACCTGCGTAAGAAGGATGGCAACGGCTTAGAGGAGGCTCGGTATCCTGTACAGGGCACGCACCTGGCGTAGCACCGGAGGAAAGAGCGATGACCAATCGAGTGCTAATCGCGGGGGCTTCAGGCTTGGTGGGCTACGCCGCGGTGAGGCACTTTACAAGCCTACCTGGGTGGGAAGTTGTAGGAATATCACGTCGTGTGCCTTCAGGATTACCGGCGGATGCGGAACTGCTCTCTGTTGACTTGTTAGACGAGGAAGCCTGTCGTCATGTCTTTGGAGCAATGCCACGAGTAACACACCTTGTCTACGCAGCCCTACAGGAAACCCCTGGGTTGATGCCGGGCTGGGTCGACCCAGAGGTAATCGAACGAAACGCACGCATGCTGCGCAATTTATTCGAGCCCCTTTCACAATCAGCTTCTGGCCTAGAACATGTCTCACTGCTGCATGGCACGAAGGCTTACGGCCTCCACCATCCGAGCATCGGACCAAGCCGTATGAAAGTACCACTGCGAGAGAAGGACCCCCGGCAGCAACATCCCAACTTTTACTTTGAGCAGGAGGATTACCTCAGGGAGCGACAGGGTGATGGAAGATGGGGCTTAACCATGTGGCGACCAACTGTGATCTACGGGGATGCACCAGGAAACCACATGAATTCCGTGCCAGTGATCGGGGCATACGCTGCGCTGCTTCGGGCAGAAGGCCATCCACTATATTTCCCGGGCCGACCAGGAGCCCCCACTCTTAGAGAGGCGGTCGACGCAGACCTTGTTGCGCGCGCTCTCTCCTGGGCAACAGAAGAGAAAGCAGCTTGGGGTCAAACGTTCAATCTCACGAATGGGGATGTGTTCATGTGGGAAAACGTATGGCCAGTTATCGCGGAGACGCTCGGGATGGAACCAGGTGGGCCGCGCCCTATCTCACTAGCGGAATCTTTGCCCAAGCATGAGAACGAGTGGGCAACACTGGTCGAGCGGTACAGCCTGACGGCGCCTAAAAGCCTTCTCGAATTCACCGGCTTCAACTCACTCGTTTACACAGATACAGTTCTGGGGGCGCCTAATCGCCCCCCCCTTCCGATTCTTAATAGCACTATCAAAATCCGTCAGGCCGGATTCACAGAATGTATGGACACGGAGGACATGTTCCGGAAGTGGTTCTCACTTCTAAAGGAGAAGGGCGCGATCCCCGCATGAAACCAGGCCTCAGCCTAGCGCCTACTTGAACCGATAGGTGATACGGCCTTTGGAGAGGTCGTAGGGGGAAAGCTCAACGAGGACCCGATCCCCAAGGAGTACCTTAATTCGGTACCGCCGTACGCGACCGCTCACATGAGCAAGTACTTCGTGCCCATTAGCTAACTCGACGCGGAAGACTGCATTAGGAAGGGCCTGCGTTACCAACCCTTCAACTTCGATTGATTCCTGTTTTGCCACACCCAAAAGGTACCAGACGATGAACGCTGGCGCTTGCCAAGAAAATCCTAGACGGGAATCCAGTGAAGCTTACCGTCGAGTTTCACCTTAGAGAGGCGGCCTTCCTCGAAGAGATGCTCTAAATGGGAAACAGTTTCCCCAACCGCAGCTCGCTGTACGAACGGCTCAAATTCGTCAAGGGTTCCGGTCGCCCATTGAACGCGACCGGCCACATCCCAAGCTGTGGCGCCTGCATCGACGCACCGCATCATTTCCTCGAGTCGGTCATGATGATGCAGACGGATTTCATTGACGCGACGCTTGAGCTCCTTAATGTCGAACTCGTGGGCAGGAAGAACGTGTTCCACATCAAGTTCCGCAACAAGATCAAGCGAGCGAATGTAGTCTCCAAGAGGATCTCCGGAAGTCTGCGCGTGCATCGAAACATTAGGGGTAATGGTGGGGAGGATGTGATCCCCACTAAAGAGCAGCTTGCGATTAGGTTCATATAGGCAAATATGCCCAGGCGCGTGGCCAGGAGTCCAAAGCACCTCAAATTCAAAATCACCGGCCCGCAGCATCTCGCCTCCTTGGACCTTACGGTCGGCGGCTGCCGGTGGAACCTTTTCCTGCATATCCATCGACCCCTTAGACATCTCAGGGGCTTTCATCTCAGGAACACCGTGCTGGGACATATAGCGTTCCATCTCGTCTGTAAGGCCGCGTGGAGCGTTATAGCGCGACGCAATGAACTCAGCCTCTCGCTCATGCATGATCACCTGGCAGTCAGAGACCTGCTTAAGGCGACCCGACATCCCGTAATGGTCAGGGTGGACATGGGTAATAAGAAGCTGCGTTATCTCCGAAGGGTGACTACCACACTCCCGCATACCTTCCTCTAGGGCAGCGTAGGCAACATCAGTGTTCCAACCACAGTCAACAAGGAGAGTGTCGCCACCATGTTTAATTAGATAAGGCATGACATATGGCAAGCCCTTAATGACCCTGGGCTTTTGCTCTAGCTCTACGCGAAGCCGCTTAGCTTCCTCGTAACCGTATTGAGGGAAAGGCGTGAGAAGCTGATAGACGCCATCGAGAACTTTCATATTGGCTCCAGGCAGGTGGGTCGCGAAATTACGCGGGAAACAAAATCGTACGGTGCTGACGACACAGGCGCCACGCCAGAATAAATTGGCAGGTAAGCTGCTCCATCAGAGGCTTAAGGCAGCTCCTTATGGCGCTTTCCATCCCCGAACATTTAGACCATCTGACCCCAGAATGGCTATCTAAGGCTCTCCGTCAATCCAGGGAGCTGGAGCCAACGGCCATAGTGACGTCGGTCGAACGCGAAATACTAGGGGAGGGGGAGGGGTTCCTAGGCGACATCGCACGCCTTCACTTGAGCTACAAGGGCGGAGATGGTCCGGCGACAGTAATTGCAAAAATACCGAAACTAGCAAATAGGCCGCTGGGTGAGCTGCTTGGGGCATATGAGCGCGAAAGCTGCTTTTACGAAGAACTCGCCACCAACCTTCCCTTGACCACGCCACACATGTACTACAGCGCCTTCGACCGAGACCTCACTTCAGAGCGACAAAAGTTGCTTTTACAATTTGCAGACCGCACACCCCGACGGCTAGCAGGCCGATTAACGCAGCTAGCAAAGTGGGTCTCAAAGCAGAAGAAGCGCCGGTACATCCTCCTTCTGGAAGACATCGGGGACGCTGAACCAGGAGACCAGCTCAAAGGAGCCTCACCAGAACGTTGCGCTCAAGTTCTGGAGGCAGTTGCCCAGATGCATGCCGCCTTCTGGAATAGCTCCCATGTCGAAAACTACTTCTGGCTCATTCCTCTTATCACCGATGCCCGAATCCGGCATGGACTGTTCCAGGACTCGCAGCCGGCCTTCCGGAAGCAATTCGCTCACCTGTTGGACGGGGATTTCTTAGAGGTTCTCTCTTGGGCTATGAAGCACGGAAGTCGAGCAGCACGACAATTGTACTTAGGAGCCCCAGTGACGTTACTCCACTGCGATCTTCGCCTCGATAACGTTGCGTTCCGTAACGGGAAGCCCATCGTTTTCGACTGGCAGTTGGTTCGAAGTGGCCCGGCAGCCTATGACGTGGCGTATTTCCTGTCAGGTGCAAGCCCCGAGCTAACCACGGAGGAAGAAGATGCTCTGCTTCGACACTACTTGGAAACATTAGAGACACTGGGAATACGAGAATACTCCTTCGACGCCTTGAAGCGGGACTACCACTTGGGACTTTTAACGACTATGCAAACCCTTGCAGCGACAGACCAAATGGACATGGGGGATGGACGAGGTATTGCCCTAATGGAGGCCTGGTTCGCCCGGTTAAAAGCCCGCCTTTCCAATATTAAACTAGATGAATTACTCGAAGAGAGCGCGGGTTAGGTTGAAATCATGGACCGCTATATTCCCGAACAGCCTGAGGACTTAACCAGCCGTTGGCTCACCCAGACCCTACGTGAGATGGGCCACCTCGAGCTCTCTGGCGAGGTGACCTCGGTGGAACGAGAAATCCTAGGAGAAGGCGAAGGGTTTATCGGGGAAATCGTTCGGCTGCGGCTCTCCTACAAAGGGGGGAAGGGGCCAGATACGCTAGTCGCAAAGATGCCACGGTTGGAAAACCGGGCAATGGGGGAGCTTATCGGCCTTTATGAGAGGGAGAATTGCTTCTACAACGAGCTCTCTCGGGATGTACCGATTAAAACACCGAACCTGTACTTCAGCGATTTCGATCGAAACCCCATCCGCAACGAGGAAGAGAAGGTGAAAGGGCTAGCCAACCGTACACCGGAATGGCTCATTCCCCGAGTGACCCGTGTTGCCCTTTGGGCAGCAAGACGCAGAAAACGAAGGTACCTGCTACTCCTCGAAGACCTAGGAGATGCCAAGATCGGAGACCAGCTTGCGGGCACAGATCCGGAGAGATGCACCATGGTCCTCACCTCGATGGCACGGGCACATGCTGCCCTATGGGAAAGCCCAGCACTTGAAAATCGCTACTGGCTAGTGCCACTAGCTCGAGACTCCCGCGTTCGACAAAGTATGTTTCTCGACATGCTCAAGACATTCAAGGACCGACATTTCGAGCTCTTTGATGAGGACTTCACACGCACCATCTCGTGGGTTTCGGAGAATGGCATAACAACGATCGAGCAGATGCACAACGAGGCGCCCGAAACACTCATACATGGTGACCTTAGGCTCGACAATCTCGCCTTTCGAGGAGACCATCCAATCTTCTTTGACTGGCAGGGCATTCGCCGTGGGCCAGCTGCTTACGACGTTGCATGGTTCCTCTCTGGGGCGAGCGATGACTTAACAACTAAGGACGAGACTGAAGTCCTCCATTCATACCACAAAGCCCTGGAAGAGCATGGCGTGGAGGGCTATACCTTCGAGGCCCTACACCGACACTACCAAATGGGACTCCTTGCCACCCTACAGACAATGGGCGTGCTGACCATCTTGGACATGGGTGAGGGGCGGGGGACAGAGATGGCAAGATCATGGGTTAGACGTCTACGCACCCGCCTAGCGACAATAGATCTGAACCACATTCTCGATTCCTGAAACGAAAAAGGGTTAGAGAGGCCACCTGTAGCTCGCCTCATATGCGTGCGCAATCTGGTGGTGAATCCAAATTTGGGCGACGAGTTCAGCCTTGGGCATACGGTAATCCCCAAGAGCAATAGGTGAGGCCAAGTCCTCATCATCAAGCGTCTCGACAAAAGCAGCCGAAGCCTCACTACCCTCCAGAATCATTGCTCCTAGTTGCTCGCGAGAAAGCTCAGCCATACGAGAAATGGTCTGAGAGTTTCCGGCAGCAGCAGCGTCACCAGTGAACGCATCAAGCTCACCAGTACCAAGGCGGTCGTAGAAACCAGGAAGAGCGCCCGCCCCAGCGGCAATGTGGCGAAAGGCATCAGCAGTCGTCCACTCATGGGCAAGCTGGCGATCGAAGTCGGGAACATTCTCAAGAGCAGCGAAAGCACGGCGTCCAGCGAAGCGAATACCGTCCGCCAGTTCCTGTTTTTCAATCATAGAGTCCTCCTTTAGAACCCTGAGCGTTACAGCTGCTGGCTAACGCTCTCATTTAGTTCTAGCCACGAGCAACGACAGCCATGGAGCCTGGCACGTGTCCACCGTTTATAGAGATCGTCTGGCCAGTGACCCAGGAACCTGCCTTGGAAGCAAAGTAAACGACACCGGCACCGATATCGAGAGGATCTCCCAAGCGGCCCGTGGGAAGGCTCTTCCCAAAGCGTTCAAGCTGCTCGTCTGTCATGGGGAACGTTTCCATGAACTGCTCCGTAACAATAGGACCAGGCGCAATGGCATTGACACGAATACGGCGGTCCGCAAGCTCGCGAGCCAAAGTCATGGTCATGTTGACCACACCGGCCTTAGCTGCTCCATAAGCCCCGGTATGGGGAGCAGCATTAAGAGCAGCGCCAGAAACAATGTTCACAATACTGGAGCCCTCTGGCATGTGGGGAATGGCACCCCGTATACCCAAGAAAGCTGACGTGAGGTTGAATTCGATCATCTCGTCCCAGGCAGCGTCAGGCATTTCGGCAAGATCACGGACGACCCTGTCCTGATTACCACCAGCGTTATTGACCCACACAGTGATCTTGCCAAAGGCTTCGATAGCGGAGGCAACAAGGCGCTCTATAGCAGCTCGATCTAGCACATCGGTCGGAACAGCAAGCCCTCGGCGCCCCCGCTTTTCAATTCCCTCAACTACTCGGGCAAGGTCCCCCTCCCGACGGGCTGCGACGACCACATCAGCACCGGCATCGGCCATCGCATAGGCGATTCCTTCACCAATTCCCCGACCTCCACCGGTAATAACTCCCACGTGACCTTCAAGACGGAAATCATCCATGACACTCATGTCGCACCTCTAACCGCAGCCTAAAGTGCAGAACGAAGAAACGCGAAGTGAACCTAATCATTTCGCTCAGCAACCAACTGACGTTGGACTGCCTCGCGTTCAGCGAGCCCCTCTGCACTTATTCCAAAGATATCCGGGGGTGACCAACCGTTGAGACCCGCATATGTGTCGATCTGGCTGCGGTGATGGACTTCATGCTCGAGAAGCATCATTAGTACACGCCAACCAGCAATGGTTCCGTCCCCTTCGATGAGATCCACTCGGCGATGGAGCCACTCGGCGGGAGTTTCCTTAAGGCGATCCTGTAAGGAAACTGCACTTTCCTCTAGGGCCCGCTCCCACAGTTCTGGGGAAGAGGTATCGGGTGCAGGAGGCATGATCCAGCCTTCGTTGCGGTAGACACCGACAAAGAAGCCCCGAGACCGAGCAATATGGGCA
>CEUS01279537.1_pt1 | contig 13186 bp, 9 predicted proteins | sample 427031 | NCBI WGS metagenome assembly CEUS01 (sample SAMEA2622837, study PRJEB7988) | marine metagenome | biome: marine biome (ENVO:00000447); feature: marine epipelagic mixed layer (ENVO:xxxxxxxxx); material: "saline water (ENVO:00002010), including plankton (ENVO:xxxxxxxx)" | depth 140 m | reverse complement strand
GATTGGCAGTTAGTTCCTTCGCCATTTTTTTGAAGCCGCTCCAGGATTCCTTAGAGGCATCAGCTATGTTCCAGGATACCTGTAGGGCTTTTTCTGCCTTAAAGGCTTCGTAGGTTGTTTTTGCCACAATGGCTACTCCTGGTTTCAATTCGCCATCGGTGCTGTTGCCTTGGATAACAAAGGCATCGATGACTCCCGGAAGTTGTTTTACCTCATCCAAATTAGCGCTCTTGACTTTGCCGTAAAAGCTCGGGCATTTGACATAAACGGCATTCAGCATGCCGGGCAACCGTTGGTCGATCCCGAAAAGCGGTTGACCGGTAACCAGCTTGTGGTTGTCAACACCCGTTACAAACTTTCCGAGCAGCTTGTAATCTTTGCGGTCCTTAAATTTCAGCGATTTCGGATCGGGAACGGTTTGTTTAGCTGCAGCGGATGCCAAATCTCCATAACTTAGATTCTTCCCGTTCGATTTGTTAACGACATAGCCTTGGTCGGCCATACAATCGGATGCGTTGACTCCCCATTTCTCAGCTGCTGCAGCAATTAGCATGGTCCGGGCCGTTGCTCCCGCTTCACGCATGGGAGTCCAGTTTCGAGGCGTGGATTGAGAACCGCCTGCTGATTGCCGACCGTAACGCTTCTGGTCGATTTCGGATTGAACAACCGAAACTGATTTCCAGGGCACTTCCAGTTCTTCGGCAATGATCATCGGTAAAAATGTTTTGACGCCTTGGCCGACTTCCGGGTTTTTGGCGGCAATGACCACTGATCCATCCGACTTGATTTGAACATAAGCGTTCAAATCGGCAGTTTCCTTTTTCCCGCCATGGTGAGCGGCTTGTGCTCTGGGAGAGCTACCCATACTGAAAGCTAGGACCAATCCTCCACCAGCGATACCTGTTAGCTTCAGAAACTGACGACGTGCCATGGATGTATCCAATATATCTGTTTCGGTGGTCTCGTAGCCTTCGATCTTTCCGACAAATTCAGCCGGCATATCGACATCCGGAATCAGGTCATACTTATAAAGTTCGTTCTTCATGCGTTACCTCCATTTCCAGCTGCGGAGTGGATTGCTTTGCGGATCCGTGTATAGGTTCCGCAGCGGCAAATGTTTCCAATCATGGCGTTGTCGATATCCTCATCGGAAGGTTTGGGATTGGTGCTCAACAAAGCGGCCGCATTCATCATCTGTCCTGCCTGACAATAGCCACATTGAGGAACGTCATGTTCTATCCAGGCTTCCTGAAGTGGGTGCAAATGATCGGCATCTTCGGCCAATCCTTCGATGGTCGTTATCGACCGACTTTCAACGGCGGATACGGCAGTGCTGCATGAGCGAATGGCGGTACCGTTAAAATGAACTGTGCAAGCCCCACAAAGGCCTTTGCCGCAGCCGAATTTGGTGCCAACCAATCCAAGGTGGTCGCGCAATGCCCAGAGGAGAGGAGTCTTTGGATCAATACCGCTGATGGTGCGATTTTCCCCATTCACTTTTATTTGTATTGTTGCCATAGGGTAAACTTAAGAGATTTTATAGGAGGCTAAGGGATTGGATTGATTTAGTCAAAGATCCATATGCATGAAATTTGGTCACAACTGAAAACCTGGATTGACTCGGGGGATGCTTTTGCCATCGCAACTGTTGTTAAGGCGCGGAGCCCATCTCCGCGCGGGATAGGTTCGGTCTTGGCGATTTCTGCAGACGGTAAACGGTTTATAGGTTCCGTGAGCGCAGGATGCGTGGAAACAGAAGTGATTGAACTGGCCCAGGCTTGCCTTAAAGATGGCCAGACCCGTTGGTCCGAATTTGGACCCAGCCAGGGATTTCCTTGGGAAGTAGCTTTTTCTTGTGGAGGCAAGATAACCGTTCGTGTGGATCGTTTCGATTATAGTAATTCTATGATCCAAGCCCTCATAGACCTGCATGAAAGCCACGGATCTGGCATCTGGCTTTCAGGAGAGGGCCAACAAGGATTGTTGATGGAGGATGGCTCTTTTGTTGGGGACAAGGACGCTTGGGGAATGGAATGTCTTTCTGCAGCAAAAGAGATTTTGGAACTTGGAGGCCCTACCAAAGAAATTAAGACTCTGGCAGGTAAAGTGCTTCTCCGTCATGTTTCACAACCCTTCCGCTTGTTTATTATCGGTGCGGGACACATTTCTATCAACCTGGTGCATTTAGCAAAAGCGCTCAATTATCAAACGATCATGATAGATCCTCGGGAATCGTTTGCACAGGACGAGCGATTCGAAAATCCCCCTGATCGCCTAATATGCGCGTGGCCGGAAAATGCCCTTTCAAAAATTCAGCTTACACCTTTCGATAGTTTAGTAGCGCTTACCCACGATCCGAAAATAGATGATCAAGCACTGAAAATTGCTCTTAAGAGTAAAGCATCCTACATTGGCGCATTGGGTAGCACACGAAGCCATGAGGTGCGTTTAAAGCGCCTTGCTTCTGAAGCAATTGATCAAAATGATCTGGCTCGAATCCATGGCCCCGTGGGTTTGGATATTGGGAGCAGTACACCTGCTGAAATCGCTCTTAGTATCATTGCCGAAATGGTCCAGTTGAAAAATCGGGAGAATTTGGAAGAAAAGAAACAAACCGCTGAGAACGCAGGGAGCGCGGAGGTTTGATGTTTAGCAGTATCAGTGCTGTTAAGATAAATCCGATGACAACTTCTAAAAAAAACATTTGCGCAATCATTCTGGCGGCCGGGGAATCGAGGCGTTTTGGAAACAAAAATAAACTGCTTGTGACGTTAGATGGAAAACCGCTTCTCGAGCGGGTGGTTTTAGCTGTCACGGAAAGTGAAGTCTCCCATGTTATTGCGGTCACGGGATGCGATTGCGAAAATGTAAAGGTATTACTATCCGGATACGATGTTGAATTTGTAGATAATGAAAGGTGGCGTGAGGGGATGGGAACATCATTGGCTTGTGGAGCTGAGGCTGTTTCCAAGGATCAGTATAATGGAATTTTGGTTTGCTTAGGTGACTTGCCGTTTCTTGAGGCAGCCACTGTCAATCAAGTTATTAAAGCTTTCGTTGACAACGGATCTCAATGGATTGTTGTACCTGAATATGAAGGAAAGGGAGGGCATCCCGTTTTGTTTCCAGCGAACTATATTTCTAGGCTGGAAAAAATGCGTGGCGATCAAGGGGCCAAATCAATCATTCGAGAATCCGATCCCATAGTCTTGGATGTCGGATCTAAAGAAATAATTCGGGACGTTGACCGCCAGGCTGATTTTTAATTCCACCTCCTTTGGATACGGACAAATTTTTCTGATACAGGAGGATCAATCGCTGCCTCTGTCGTAAAGAGATTATGGGTGCCTTGATCTACATTGCCTTGTAGGGTAAATGGGTAAATCCGCCTAGACATCCAATATTGGGTGAGACTTAGATGATGCGTTAACCTTTGTAGCGTTTGCATCATTCAACTCAGATTTGATAACGTTTGGAAGAATGACTCCACTAAGCATTCTTGCATATGTGCTGGATTGGGCTTTTCTTGTTTTTTCTGTTTTTGGAGCCCTAGCATTTTACCAGGCTTGTATAGATGAGATTAAATTGTGCTGGTCGTTCAAAAGCTATCTTGGCTTGGTCATTTTCGCCAGCATGCTATTCTTTGGATACGATCTCTAATAGAATGCATTGCTTCCCAATTGGATTTATTGAGTAGCTTTGAATTTTTTTGTCCTATTGACACATTGGGATCGAACCTCAGATTTACCGGTTCTGTCCATTGGGAATTTTTATAATTTGATGAAGAAATTATTGGCCGCAAATCGAAGCGAAATTGCAGTTCGCATTTTTCGAAGTGCTACCGAATTGGGGTATAGAACTGTTGCCGTATACGCCAACGAGGATCGATTTGGTGTCCACCGCTTCAAAGCGGACGAGGCTTATTTAGTAGGCAAAGGCAAGGGGCCAGTAGCAGCCTACTTAGATATACCCAGCATCATTGATTTGGCTAAAAAGAAAGATGTCGACCTGATCCATCCGGGCTACGGCTTTTTATCTGAAAACGCGGAATTCGCTGAAGCGTGTGAATATAACGGCATTACTTTCGTTGGTCCCAGCTCCGATTTGCTTCGTCGAATGGGTGACAAGATCGAGGCGCGCAAAATTGCTGAACAAGCGAATGTACCTACTTTGCCGGGCACGCAGGATCCCGTCTCAGATCCGGTAAAAGCCGCCAGGATGGCAAAAAAGATCGGTTTTCCTTTGATTATAAAAGCAGCCTACGGCGGTGGTGGAAGAGGAATGCGCGTGGTCAGGAATCCCAAGGACCTTAAGCCTTTACTCGAGGAAGCCCAGGGGGAAGCGGAACGTGCATTTGGCAATCCGGCAGTTTTTCTGGAGCGATACATTGGGCGGGCCAAACACATCGAGGTCCAAATTCTGGGAGATAAAAAAGGTAATGTGGTTCACATGCATGAACGGGATTGTTCCGTGCAAAGGCGTCATCAAAAAGTCATCGAAATAGCGCCTTCCATTGGAATCCCGGATAAGATTCGGGAAGAACTGTGCGATGCCGCGGTCAGGATTGCCAAATCAATTGGATACTATAGTGCTGGCACTGTTGAATTTTTAATGGATCTGGATTCCTATGAGTGGTTTTTCATCGAAATGAATCCACGTATCCAGGTGGAGCATACGGTGACTGAAGTCATTACAGGTATCGACATCGTGCGTAGTCAGGCCCTGATTGCACAGGGACATTCTCTCCATGGCGATACGATTGGCATTCCGAAACAGGAAGACATGCCGCGCAACGGCTTTGCAATTCAGGCCCGGGTAACCACCGAGGATCCTGAACATAATTTTGCTCCCGATTACGGAAAAATCGTCAATTACCGAAGCGCGGCAGGCTTTGGCATTCGACTCGATGGGGCCATGGGAGATACCGGTTCTGTAATTACCCCTTTTTATGATTCTCTTTTGGTGAAACTGACTGCTTCGGCTCGAAGTTTTGATTTGGCTATTCAGCGGTTGGATCGAGCGCTCCGTGAAATGCGGATAAGGGGCGTTAAAACAAACATTCCCTTTATCGAAAACGTCATTCATCACGACACTTTCAAATCAGGTGAGGCGATTACCACACTCATTGATACAACCCCTGAGCTATTTAAATTTAAGCGGCGCCGTGACCGGGCAACGAAACTGTTGAAGCTCTTGGGGGAAACAATTGTAAATGGGAATGATCAGGTCAAAGGCCGCGCTATTCCCAGTATGGATCTACCTGTTATCATTCCGGATTATGATCCTAAAGCTCCGAAGCCAGAGGGTACTAAAAATTTTTTGAGCAAGCATGGTCCGGAAAAATTTTCGGAATGGACACGGAAGCAGCGTCGATTGTTGATCACCGATACCACTCTGAGGGATGCCCATCAGTCTCTATTAGCTGCTCGGATGCGCTCTTACGACATGAATGCCGTTGCGGACTGCATCTCACAGCGGGCACACAACCTTTACAGTGTGGAATGTTGGGGCGGTGCGACTTTCGACACATGCATGCGCTTTTTACGCGAAAATCCATTCAAGCGGCTCCGGGACCTGCGCGAAAAAATTCCTAACGTTTGTTTTCAAATGTTGCTGCGCGGTGCCAACGGTGTAGGATATTCGAATTATCCCGACAACGTCATCCGTGGATTCGTCAAACACTCGGCCGAATCGGGCATGGATATTTTTCGGATCTTTGATTCCTTGAATTATTTGCCCAATCTCAAAGTGGCAATGGAGTCTGTCCGCACTGACACGAACTCCGTTTGCGAGGCAACAGTTTGTTATACAGGCGATATTTTGAATGGTAGCCGCGATAAGTATTCACTGGAATACTACATAAAAATGGCTAAGGAGCTCGAATCGATGGGCGCCCACATTTTAGCTTTGAAAGACATGTCCGGCCTATGTCATCCGCGAGCGGCGTTCAAATTGATTAAGGCCTTGCGTTCCGAAATTGGTATCCCCGTTCATTTTCACACCCATGATTCCAGCGGAATTGCCTCAGCTTCCATCATCAAGGCGTCAGAGGCGGGTGCCGATGTCGTTGACCTATCGATTTCTTCGCTTTCGGGGCTGACGGCGCAGCCGAATCTCAATTCGATCGTCAATGCCTTGCGTGGCGACCGCCGGGATACGCACCTCGACCTGGAGTTCTTGGATGAGCTTTCCATTTACTGGGAAGCAGTACGACAGTTCTACGAACCTTTCGATACCAGTCCTAAGTTTGGGAGCGCGGAGGTTTACAAGCACGAGATGCCGGGTGGTCAATACACTAATCTGCGTGAGCAGGCTAGAGCCCTTGGACTCGGGACGCGTTGGCCCGAAGTGGTTCGCTACTACGAGGAGGTGAACCTGATATTAGGCGACATCGTTAAAGTGACGCCAAGTAGTAAGGTTGTGGGCGACTTGGCGATGTTCTTGCTGACCAAAGGGGTTGATCCTACTGACTTGGTGAATCTTCCGCCTGGTGAATCGTTCCCGGAATCAGTAGTCGACATGTTGTCGGGAGGCCTAGGACAGCCAACTGGAGGATGGCCCAAGGACGTGCAAAAAGTAATTTTGGGCGATCTTAAAGCTAACCGAGGCCGGCCGGGAGCCCGCGCTGAAAAGATTGACTTGAAGGAGACCCGCAAAGAGGTGGCTAAAATTACGCGTCATTCAGCGTGCGACGAAGACGAGCTTTATGAGTATTTAATGTATCCCCAGGTTTTCAGGGATATGGTTAAATATTCTCGGGAATTTGGAGAAGCTGGAATTATCCCTACACGAAATTTTTTCTATGGACTCAAACCGGGTGAAGAAATTTCTGTAGAAATCGATGTGGGTAAGACGTTGATCGTGAAGTTGATTTATGTGAGTGAACCCAATAAGGATGGTGAACGAACCTTAACCTTCGAGTTGAATGGTCGCGCGCGGGAATCCGTCATTCTCGATCATTCTGCAACAACGGAAACCAAGCGACGCGAGAAGGCCGATAGTACCAATGAAAAACAAGTCGGCGCACCCATTCCTGCCATGGTCAGCAGCCTTCAGATTACCGTGGGACACCAAGTTGAGAAAGGAGATAAACTTGCTATACTTGAGGCGATGAAAATGCAGACGACAGTTTATGCTCAGTGCGACGGTATTGTCGATCGCATTCCTGTGCAGGTAGGTGACCAGGTGGAAGCCAAGGATTTGCTAGTTGAGCTTCGTTAGTCCTCGGTTGCCTTAACCAAAGCAAAAATTACTGCTCTGACGTAATCGTACATTTTCGGGCAATCGCTCGCACGCGGTCCGGCGATATTGAGATGTCGAATATCGTTCAAATGAACAAATTCTTGGAGCGTCATTACAGCCTCGCTTGTCTTGCATGCTGAAATGTTGATTAGGAGGGAGGTTTTATTGTGTAACTTACAGTTTTCAATTGTGAGGCTGGTTCCTCCTGATACATGTTCGTTGAAAAAGGCCACTGTGCCGTCGGAGTGGATAACATTCATTTCCGTTCGCTCCGCGTAGCCACCTTCAATTTCAGTTAGCGAATATTTTGCAACGATTGGACCATCTTCTGCTTGGCGGTTTTTCGGGCAGTGCCCCCCCGCAAGAAAAACTCAATTTCAGAGCGGCATCGAGCGCTGCTCGGTCGGCCCCGGTTTGGCCACCGGATATTATTTTTTGGAGCATTTGCTGACTATTAGTATTACTCGATGGCTTTGGATCAAGCTTCCAGCCCGCTTGACACAAATCGCAAGACTACCATCTTCCCGTGCATGCTTCCCTGGTTTGATAACGGTAAATTCCCTTTGTATTTGGCCCCGATGGCTGGATTTACCGACATCGGTTTCAGGACACTATGCAAAGAAAAAGGAGCCGATGTGGTTGTGTCAGAGTTTGTATTGGCTGATGCGATACTTCGGGGAGATCACAAGGTTTGGAACTCGATTGAATTTACGGAAGCGCAACGGCCCATGGGAGTGCAGATTTTTGGATCTGAGCCCGAGGTTATCGCGGAGGCTGGCAAGATGATTGTCGATCGGCTTAATCCGAATTTTATCGATTTGAATTTTGGTTGCCCGGCCAAAAAGGTGACCTGCAAGAACGCAGGCTCTTCATTGTTGAGAGACTTATCCACTCTAGGTAGAATTTGTGCCTCCTTGGTCAAGGCGCTTCCGGATTGTCCGGTTACCGCTAAAATACGAATTGGTTGGGATAGCGAATCAGTCGTGGCCAAAGAAGCTGGACGCATTATCGAGGACTCCGGAATTCAGACCCTGGCAATTCACGGCCGTACTAAAACCCAAGGTTATAAGGGTGATGCTAATTGGGATGTGATTAATCAAGTAGCCGAGACGTTGTCTATCCCGGTTATCGGTAATGGAAGTATCGCTTCCCGTTATGACATCCGGGGTTTGCGGTCGCGTTATGGCGTTAGTGGTTTGATGATTGGTCGGGCCGCTATCGGGAATCCTTGGTTGTTTGAGGACCTAAAGTCGCAATTGCAAACCGGGCAACCGGGTCCGCAACCTACAGTAGATGAACGCTTGGCATTTGTTCTGCGGTATTCGGAAATCATGAAAGCTCACTACAATCATTTGGGGGAGGACATGATTCTTGGGATTATGAAAGGACGTCTGGTATCTTTCGTAGCTGGTTTCTCTGGTGCACGAAAAATAAGGAATAGAATGAGCCGGCTGTGCAGCTTCGAGGAGCTCGAAGTTCTCCTCAAGGAGAGTCTGGATGCGGTTCGTTTTACTGAGCTGGCACGTGCATAAATAAAAAAGCCCTGCTGAACCAACAACAGGACTTTTAATTATAAATTTTCCAGTTTAGGAAGAAGCCTCGTCAGAGACGTCAGGGCGTCTCTACGGGCCTTCCGAACAAGGCTCTTGCTCCACTCGGTCCACGGCCTCCTTCCGCCAAACTTTGATTTGCTCTACAACCTTAACCACATAATCATAAGTTCCAGACTAACGAAGCACCTGGCCCTGTTTGGGTAACTTAATCAGATTGCCATTGCTTTGGCGGAAATCTTGAGTTTGGTTATCCTCGTATTTATGATCACTCATCTTATTATCACATTTATGGGAGACGATCAATCGGGCTAAAATATTGGAGGGATTCTTTTTTTGAAGGTGTTATGCAAATCAAAGCTTATTCACAATGAACCTTAAAATAGATAAAAAACCTCTGTTCACGATAATTTGGGCTTTGATTTTCGGGATTTTTTCGTGCTCGGCTGCAGCCGTCGAGGACTTCGAGTCGCTTCAGGTTGTTTCGGCCAAGTTGCCCAAATATCCCCTGAGACTGACGATGGAAGGGGTTTATGATGGTAAGGCTCGGGTGGTGATCAGTGTAAATGACGAAGGAGTGGTGGATGACGTTTATTTGGAAGCGTTTACCCATCCCACATTTGGCAAATTGGCCGATAAGTATATTCGACTTTGGACATTCAAACCGGCCAAGCTTAACGGGGAGCCCATCTCCGTGATCAAGGCCTATGAATTTGATTTTGAAGACAAGCGGGGTGTTCATGCGGCAGGAATAATGGAGTCCAGTGCTGATAAATTCAATTGGGGTAGATTTAGTAAGAGTAAAAGAACCTACTCTCCAAAAGAATTGGATCAGATTCCGGTTCCCGTTAACATGGAAACGCCGCTATACCCGGGGGAATTTAGGGGTCAACGGGTAGAAGGATCTGCGACTGTTCTTTTCTATATCGACGATGAGGGCGACGTGCGCATGCCGCATGTGGTGGAGTATTCTCACCAAAATTTCGCACAGGTTGCCCTTTTTGCAGTTGAAAAATGGAAATTCCAGCCACCCATGGTGAAAGACAAAGCGGTTGCTATTCTTGTGAGGCAGGAGTTTAATTTCTACGATAAGGGCCGATAGCCTGCTGGGCCTGTGTCCGGTTACCGTGTATTCGGATTACGGCTTACCGGCCTCAATTGATGCCTCGGCGAGGTTGCCATACCCATGGTCTAGGAGCCTATCCTATCTCGTTCGAAAGCTTTCCGAATTCACCAAAGCCACGACCAGATCCTGAAAACCGCCTCCATTGGCCCGGATCTTTTGGACGACTTCCTTGATCAATTTGTGATCGCTGTAATTCATGGCACGTCCAGTCGCGTAGGTAAGTAACTTTTCTGAAATACATTCCGCAAATGGAGTAATATCTTCCCGCAGGTAATTTTTAAGGTCTGTGATATCTCTCAATTCGGTCCCATTTGGCAATTTCCCAGCCGTATCAATTGGAAGGCCCAGGTCTTTTTTATTATTTTTGGTTGATCGCAGGGGTGGATAGTGAGTCCGCCAGCGACCGATCGGGTCGAATGACTCAAGGACGAAACCCAGTGGATCGATTTTTTTGTGACAGCCCGCACAGGACTCTTCGACCATGTGCGCGGCCAGCATTTCCCGCGGGGTAATCGCCTTACTCGTGTCTGGTGTCAGCGCAGGCACCGATCCCGGTGGTGGGGGTGGGGGATCGCCCAAAATATTTTCTAACATCCACACTCCTCTAAGCACGGGTTGGGTATCCACGCCATTTGCGGTGGCAGTCATGACTCCCGCCATGCCAAGCACGCCTCCGAATCTTCCGCCTCGATCGAGGGATACCCGCTTCATCTCCTTGTTGTCGTTTTTGTTACTGTTGGCGAACTGGGGAAAACCATAGATGAATCGGCCTACCGCTCCGGTTGTGTAGGTGAAATCCGGATCAATGAGATCCTCCACAGGCAGGTTGTTGTTCAGGACTTCACGAAAGAGTATGTGCACTTCTTCGATAAAGGCTTCTCTCTCCCATTCGGTGTATTGGAAGACACTTCTTTTTGGGAAAAAATTGGCGTCCGGAACCAAGTTCTCCAGCTCGGCTAGGTCCAGCCATTGAGCCAGAAAGCTTTCAAAAAAGTTATTTGAGTGGGAAGATTCGATCAATCGAAGCGTTTGCTTCTCGAGCTCCCCCGGTGTTCGCAATCTGTCATTCTTCGCAGATAGAAGAAGCCGTTTATCGGGTGGCAATGAAGTTAATAAGTATGACAAACGTGAAGCCAGGTCATAGCTGTCTAATGGACCTTCCTGTAATCCCCTGTAGAGGAAATGGGGCGAAGTCAGTGCCGTGCGAATCGCCAGGTGAAAACCATCCTTGATCCTGTTTCTAGCCTTCGTTTCATCCAGAATCAGTTCCATGTACTCTTCGATGAGGGTCTTTTCGACCGGTCGCCTGAAGGCTGCACTTAAAAATCGCTTCAAGAACTCCCGAGCAAAAGCCATTTCAGATTTATTTCCTTGTTTGCCTAGGAGCTTAGCTGCTCGTTTCTTCCAATAGAGGTCCTCCTTGCTATCCGTTAGAGCCAGGGGACCATGAACGATCGCCTGGTGGATTTCGAGAGCCGGACCTTCTTCAAACAATTTGTAGGAAAGCGTTTCAGCTATCGATCGCTTGTTGTTGCTGATGGTATCAACGAGTTGGTCAAATTCTTCGTCAACCGGTGGAGGAGGAAGATCGCCTGCCTGGATCAAAGAATAAAGGTGATCCAGTCCAAGTCGTCCTCGTGCAACTTTGCCACCGGCTTGTTTAAATGCCGCCGCTAATTCGGGCTCCTTTCTGAGCATGGGTCCTATGAAGCTCGCCAGGTGCTTCGGATCTTCACTTATCGGTCCGTTGCCATAGTGAACGACCAGTGTTTCTCCTTTTTCGAGAATGACTTCGGTTCGAAATTTTTTCCGGATGCTATCCGGAACGTGAAAACTGCTCAGCATTCGAAGTTTGTCGACCGAATTGGAAGCGGCATCCGCCGCAATGACGGCGTAGATGTCCGCCACGGTCGATACATCTTCCGGAGGATTAAAGGCTGACAGGTCGATCGTTAGTTCGTAGGTTCCAGTGGCCTTGACCTCAAAGTGTGTTGGCCAGCTGGCACTATGCGCAACAGACGGGGTATTGCTTACCAAACGCATCGCTCCATCGATCAGCATTCCCGATGAATAAGCGTAGGTGAAATCTTTGGCGGGTATCTGCGCTGTTTCAATTGCGCTTTGCTTTCGAGGAGGTGGAAACAATTTCTCTGCAAGATCTGTTGCGACAAATTGGTAACTTTCCAATAACGGTCCTGATAACACCAAGGCTTCCGCCTGATTGTCGAAGCCATGGGCCTCGTTGTCGTGTGGAAATCCCTCGGGTAGCGTATATTCGATATCGAAAAGCTCATTGATGCTATGTAGGAACTCTCTCTTGTTGAGGCGGCGCATGGCCGTGCCTCCTATGGGATTGTGTTCGGTAAGCTCTCTGTCGAGCCATGTGACCAGTTCCTGTCTTTCGTTCTCCGATGGTCGCTTCTTTTTCTTGGGAGGCATCTCGCCGCGTTCCACCATCTTGATAACTCGGCTCCAAAGCTGGGTGGAGGCAGGGTCATCCCAGTTTATGTCTGGCGTATCCAAATTTATTTCTCCCTTGTACTCGACCTCGTCGTGACAACTCAGACAGTAATTTTCCAGAATCTGCAATGGCCTTTCAGGTACGGGCTTTTCATTTCCCCTGGCCAGGTTGCTGAGGATCCATCCCGAGGCCAAAATTAGGACCAGTTTAACAACTTTCCCTTGCATTTTGGAGGACGCTAAATGAGATGCTGGTTCAGATTGCTCGAAGCATTGGAGAAGCTGCCCGCTTCCAATCCCAGCTGTTGCAACATGGTGATATAAAGGTCTCCCAGCAAGGGAGCATCCTGAGCATCACGGTCGAATGAAAAATGATTGCCATGTTTCAATCCACCACCAGCCAGAATGATTGGTAGGTTCGCATTGGAATGTCGGCTGGCATCTCCCATGCCTGCTCCCCACATTACTAAAGTCGAATCCAGCAAGGGTTTTCCTTCCGCATCTTTTTTGGATTTCAGCTGGTCCAGAAATTCCGCGAGCAGACGCATATGCTCTCCTTCGACTTTAATCAGGTCCGCAATCAGGCCCGGATTGTTGCCGTGGTGAGAAAGTGCGTGGTATCCGGCAGAAAGCATTTTACCATTAATCGTGAAAACCTGTCCCAGGCCCGGTAGGAACATGGTTATGACCCGTGTTGAATCCGTTTCCAATGCCAGTGCCATCAGGTCGTACATGAGGGCCTGATTTTCCAGCATGAGAGTCGGGGCGATGGGATCGTACTCGGGCAGCTTATAATTCACTTCCGGCC
>CEUS01012067.1_pt1 | contig 13188 bp, 12 predicted proteins | sample 427031 | NCBI WGS metagenome assembly CEUS01 (sample SAMEA2622837, study PRJEB7988) | marine metagenome | biome: marine biome (ENVO:00000447); feature: marine epipelagic mixed layer (ENVO:xxxxxxxxx); material: "saline water (ENVO:00002010), including plankton (ENVO:xxxxxxxx)" | depth 140 m | reverse complement strand
GAGGTTTTGTCATATTTTGTAGGGATGTGATCAGTCTGTGATAACACAATAAATCTAGTTGCATTATTAGGATTATCTTCTATATTAGATTCTATTGTATTACCTTCATAAAAATCTGCAGCTCTCTGAGATGCAATTGCAGCAGCATTTTTATTATGTTTTAACATGTCTTGTACTGCAGTAGCTGTACTAAGAGATGCAATACAATTTGCATTAGGATACTTTTTAGACAGAAAATTGCGACATTGTGCTAATGCTTGAGGATGAGAATAGATAGTATCAATATTTTTAACTTCAGTTTCATTATTTGTAATTAAGTGGTGTGATATTGGAAGAACAATTTCATTACAGATTTTTAGAGATGATTCATGAATAAGTAAGTCTATAGTAGTAGTAACAATTCCTTCTAAGCTATTTTCTATCGGCACAATACCTTCATTTACTTCACCAGATTCTACTGCTGAAATAGTATTTTGAATTGATGTAAAAGGGATATGCTGTGCATCTTTTTGATAAAGAATACATGCTTCTTCTGAATTTGTACCAACAGGCCCTAAAAAACCAATTTTTTTATTCATTGTTATGTAATTCACCTTGTAGTTTTTTGATTAGTTGATTTTCAGATTGTGTTGTAGTCAATGCAATAATTTGAGTGCCTACTTCAATATTTTGTTGATCTGTAGGTATCTCTATAATGCCTTCATTAGTAATAATTAGGAGAATTTGTGAATCTTCAGGAATTGTTATTTTTGACAGATTGTTATTTTCTAAAAGAAGATTTTCTTTAATTATTATTTTAATTATTTTACTATTATTTATGTCTGGAAGAGTTACGAGTTGATCAAGGTAGCTTTGTTGAGATATTTTTTTATGTAATGTTTCTAGTATTAATGAAGTAAGGTTGATGTTAGAAGATATTCCTAAAATGTCAAAGAGCTTCAAATATTGCGGATTATTAATTATAGAGATTGTTTGTGTTGATTCGAATTGATTTTGTACTAATTGGCAAGCTAGTAGATTAATATGATCATATTTCGTAGTAGAAATAAATACTTCAGCTCTTTTTAGACCAGCTTTATCTAATATATAAGGATCTATACCATTACCTGTTACTGTAATGTTACCTAATTCATCATCAATTTTTTCACATAGAGTAGGGTTATGATCTATAAGTGTAACTTCATGATTTATATTTAAAAGTGATTTAGTTATAGGTAGGCCAATTTTGCCCGCCCCAAGTATTACAATGTACATATTATTACAATCATTTTTAATTAAGTGAGTTTGTGATAGATTCAATCATTAATGATGTTCGATTAATAGTCTTAATTCCTAAATTATTATAAAGTTCTAAGTAATTTGCATTTTCAATAACGCATACCGTAATTGGTATATTATGAATATGTTTCATAATTTGACACATGAATCCATTCATAGAATCTGAATTGGTTAAAGCAAGGAATATATCTACGTTTTCTTCAATGTATTTTTCAAATGAAGTTATATCTGTGATATCTGTATTAATTGCTTTAATATGTCCTTCTGATATTTTTGTTTCTGGCAATTTTTGTAATGTATCTATTGATTCTGAAACAAAAATAATTTCGTAAGAAGAATTAGATAGATCATTAGCAATGTTAACTGATATAGATGTTTCTCCAGCAATCAGTATTTTTTTTGTGGAAGATTCAGTATTATTTGGAAGAGTCATATATCCTCATATTATTTGTATTTGATTAAAGATTTTTTAGATAGTTAAGTTTTAGATACAATCAATTGACAGGGAGAGTGTTTTAAGAGATATAATACATCTTCTTCTAAAGAAAAAACTCCATATTGAGTATGTTCTTTGGTACTAATTACTATAGCATCAACAGATTTTTCGGTTGCATTAGAAATAATTGCAGGTCCAATATGTCGAGCTTGTAATAATTCTAAAGAAAAATCTATTTGTTTTAATGGAGCAATCATAGATTCAATTCCAGTTAGTATTTCTTCACCCCTAGCTGTTGAGAGGGGTACTGAAGCATCCAAGGGTAGATGTCTGTCAACCTTTATTACATAGATGATATAGATATTTGAATTCTGACTTTTATTGATTAATTGGTGAGCTATACGTATTGTTTGCTTATCATTTTCATTTCCAGTGACTACTGCAAGAATTGAATTGAAATTTGTTTTTAGATACGATTTTTTGTTTAGTAAATTGATCATAAACTATAATTTATAGAAAAATAATGTTTTTATTACCATTGGGTTTCTATTTTTCCAATGTGTAATTATGAAGTTAGATTTTCAATTAACTGATCTTTGCCAGCAATTATTAGAACATCTCCTGTATTTAATCGTTCATTTGTATCTGGATTTAGTGTGATATTAGAACCATGTTGAATTGCTAAAATTGCTAATCCATATTTGTCACGTGGACCAGAAAACCCAAGTTCTTTAAGAGTTTTATTACCCCATTTTTCTGGAGTTTTAATTTTGCTAAATCCATAGTTTGGAACTAATTCAAGATATTCTTGCAGGTTAGGATTAAATAAATTGTGTGCTACACGAGTGCCCATTTCTGACTCTGCCTGGATTACTTTATCTACTCCCAGGCGTTCTAGAGTATTTAAATGGAGTTCATCATGAGCTCTAGCAACAATATATTTTATATTCATAGTTTTAAGTAATACACATGTCATTACACTTGCAACTAAGTCATTACCAATTGACACTACTGCAGCATCGTATTCCGAAATACCTAATTCTTTTAGCATCTCTTCATTAGTTGCATTTCCTGTAACAGGGTGAGTGACTTGTCCCATCATGTTATGGACTCTTTCTTCATCAATATCAATTGCTAGTACATCATGACCTAAATTATACAATGATCTAGCTACACTGGATCCGAAACGGCCTAGTCCAATAACAATTACTTGATTTTTCATAATTTCCCTCTATGTTAAGTGTAATTTATACACAATATGCTTATGAATTATACTTTAAAAATGTAAATAATATAAGTGAAAGTATTTATTATCTAAGGAGTGAGAAAATGAGTAATCTATCCAATGGGGACTCTTTCTGTAGGGAATCTATAAAGATCTGTATCGTTTGGTCGAGATAAGAGAATTATAATGGTAATTGGTATTACTCTTCCTATAAACATCACTAGACTTAGGAATATTTGGCCGAGTGGACTAAATGATGATGTTACACCCATAGAAGATCCACATGTGACAAAAGCTGAAACTAAATCAAAAAACAAATTGAATAATCCTATGTTGTTTTTTGATTCAATTATAGATAGCAAAATAGTAGCAAATACAAGGAAAGATAAAGCTAAGAGAATTATAGTAATTGCTTTTCGGATTTGTGATTCAAGTATTTCTCTGCCAAAAATTTTTGCATGATTTGTTTTTTGTAACACTGAATAGATTAAGGCAATTAATATTACAAAAGTAGTAATTTTTATCCCGCCAGCAACTGATGATGGTGCCCCCCCAATAAACATTAAAATCAGAGATATCATTTTAGTAACCATAGTAGAATCTACAAAATCATATGTTGCGAATCCAGCTGAACGTAGGGTCGCACTTACAAATAAAGAATTCGTTGCTTTATCTATAATATCTAAGTTTCCAATTGAAAGAGGATTCGAGTATTCGAAAATAAAATGTGTTGTAAATCCAGCCACAAGCAAGATTCCAGTAAGAGTAATTATTATTTTTGTATTTAGAGAGTATAGTCCAAATCGTTTTTGTGTTATTAAATCCATAATTACCCAGTAGCTTAATCCTCCAAATATGGTAAGACCAGTTAATATAGAAGTAATAAATCTGTCAGTTTGGAATATGGAAAGACTTGCAGAATTTTGAGTTATTGTAAAACCGGCATTATTAAATCCAGAAATTGCTAGGAAAATGGATTGCCACCATGGATCTTCAATATCAGAGAAAAATACGAAACGAATGGAAAACAGTATGAATCCAATTAATTGTAGAATGACAATAAGAATTACGAGTTTTATTGCTAATGCTCCTACTCCTCCACCAAATTTAGAAAATTCATTCCCTGAAGTTTCTCGTAACATTAATAGACGCTGATTAAGTGAAACTCGTTGCCCAAACAGTGTTAATAGGAATGTAGCAAGTGTCATAAAACCAAGCCCACCTAAAAATATTAAAACCAAAATTATTGTTTGCCCAAATTTAGTCCAATATGTTGGTGTGTCAACAACTGTAAGTCCAGTTACTGTTACTGCAGATGTAGCAGTGAAAATAGCAGTGATAATTGGATATCCAGAATCATAGTGAGCTATAGGAAGAATTAAGATAATACTTCCTATGATGATTAATCCCAAGAATGCATAGGCTAAAGTTAGAGGGGATGCATTAAATGGAGATCTTTTCTTTTGATTGGAAACTGTCATATGAATTGGAGCTAATTCAGATAACCTTGGGTGTCTAACTACTTTGTCTCCAAGTTTTGGCTTCCATGATTTCATATTATTTAAGTTAGTATCCTTTCTAATTAATAGGTAATTATTTTATTAGTAGATTTATATGAGAATTTTTCGTATAAAATCTATTATGATACTATTTATGTAATATTGTAACTATGGAGATTATAAAAGATTTAACTAATCAAATGCTAGAGATTTAATAAGGAGGAAGTTTGATTAAGGTTGCCCTTATAGGTGCTGCAGGATATACGGCAAAAGAATTCTTGGAGTTAATTACTAGGCATGAATATTTAGAATTGGATTCAATTGTTTCCGATTCTCTTACTGAGGGAACTACGATTAATTCTATTTGGCCAAGATTAAGTAGTCGCATTGAAAAAAAAGTGCAAAAAAAATTAAATAACAAGGTTGATGTAGCTCTACTTGCTAAATCAACAAGTGAATCTCAAAAATATGCGGTACAGTTATTAGCTCAGGGGATTCGGGTTGTTGATTTAAGTGCAGCATTTAGATTAAAAGATGTTGATATTTATGAAAAAACATATGGTGAAACTCATCAATCAAAAGATCTTTTAGCAGATGCAGTTTATGGTATGCCAGAAATATATAGGACTAATATTCGGGAAGCTAATTTAATAGCTAATCCAGGGTGTTATGCTACTAGCGTGATATTGGGTTCATATCCTCTGTTTTTTCATAAAATTGTTGATCCTAAAAATGTTCATGTCAGTGCGTATTCGGGTATATCAGGTGCTGGAATACGCAATACCGATTCTACATATTCATTTGTTGAAAGAAATGAAAATATAACTCCATATAAAATTTTGGGACATAGGCATGTACCTGAAATTAATCAAGAACTTTCTAGTGCGTCAGAATCTGACATATCGATTGCATTTGTTCCTCATCTTGCGCCACTAAATAAAGGTATTAGTTCTACAATTTTTTTAGAACCCAAGGATAGTAATCAAATTACTGCAACCAAAATTCATCAAATGTATAAGGAATTTTATGCATCTGAACCTTTTGTAAGAGTTTTACCTCTAGACAACATTCCTAGTATTTCTAACGTAGTTTCTACTAATTATTGTGATGTTGGTATATTTTATTCAAATGAACTTGGCAAGATAGTTATTTCTTCTGTATTGGATAATATGGTGAAAGGTGCGGTGGGGCAGGCTATTCAAAATATTAATATAATGTTTGGTTTAGAAGAAAAAACAGGACTATAATTTATTTTTCTTGTTGAGAAAATTGATTGTGATTGATAAATTACTTGAGAATCAGATTATTAAAATTCATAATGCTGATGTATCTATTGGTATTGTAGCAACAGGTGGTGGGATGCAATCCATTAGTTGGTTGCTTTCTACGCCTGGGGCATCTAAAACAATGTTGTTTGTCGATGTCCCTTATTCCAAGTCCGCATTACATAAATTAACGGGAGAAAAGAATTCTTTTTTAAATATTGAAACCGCTTATAATTTTGCGCAAAATGCTTATCAAAGAGGTAGCAATTTATTAGATACACCGAAAGAGAATATTTTAGGCATTGGATGGTCATCTGCATTGACTACTAATCGTATTAGAAAAGGCAAAAATATTTGTTATGTTGCAATATGTACGAATACTAAAGAGATTGGAGCTAGATTAGAGTTGAAAAAAGATGCTCGTACACGTTGGGAAGAAGATTTTTTAGTGAGTCAATTTATCATTATGCAAATTACTCAAGTATTAGGGTTGTCATTTGAAATAGATCTGAAATTATTACCTGATGAGGATGTGGTGGATTTATATGTACGGTGATTTGGATTGTATTGATGATTTATTTAACGAAATTATCGATTATGTTGTAATTAATACTGATGGAGAAGTAGTTTCTTCAAAAAAAATAGTAGATAAACCTAAGGCATTCTTGTCGGGATACTTTAATCCATTACATTCTGGACACCAAATTTTGGCATCTGTAGCTGGAAATGAATTAGGAACTCAAGTGTATTTTGAATTAGCAATTTCAAGTATTGGAAAATCTGAGTTAACTCGTGATGAGTTATTTAAAAGAGTACTTCAATTTAATGGTATAGCACCTGTAGTTTTAACTAATGCAGATATGTTTTATAAGAAAGCGATATTATTTAATGGAGTAACTTTTGTTGTTGGTTGGGATACTGCAGTTAGAATTATTGATCCATTGTATTATGGTGGGGAAATAAAGGAGATGTATTCTAAATTAAGAGGTATTATGGGTGCAAATTGTAGGTTTTTAGTAGCAGGAAGATTGGATAAAGATCGTTTTTATACTTTAGACAATATAAATATACCCAAAGAATTCGAAGATATGTTTATATCTGTTCCTGAAGACAAATTTAGAATTGATTTATCTTCTACAGATTTGAGAAAAAAATAAAAAAATGGGATTATTAAAAGTATTAGGAGGATGTTAGTAATATGTTTACTGACCTAAGAGAATTTATAAAGGCACTTGAGGATAATGGTGAGCTTCGTCGAATTAACAAATCCGTTAGTACAGAATTAGAAATCACTGAAATTCTAGATCGTTTAGTTAAAAGTAATGGGCCAGCAGTAATTTTTGAAAATGTTAAGGGATTTGATCAGCCTGTAGTAGGTAATTTATTCGGATCTCATAGCAGGATGGCATTGGCATTAGGAGTGGAGAATGTATCGGATATAAGTTTAAAAGTTAAAGATATCTTACAATTGGTAAAATCTCCACCTGAATCATGGATGGATAAAATTAAGGCTTTGACGGATTTATTTAGTCTTTCACGCTCTCAGCCTAAGAATGTGAAAACAGCACCATGTCATGAAGTGATTAAAATTGGTGACGAAGTAGATTTAAATCAAATTCCAGCTTTAAAATGTTGGCCAGGTGATGCAGGTAAATTCATTACTTTCCCACTTGTTATTAGCCGTGACCCGATAACAGGTAACCGTAATGTAGGGACTTATCGTATGCAAGTATATGATGAGCGTAGTACAGGAATGCATTGGCAAACTCATAAGGGTGGAGCTCAACATGATCGAGTTGCTCAAGAAACTAATCAAGCTAAAATTGAAGTTGCTGCAGTTTTAGGAGCAGATCCAGTTACAATGTGGTCTGGATCTTTACCATTGCCACCATTTATGGATGAATTAATGGTTTCTGGAGTTATTAGGGGGAAAGGTATTGATTTAGTTAAATGTAAAACTATTAATTTAGAAGTTCCTGCAAATGCTGAAATTGTTTTAGAAGGATATATTACTCCTGGAGAATTACGTACTGAAGGTCCGTTTGGTGATCATACCGGATATTATTCTGAAGCAGCTATGTATCCAGTATTTCATATAACTGCCATTACATCTCGTAAAGATGCTATTTACCCAGCTATTGTGGTTGGACGTCCTCCAAGTGAAGATTATTTTATGGGATTTGCGGGTGTTAGGCTTATGTTACCAGCATTACAGATGATTATGCCTGAAATTGTAGATTTATACATGCCAGCGGAAGGTATTTTTCATAATTTAATTGTTGTATCAATTAAAAAAGAATATCCAGGGCAAGCAAAGAAGGTGATGTATGGATTATGGGGATTGAATTTACTTATGTTAACTAAAGCAATCATAGTTGTAGATGAAACAGTTGATATATATAATTCATCTGAATTACTTTGGAGAGTTACTGCAAATATTGATCCTATTAGAGATATAACAATTCTTGAAGGCCCTTTAGATGACCTAGATCATTCTGCACGTACTCGCAAATATGGAAGTAAAGTTGGCATAGATGCAACTTCAAAAACACATCTAGATGGTAATCAAAGAGGGTGGCCTGAGGATGTAGTGATGGATGATATTACTAAGTCTAATGTTGATCTTAAGTGGAAATCATATGGGTTGTAAAATTGGTAGTATTTTTAAAAATCGATAAGATATTACAAATATTTTATGCAATACGGTTTCATGAAACTCTATTTTCTTTACCATTTTGTTATATTGCAATGATTATTGCATCTCGTGGATGGCCATTATTTTCAGATTTTATGTGGATTACAATTGCATTAATTAGTGCACGTACTATTGGGATGTCAATGAATAGGTATATAGACAGACACATAGATCGTAAAAATCCTCGGACATTAAAAAGACATTTGCCTCAAAAAAAATTCCCTGCTATGTATATGGTTTATATATCTTTTGTATGTATCTTAATCCTGAGTTTTTCTGCATTTCAGTTGAATAAGTTGTCATTTTTTCTCGTTCCTCTAGCTATTTTATTTTTATTGATATATCCATATTTAAAACGTTTGTCATGGTTAGCTAATCTAGTTCTAGGTATATGTTTAGCTATTGCGCCTATGGGTGCTTGGATAGGTGTCACAGGTTCAGTGGATCTGATAGGTATATTATTAAGTTGTAGCGTTGTTTTTTGGGCGTCAGGATTTGATATTGTCTATCATTGTCAGGATGTTGATTTCTATAAGGATGAAGGGTTGTATTCATTCGCTCAGAAATTCGGGATTCCTTTATCACTTGTAATTGCACGGGTTTTTGATATTTTTGCTATTTTAGTATTAGTTATAGTTGGAATAGTATACGGAATGGGTTTTTATTATTATCTTGGATGTATCGTAGGTAGTATAGTTTTATTTTTGAAACATCTAGATATTTTTCGATTTGGGCTTAAAAATTTGCGTAGTACTTTTGTTTTTTGGAATATAAGTTTTTCTTTTGCAATTTTTGCAGGTGTAATAACTGAACTATTAATTTTTTGAAATTAACATGTATATTTGTTTTTTTGTTTGAAAGTAATAAAATAAGAGCTAATGAATATTATTTTATTTAGGAATACATTGGTATGCTTAAAGAAATTAAATCTAATATTGATTTACCTGTTGTTATTGGTATATCAGGAGCAAGTGGTTCCATATTAGCTGAAGTTACTGTTGAAAAAACTTTAGCTAAAGGTGTCCCAGTAATACTGACAATGTCATCTGCTGCGCGTATGGTATGGAAGCAGGAGATGAAAGATTCTTTTGGGGAAACATTAGAACGTTGGACTGATAATGAGAATTTCCAGTATTGTCATATAGGTGATTTACAGGCACCTATTGCAAGTGGGACATTCCCAACTAGAGGAATGGCGATAATACCATGTAGTATGTCTACTGTAGCTTCAATAAGGTGTGGTATTAGTGATAATCTCTTAAAACGAGGAGCTGATGTGATGTTGAAAGAAAAGAGACCTTTAATAATAGTACCTCGTGAGACTCCTTTAACTGAGATCCATTTAGAAAACCTTATGGTTTTAGCTAGAATGGGAGCAACTATAATACCTCCTGTTCCACCTTTTTATTTAGGTATAGAGAAAATAAATGATATGGCAGATTATATGGGAGAAAGAGTGTTGTTGGCTCTTGGTTTAATAAAGGTACTTCCGTCCAATATGCAATATGACGGAGATGAATAGTTGATTAATGAAAGAGATGCCGTATTAGTAATATACGAACAAAGAAAAGACCAAATTGTTGTAACTCATATGACACCAGGTCGTTATTGGGCTGAAATATCAGAAGATTCACAACTGGATATCCCTATTTTAGGCGGAATGGGGAAAGCATCCTCTTTTGGTTTGGGTATAGCTTTAGCAAGAAAAGAAAAAAAGGTTATTGTTTTGGATACCGATGGTTCTTTATTAATGAATCTGGGTACTTTAGCAACGATATCTGAACAAAGCCCTACTAATTTCATTCATTTTGTTTTTCAGGATGGTGTTTATGCTACTACTGGAGAACAACCTGTGCCTGGAGGCATGAATATTGATTTTTCTAGTGCTGCCAAAGCTATGGGGTATAAGGAAACTTTTTATTTTGATGACCTTGAAGTGTTTTGTCAGGATATTAAAAATATACTTACTTTAGATGGTCCAATTTTAATAACATTAGTAGTTGAACATAATAATGAGATCCCAGGACTAGAGGTTTTATCGATGTTAAGTACTCGGCGTTCGATAAATAGAACAAGGGATTTTTTTGTAAATAATTAATTTTAATCTACTTTTTAATCTCATAAAATGATTGACTCTTAGAGTGCTGAAGTCATATACTTATTCTACTTCACAAATATTTTTGTTCTTTTTACTTATTTATTTGTGTTGTTGAACTTTAACAATTGAATAAAGTAGTAGCATCTTAATAATTTAAGAGTACTTAACGTGGAACAAGTTATTAAGAGTTTGCGGTGGATGCCTAGGGTCCAAGAGCCGAAGAAGGGCGTGGTAAGACTGCGATATGCCTCGGTTAGCTGTCTAACAAGCTTATCCGAGGATTCCCGAATGGGGAAACCCGCTTTGGTTAATACCAAAGCATTCTGTTTTTAACAGAAAGGTAAGTGGGAGAACTGAAACATCTAAGTATCCTGAGGAAAATACATCAATTGAGATTCCCTTAGTAGTGGCGAACGAATGGGGAATAGCCTAAACCAAAATGGCTTAGTGGTTCGAGACCTATGTCTTTTTGGGGTTATAACGGTTGCTTGTCCCGACTCGATAAGGACAAGGAGTAAGAAATTTTTTACTTAGCGGAACGCGTCTGGAATGGACGACCATAGAAGGTGATAGTCCTGTATGCGAAAAGTAAAAAACTCCTGGCGATTTGTTAAGTACCACGGGGCACGGGAAACCTTGTGGGAATTTGGGGGGACCATCCTCTAAGGCTAAATACTCTTGGACACCGATAGTGAACTAGTACCGTGAGGGAAAGGTGAAAAGTACCCCGGAAGGGGAGTGAAATAGACCTGAAACCGCAAACTTACAAGCCGTGGAAGGCCCGAGTAATCGTGGCTGACCGCGTGCCTTTTGAAGAATGAGCCGGCGAGTTAATTTAGGCAGCTAGGTTAAGGGATAGGAGTTCCGAAGCCGTAGCGAAAGCAAGTCCGAATAGGGCGTGAATTTAGCATTAGTTAAATGTGTTGTCTGGATTAGACCCGAAACCGGGTGAGCTACCCATGGCCAGGTTGAAGTTTAGATAAAATCTGAATGGAGGACCGAACCCGTTACCGGTACAAAGGTATGGGATGAGCTGTGGGTAGGGGTAAAATGCCAATCGAACCCGGAGATAGCTGGTTCTCCCCGAAATGTATTTAGGTACAGCCTTAAGGTAGTCTTAGGGAGGTAGGGCTCTGGATGAGTAAGGGGGCGTGAGCTTACTAAACTCAACCAAACCACAAATGCCCTAAGATGTTCCTTGGGAGTGAGACAGTGGGGGATAAGCTCCATTGTCGAGAGGGAAACAGCCCAGATCGCAGGTTAAGGTCCCTAAGTGTAAGCTAAGTGGGAAAGGTAGTTGGATTGCCCAGACAGCTAGGAGGTTGGCTTAGTGGCAGCCATCCTTTAAAGAGTGCGTAACAGCTCACTAGTCGAGGAATCCTGCACCGAAGATGTAATGGGGCTAGAGCTTACCACCGATACCGCGACTTTCATGATTTTTCATGGAGGGGTAGGGGAGCGTTGCCAGTGCGCTGAAGCTGTAGTGTAAGCTATTGTGGAGCGCTGGGAAGTGAGAATGCCGGCATGAGTAGCAATAATCTTGGTGAGAATCCAAGACACCGAAAACCCGAGGTTTCCTACGCAATGTTGATCAGCGTAGGGTTAGTCGGTCCTAAGCCGTAGCGTGCAAGCGAAGGCGATGGATGACAGGTCAAAATTCCTGTACCACCAGTATACCGTTTTAAGGTGAAGGGGGGACACGAGAAGGTAGACGTGGCGTACCTATTGGACATGGTACGTTTGCTTTTGAAGGTCATGCCAACGTAGGCAAATCCGCGTTGGCGTTATGAACTGAGGATTGCGAAAACTTTAGGGCATTAGCCCTAGGGGATTACGTTGAACCTATATCGGCTAGAAAATCCTCGTCACTAGGGATACGGGTGACCGTACCGATAACCGACACAGGTGGGTGGGGGTAAGAGCCCCAAGGTGTACGTGAGAAACCTCGTTAAGGAACTCGACAACTTGGCCCTGTAACTTTGGGATAAAGGGTGCCCACGAGGTGAACTCTATTTACTAGAGGGATGCCTTTGTGGGTCGCAGCGAAGAGGCTCGGGCGACTGTTTATCAAAAACATAGGTCTCTGCTAAGCCGAAAGGCGATGTATAGGGGCTGATGCCTGCCCAGTGCCGGAAGGTTAAGGCGACTTGTTCGGTGTGTTTCGGCATACCAAAGCTCGTTTCCGAAGCCCCGGTGAACGGCGGCCGTAACTATAACGGTCCTAAGGTAGCGAAATCCCTTGTCGGGTAAGTTCCGACCCGCACGAATGGCATAACGACCTGAGCGTTGTCTCAACGAGGTACACGGTGAAATTGCATGGCCAGTAAAGATGCTGGCTACCCGCAGCAGGACAAAAAGACCCCGTGGAGCTTTACTGTAGCTTGGCAGTGAGTCGGGTTTATGGTTGTGTAGGATAGGCGGGAGACAGTGAAGGTTCAACGCCAGTTGGGCTGGAGTCAACCTTGAAATACCGCTCTTCTATTGATTTGATTCTAACTTTATGTAATTAGAGGACCCTGCCAGGTGGGCAGTTTGACTGGGGCGGCCGCCTCCTAAAGAGTAACGGAGGCGTCCAAAGGTTCCCTCAAGGTGGATGGAAATCACCTGTAGAGTGCATTGGCATAAGGGAGCTTGACTGTGAGACTTACAAGTCGAGCAGGGACGAAAGTCGGGCAAAGTGATCCCACGGTAC
>CEUS01090864.1_pt1 | contig 13190 bp, 12 predicted proteins | sample 427031 | NCBI WGS metagenome assembly CEUS01 (sample SAMEA2622837, study PRJEB7988) | marine metagenome | biome: marine biome (ENVO:00000447); feature: marine epipelagic mixed layer (ENVO:xxxxxxxxx); material: "saline water (ENVO:00002010), including plankton (ENVO:xxxxxxxx)" | depth 140 m | reverse complement strand
TGAGCCCATGCATCTTGCCAGTATGAAAGTGACGGTCGATCGAAGGGTGCTGGTATCTGTCTACGGTAGACTTTCTTAAACGATAAGGCTGTGTGCACTAGTCGACCCTTACTCGGGGATCAAGTAGACCGTAAATTAAGTCAACAACGATTACCATGACGACCAGAAAAGCACCATAGAAAACGGTAGTACCCATGATCACCGTGTAATCCGATTGCTGCACTGCCTGTACGAAATATCGTCCAAGGCCAGGTATCGCAAAAACGGATTCCACGACGAATCCACCTGTCGTGATAGCTGCAATCGAAGGGCCGATAACGGTAACCACCGGCAACACAGCATTACGAAGTTGGTGTTTTAGGAAGATCCAGCCTTCGGGGAGCCCTTTTGCTTGTGCGGTACGGGTATAATCAGAGTCTATGATTTCTAGCATGGACGATCGCATGAGGCGGGTTAGAAAAGCTGTAGTTCCCAGGCCAAGAACGAGAGCTGGTATCAGCATGTGCTGTACAGTTCCCCATCCGGCGATTGGCAGGATCGTGGTTTCGAAGAATTGATTGAGACTAACCAGTCCCATTTGTCCAATTGCTGCGAATACAAAACTGGGTACCGATATACCAAAAATTACGAGGGCCATAATAATTACGTCTGGTAGTCGATTTCGATATACGGCAGTAAGAGCTCCCCAGAGTATTCCGCTTAGTCCGGAAACGACAATTGCTAGTACGCCTAGTGTTGCGGAGACTGGAAAATGTTCTTTTATGATGTCGTTTACTTCCCGGTTTTGTTGCGTAAATGAGATACCGAAATCACCAGTGATCATATTTCCTAAGTAGATTAGATACTGTTGAGCCAACGGTTTGTCTAAACCGTATCTTGATTGGAGATTTGCTCGTATTTCCTGGGAGACTGCTTTGTCTGACTGCAGTGGGTCTCCTGGTACGGCATGCATTGCGAAGAATGTCGCCGTCGCGATAAACCATACCGTAATCACTCCTTGAAGAATTCTTTTAAGTGTATAGGTAAGCATATCTTTAATTGTTAGAAGTGGTGGTGATAAAGGCGTTTGTAAAGTCTGGATCTGTACCTACTGCTCGTCGTATTACCCCTTTTACTTGAGGATGTTCAACATAGACCAAGCCTCGTTCGAAACTAGGGAGTATAACGACGTCGTCATGGATGATTTGTTGAATACCTGCCATGGCGTCCATTCGTGTCTTTGGATCTGTCGATGACTGGGCGATTTCTACGAAGGCGTCCAGATTTGGATTGTTATAACGGCCCCTATTATTTGCATTCCAAGATGCAAAAAGATCTCCAAACGTGAGTGGATCATCATAGTCGGGTCCCCATCCCGCTAACACCAGGTCAAAGTCTCCCGCACTCATTTTTGCCAGCCGTTGCTTGAATATTTGTCTATCAATTTTTACTTCAATATCGAGTTCACGCTTGTAGAGTGCCTGATAGTATTCAGATTGCTTGTTAGATGAAGGATTATCACCGCTTAACATAACAAGGGGTGGTATTGAATCGATTTCGAGTTCAGAAAGTGCCATGGACAAATGCTGACGGGCTAGTTTTACATCGATATGAGTCTTTGGGGCCGGATACTCTTGTCGAAATTTTCTCGCCACGCCTTTTAGCCAGACAGGAAATAAAGACTCCCCAGGCAAATAACCGGGCAATTTGATAATTTTGTTCACGAGTTCAGGTGGATTGTGAATGAGTTGTAGGGCTTTCCTTAAATTATAGTTAGATGTTAGACGCTCTGGTCTATGATTAATTTCGATAAAAAAGATTGCACCGTCAGCGAATCGCTTGATTTTCCAGCGGTTTAACAAAGCCTCGTTGAGATTTTCCGCGTTTAAGTTGGTAGTAGCAATTTTCCCGTCTTTAAAAAGATTCAACGTAGTGTTTTGGTCCGTAGTGATGTACGCATGATCAATCACATTTAATTTAATTCGACTACTGTCCCAATACAGAGAATTTTTTTCTAAACGAATGCTAGCTCCATGCACCCATTTTGTTATTGTGAAAGGTCCGTTAAACAGCAGATCACCAGCGTCGGCTCCATATCGTCCATGTCTAGATTCATAAAATTTTCGGTTAATTGGGAAAAAAGTAGGAAAGGCCATTAGTTTGGAAAAGTAAGCGATAGGTCGTTCTAGTTCTACACGTAATGTTTGTGTATTGACGGCAGTGACTCCTAAGTCGCTGACGTTTAGGTGCCCTTGATTAATGGATCGTGCATTTTTAATGCCGAACAAAATAAAGGCGTATTGTGACGCTGTGGTGGGGTCGAGTGCTTTCCTCCAAGAAAAAATGAAATCATCGGCGGTTACGGGTTCGCCGTTACTCCAAACTGCGTCGCGGAGGAAAAATGTAGCCACGTTTCCCTCAATTTCCCATGCTTTAGCCATACCCGGAACGAGTTGATTTTCTTGATCGTATCTAAGAAGACCCTCCATAACATGTCCAAGAATCCGTCCAGAGACTTGATCGGTTGCTCTTGTTGAGTCGAGTTGAGGTGGCTCTTCGGAAAGTGCCAAAGTTATGACTTTGTCTTCCGGATTAACAGCGTGGAGGTTATTTTGGCCACCGATGTTGGTTAATGTCGTGGTGCTTAGTATTGTTACCAAGATTGCGAAAAAGGCACTTCCTGCGAACACAAGAGTCGTGACTAGCTTCAATAAAGGCTTTTTGCTTCCACCAAATCGCTTCTGTCTGGATTCGGTCATGTGAACGTGGGATTTATTGCACAGTCTTTAATAAGTTGCCTACTATTCTTTCGAGATGGGTTAGAGAATTGCACTCTTCAGCTTGGTGCACGTAGGCCGTGTATTTTCTCATTTCGGCATCGCCTACGTTCCAAGTATTGCGAGTTTCTGGATTCAACCAGAGCACCCGTTTCGACTTATCGTACATTTCTTTTAAGATATCGGTCCTTGGATCTCCGTAATTATTTCGTGCATCACCAAGAATAATGATGGTTGTCCGATTATCGACATCGTCCATACATTTTTTCTTAAAGTCGATGAAGGCCTGGCCATAGTCGGTAGAGCCGCCACTATAGTCTCGTAGCGTCTTAGATATCGCATCTTCAAGTTTGTTGCGTTCAAAAAGGTCTGTTACTTCAGCGAGATCGGAGGAGAAGGCGAAAGAACGTACCTTGGGCATAACTTCTTCGAGGCTGTACAGAAACATCAGCATAAAACGTGAGTAATTCGCTACAGAACCGCTGACATCACAGATTGCAAATACTTTGGGGCGATCAACTTTTACAGATTTCCAATAGAGATCAAAAATGTGTCCGTCGTAGCTCATATTACGGCGTAGTGTTCTAGCTATATTGAGTTGTCCTCGCTTGAAAATTTTTTTTCTCCGTGAATGTAAAGCAACAAGTTTTTTTGCCATACGAAACACAACTTCTTGTACAAGACGAAAATTTCGATGTTCGATGTTCGAGAGCCGAACCTTTCTTAATAATTCTTCCCGCAACCTTTTCCCTGTTGCATCTGCGTGGAGGAGAAACTGTTTTTCTACGTAATCTCGTACTTGTTCTCTCAACCAATCTCTTCTTTTTTTTAGTTCTTGACCGAGTCGGCGACGTGGAATTTCCCGGCTTTCTTTAGCATCCGTTATTTCCCGCTGCAGATCAGCAAGCCCCATTGCTTCCATAATTTTTCTTGTATAGAGGCCCTTTTGGGTAAATACCTGAATGTCTTCCAGGTCGACCTCTTTTGCCGCCTCAGCCATTTCGACGGTCAATTCAACACGGCTATCCTGCATTAGCAGTTGACCCAGTCGAGATTGGGGTAGGCTTGTTTCGCCGGGCCCAAGATCTTCTTCCTCTTCGATTTCCTCAACGGCGCTGAATTTATTTTTTCGTTTGCCTTTACCACTAGATCCGGTTCCGGTTCCATCACCCTGTCCGTCGCCTGATCCGTCTCCGTCTCCGCCTTCGCTATCCGTCTCTGATTCTGCTAGTGCGGTCTCCCCGGAGACGTCCTCAAATTTGAAGAATTGCTCAAAAGTGGCATTAAACGTTTCCTTCTCGTCGGGAGTTTTTGGGAGAACAAGAGCGAGGGTATTTTTCAGAAATTCTCTATCACGGTAGCCACATATTTCTACGGCACTCATTGCGTCCAATGTCTCAGCTGGCGATACGCGCACCTCAGCATTTCGTAACGCCGCGATAAAACTAGTGAGTGTACGATCCATACTTTTTCTAATTCAAGACTTCAAAGCCTTATTTGTTAGAGTGGTTAATTCAGCATCGACATTCTCTATATCTTCTTGGAATTTCAGAATGACATTCAAAGTGTCTCTCACTAGGTCTGCATCGAGTGATTCGGTGTGCAACAGCAGTAGAGTACGTGCCCAATCGATAGTTTCTGAAATGGCCGGTACCTTTTTGAGATCGAGATCTCTTAGCTCTTGTATGAAGGTAACAAGCTGTCTTCGAAGTTCGTCTGGAATTTCAGGAACGCGGGCATGAATGATTTTTTGTTCGATATCAACATCTGGAAAAGGGATGTACAAGTGTAGACAACGCCTTTTGAGAGCATCGGATATTTCACGAGTATTGTTGCTTGTTAAGAAAACCAGTGGAGGTTCAGCTTTCGCCTTAATCGTTCCTATCTCAGGAATCGAAACTTGGTAATCGGATAGTATTTCTAGTAATAGTGACTCAAATTCGTGATCGGACTTGTCAATTTCGTCGATGAGCAGTACGCAACCGTCTTCTTCCCTGAGGGCCTTGAGTAACGGTCGCGGTTCCATGAATTCCTCGGAGAAAAATATGTCACCAAATTCATGAAGCCGTTCAACAGATTCAGCAAATCCTTTAGCCCCTTGCAGAACCTCATCTAAAGTTTCTTTTAAGACCTGTGTATATAGCAGTTGTTTTCCATACTTCCACTCATAGATCGCCTTTGCTTCGTCCAGCCCTTCATAGCATTGGAGACGAATTAAGGGAAGTTGGAACATGTCAGCTGTTGTTTTAGCTAACTCGGTTTTACCTACTCCAGGTGGTCCCTCAATAAGGACGGGCTTTCGTAAGTGATAGGCCAAATACACAGCTGTGGCGATTTGGTTACTACAGATATAGCGATGGTCTTCAAAGTTCGAGCGCAGCGAATCTACTGACTCGGCCATTTGGTCGATGTCGGTCACGGTTCCTCCCTTTGAAACCTATTGAGCCAAATTATGTGCCAATACTTATCTATGCAGTCCGGCTCATATATGCACCCAGCATCCCTTGTACTGACGCTCTTTTCACTACTTCCAAATGTGCTATGAACGTCTAGTAACACTGAGCACAAAGCCCTGTATTATCTCGTGGCTGCAAGCTGATGTATACCGGTAGGGACCAAAACATGCCTTCTTTCATCGTTACTATCGTCATCGATGGGAGTATGCGAGGGAAATCCTATGAGCAATGGAGTGTATTTTGTAGAATCGGGGGGAGCGGAAGTATTTTCTTCCTTTAAAGTAGGTACAGTTTTTACGGATAGCTATCGCCCTTTTCTGGGATTTACCCGTTGGTTAAACGTTAGTTCAAGGAACAAGCACTTATCATGACGACCCAACCCCTTGATGGAGTTTTAGTCGTATCGCTGGAGCAAGCTGTAGCGGCACCGATTGCGACGTGTAGACTCGTTGATGCTGGGGCCCGAGTTATCAAATTGGAAAGAGCAGAAGGTGATTTCGCCCGTGATTATGATGACTATGCGAATGGCCAAAGTACGTATTTTGCTTGGGCAAATAGAGGAAAAGAATCGGTTATCGTCGACATAAAAAACCCGGATGATCTATCTTTGGTCAAAAGTTTATTAAGTAAAGCGGATGTGTTTGTTCAGAATCTGGCCGTTGGAGCAGCAGCTAGATCAGGACTAGATTCAAGCCAATTGAGAGAAGATTACCCTCAATTAATAACATGCGATGTTTCGGGTTACGGTGAAGACGGCCCTTACGCGACCATGAAGGCCTATGATCTTTTGGTACAGGCTGAATCTGGGTTGGTTTCTGTATCAGGACATCCTGACGAACTAGGAAGGGTTGGTGTTTCGGTATGCGACGTAGCCACGGGGATTTCCGTCGCATTAGCAGTGAATGAAGCCCTGCATGCAAGGGTACACTCGGGTGAGGGTTCAGCTATCAAGATTTCACTTTTTGACGTAATTGCTGAGTGGATGACGGTACCATTGCTCCAATATGACTATACCGGCAGAGCTCCCGATCGAGTCGGATTGGCGCATCCTTCGATTGTTCCGTATGGCGGTTTTGTGTCATCAGATAATGCTACTGTTGTAATATCCATCCAAAACCAAAGAGAGTGGATAAGCCTTGTGACCCAAGTGCTTGACCGCCCTGATCTCGCATCGAATTCACGATACGGTGACAATGCCAGTCGAATGACCTACAGAGTCGAGGTCGACAATATAGTGCAGAAAGTTTTCGCTACGTTGTCACGTAAAGAATTAGAGAAAAAATTAAGAAGTGCCCGTATAGCGTATGGATCTGTAAATACTGTTTCCGAATTATCGACGCATCCTCAGTTACGTCGCTGGACGATTCAAAGTGAAACTGGAGATATTTCTTTACCAGCTCATCCGGATGCGGTCAAACCACAACGACCGGATTTATGGATTCCAAGGCTTGGAGAGCATACTGAACTCATCAAGGAAGAATTTAGTGGAAGTTCATAACTAATCGTGAAAGTAGCTCTTGCAATCCAGGTATTCCGCTCCTCGGGGGAAAAAATTTATCAGGATTTTCTACCGTGTTGCTTGATTCTTGCTTTCCCCTATTTAGTTCTTGTAGTTGGTCTCTCCATAATGCAATCGGCTGTAGAGTTAGCGTACATTGAGCCGATACTTCGATGTACCGTCCTTAGCATCGTAGGCGTTGCAACAATGCGGTTATCGGTCTCGGATCGACAACCGTTAACGACATTGGTTTTTTCGGGCGTCGGTGTTCGGGGTTTACGTTTTTTTATTTTTGTCGTCGTTGTGTGTCTGGTTGTTTTGATATTCAAGGGTTTGATCGATCTTTCAACAGAGTTATTGGTGTTTTTTCGAGGCTCGGAGTTGTTATTGACTCTACTATTTTCTATTTTTGTTGTATCGCGATTCCTATTGATTTTCCCGGCCGTTGCTCTCGATAGAGAATTAACACTTATACGATCGTTTCGGATTACACGTCCACATTATCTATCAATTTTTATTGTTGGAATGACTGTCGGACTAATATGCTTCATTCCGATTGGTTTATCTCATGCGTTCCCGAGTTTAGTCGCTAGCGTAGTCACGGAAGCGATTGGACTCATTTGTTTTTCTTACGGATGTATTGCCGTTTCGTACTTGTATCTAGCGATATCACGTAAGTTTTGATGATCACTTTCAGAGAGTTTTCAGTTTCATCTGCCATTTTGGCGATTCCAGAGTTTCTAAAATCGCCCTGTTAATATTTTCTAGGCACGGATTACTTTCGCTAATAGCGAAAGCATAATTTGCTGGCTGGTATTCAATTGGAAGCAGACTAATATTGCTTTCGTAGAGCTGCTCGCTGGCAATGTGGTATTTTAGAACGGGCGTGTCATATACGATAGCGTCAGCATTTCCTTCGATCAAATGAGAAAATGCATCGGTGAGGGTCGGTACACTTCGAAACTTCAAACCCTGGTCAAACAAGAATAAAGAAGCCGCGGACTGCCCGTTTGTTAGACCAACGGTTACGACTTGTTTATTTCTCAAGTCGTCTAATTCCGATATCACGCTTAAACGCTCGATAGTAAAAGAGGACGCGATTGTTCCGGTCAAACTGGCGACAGCAATAATCGATAAAAACATCCATACGAGTGCAATTGCTCTACCTACAAGACTTCTAGGAGTTTTATCGCCGTAACCGACGGTCGTCATAGTAACTGCAGACCACCAGAAACCGTCTCCGATTCCCTTTGTGGTACTCCTGAAATCGGATCCCACCGATAACCGTTCTGCTAACCATATCAGGAATCCAACTATAAGTAGCGTTCCAAATAGAACACTTACTGCGTACCAAAATTTAGAGGAAGTAAGTGCTCCGATGAGTATATCCAGGTTGCTATCTATGTCCTTTGTTACTGCGACGCCTAGAGTTGTTTGAAAGTAAGGATGAGTAAAATTGAGTTCGAGTTCTCGAGCGGCGGTAACGGTAATAGCACCGATAGCAATTACATTATTTTCTTGGTCATATTTGACTGAGTTAAGAACATCCTCGATAGACTCGTAACCTTGGTAACGGGAAGCATTGGAGTTTTGGGTAAGCTTACGCTCCACTTCTTTCCAGAGATCGATGCTAATACCCTGCCATTTTCCAGCCACCTGCATCGAAAAAGGAGCGGCTTCTTTTAACGATACTTGCAAAACCGTTTCTTCGAGATCGCATGTCTCGTTAGCCATCACGAAGATTTGTGTAGTGAGCACTATCAAGCCGGTAAGATTTCGCAAATATGTTGGCATGTCTCTAATGTTCCGATCTTGAAAGCGGGCACTTGAGTGTCTTGCCACTGATTTATGACGGGCGCACCCAGAAAAAGACCCGTACAGCGTAACAATAAACGAAGATTATAGATTATCCGAATTAATAAGTTAGATGCCGTATAGTTTTGTCTGAATAGAAGATTTGACGAGGGAGTTTTATTCAATGAGTGCATTAATCAAATATTGTGGATCATGAGGATACCAACCGAAGGCTGTCAGTCTGGCAGCCCAGTTAGAAGACGAGTTGGGAATTAGTACAAGACTTGAAGTTGGTAGTGGAGGGGTTTTTGATGTATGGATAGACGATCGCTTAGTCTTTTCTAAAAGCGAAACAGGGAATTTTCCGGATGAGAGACAATTTATTGAAGCTCACCGATGACTACTATAGAGGTTTTTGTCAGTCTGTCTGATCTATGTATGGATTTTTTTCAAGAGTAGTTAGTACCAATAGTTTTCCTCAATACTTGTACGAATCCGGCTTAAAAGGACCTTCATCACTTACGTTAATATAGGATGCTTGATCACTAGTAAGCCTGGTTATGGTACCTCCGAACCCTTCTACCATCAGGAGAGCGACTTCTTCATCGAGTTTTTTGGGTAATACTTCTACGGTGATTGGGGATCTTTGTTCTGGATTTTGGTCAGCCCACGCTTGATCGAATAAATGCATTTGCGCGAGGACTTGATTTGCAAAAGAGCCATCCATTACTCGTGATGGATGTCCCATGGCATTACCGAGATTTACTAATCGGCCTTCTGACAACAAAATTAAATAGTCGGATGGATCATCACTGCGAAATATTTGATCGACCTGATCCTTTACATTTTGCCACCGCCAATTTTTTCGCATATAGGCGGTGTCGATTTCATTATCGAAATGCCCGATATTGCACACTATGGCTCCAGACTTAATGGTTTTTAACATAGGCTCGCCACATACATTAGTATTTCCGGTGCAAGTGACGACAAGATCCGTATCCTGCATGAGTCTATTGTCTATGTTTTCGATCTGGTCAGTGTTAATGCCATTAAGGTATGGAGAGACGACTTCGAAGCCATCCATACAGGCCTGCATCGCACAAATAGGGTCGACCTCGACAATTCTCACAATCATACCTTCCTGTCTCAGGCTTGCTGCGGATCCTTTACCAACATCCCCGTAACCAATAACTAGAGCTTTTTTTCCAGCGAGTAACATGTCCGTTCCACGTTTAATTGCATCGTTCAAGCTATGTCGACATCCATACTTGTTATCGTTCTTGGACTTGGTAACGGAATCATTGACATTTATAGCGGGTACTTTGAGTTCTGAATGCTGCATCATTTCTAGCAATCGATGCACTCCAGTAGTCGTTTCCTCGCTGATTCCATGAATTTTCTCCAACATACCGGGGTATTGCTCATGGATCATAAGTGTTAAGTCACCGCCATCGTCGAGAAGAAGGTTTGCATCCCATGGTGCACCATCTTTCAAAATAGTTTGTTCTAAACACCACTCATATTCTTCTTCGGTCTCCCCTTTCCAGGCAAATACAGGAACTCCTTCCTCAGCCATCGCGGCTGCGGCATGGTCTTGCGTTGAAAATATGTTGCACGAGGACCAACGGACGTCAGCGCCCAGAGCTCGAAGCGTTCTAATAAGAACTGCGGTTTGGATAGTCATATGAATACAGCCGATAATTTTCGCTCCTCGAAGGGGCTGATCTGTTTCGTATTTTTGTCGCAGAGCCATTAATGCAGGCATTTCATTTTCGGCGAGTAGGATCTCTCTATGCCCAAATTCCGCGAGTTGAATATCTTTTATTTTGTAATCGGGCATGTATTCCTTGTCCTTCTATAGGCCTAGCTTCTTGTTTAGGCATAAGTCTTTAATTAGAGCAATGGGTCAAATTAAATCTTTTGTGGTTCTGATGTTGCGAAGACCTTGTTTGGTAAGTATGGCCTGTTCCACTCCGTTGAGAGTTTTAGGCTCATGCATATAATTCAGTGGCGAACCGTATCATTTGAAGAAACTTTTCAAAATACTTTTTGAAGCGGAATTGAAAATATATGATTTTAGTTTTTGACAGTTCGGATTGGACGATGACCCAGGTATACATGTTCTTAGATTGTGAGGATGAGACCTCGTGAGAGTGGGTTTGATCCAGTCATCCTTAATTTGGCATGATCCGATCGCTAATTGCGATCACTTCGAACAACAGATTGAGGAATTTTTAACAGACGTCGATTTGGTTGTATTGCCCGAAATGTTCACCACCGGATTCACCATGAATTCTTCAACTGTCGCTGAAGGCATGGACGGTCCAACGGTTCAGTGGATGCGACACCAGGCTGCTAAAAGTGGAGCGGTCATTGGAGGTAGTCTCGTAATTCGAGAGGGCGGCAATTATTTCAACCGATTTGTTTGGATGAAACCGGATGGTCAGGCAAGTGTTTATGATAAGCGGCATCTTTTCCGTATGGCCGGAGAGCACCTTTACTACAGCCCTGGGAAGGAACGTGTGGTGGTGACTTTAGGGGATTTTCGTATATGCTTAACGATATGTTATGATTTACGGTTCCCTGTATTTTTTCGGTCGAAAAATGATTATGACGTTTTATTGTGTGTGGCTAATTGGCCAGCTGAAAGACAGGATGCGTGGGAAATCTTACTGAGAGCTCGAGCGATTGAAAATCAGGTGTATGTGATTGGGGTTAATCGTGTAGGTTCGGATGGATCCGACATCCACTACAGAGGCGGAACAGCTGTTTACAACTATTTAGGGGATACGTTGGAGCGAAGTTTGGATAGAGACTCCACGTTTGTGATTGAAATCCACAAGGCGGCTCTAGAGAACTATCGAAAATCTTTTCCCGTGTCCGCTGATGCGGATCCATTTGAGGTGCAGGTGTGAAGTCCAGGATTATTTTGATTTTAACGCTGCTTGTGATTGGATGTGGAGAGACGAATAAACAGGCTCCCGTTCATGTGGGCAAAAAGGTATATGAACAATATTGTCGTTCTTGCCATCATGCCGGTTTAGCGGGCTCGCCTGAATACAGAAAGCCTAGTGATTGGGAAGAGCGTGTCAACAAAGGTCGCGAAACACTGCTTACCAACGTCGTGGCAGGAATAACTCCAGGTATGCCGCCAAAAGGCCTTTGCATGTCGTGTTCAGAGCGAGAATTATTAGACGCGATCGATTATATGTTGCCTGACAGTAAGACCGAGTAAATTGTTTGGAAGAGCTATTCGATACTTTTGACGACGAGGGTGAGTTCGTTGGATTGTTACCGCGGAGTGAAGTCCATCGTTCCGGAGCGTGGCATAGATCGGTACATGTTCTCGTTTTTCGTTCCAATGGAGAAGTTATTGTTCAACGACGTGCTGATCGTAAAGATCTTTACCCTGGGTTGCTCGATTACAGTGTCGGAGAGCACTTACAGCCCGGTGAGGGCTATGAAGAAGCGGCAATTCGTGGATTACACGAGGAACTCGGCATCGTAGGAAATATTCCCCAGGAATACGATCTTGAGACGCGACTAGAGTATGTAGACGAAGATAAGAACATACGGGATTTTGAGATCTCTCGTATCTTTAGTCTCGTTTATGACGGTCGGATTTGTTTCGATACGACAGAAATTAGTGAGGTTTTTGAATGGAAACCCAGCTGGATCGAAAGAGAAATGAAGCTCGATAGGAGTCAGTTTACCAGTTGGTTTCTAAAAGACCTGGAAACTTTAAGAATTATTGCGACAGAATAGTGAACTAATGGCACTCGATGCCATTCGTGAAAGATTGTGGTACTGGCGCTATGTAAGAGCCTATTCCTGGCAAAATCAATCGGTGACAGTGAAGAGCCAGCCTCGTCCACGATTGTTCGGAAAAAGTGGGGGACCCGTATAGTGAATCTCCGACAATTGCATGCCCGATCCAAGATAGATGTACGCGTATTTGATGGGTTCTGCCGGTTTGTGGATTAATACTCACTAAGCTCCTTCGAGGTCCGTTTTTTATTGTTCGTACTCTTGAGGAACTCTCGAGTCCTTCAGAGCTTGTGATATTCCAACCGTTTGGGGTTTCTCTTATTTGTTCTCGAAGTCCCGCAATGCGATAGCGGCTTTTTCGTCCTTTTTTTAACGGTAGCTTGATCGAGAGGGTTTTACCGGACGGAAAATGGCCGGCCGTAATTGCTACGTAATATTTTCGAATTTGACGCTTTGCAAACATGTAGTTCAGTCGTTTTTGGTAGTCACGAGTCAACGCGACTACCATAACTCCGCTAGTTCCTTTGTCTAAACGATGAACGGTTTTTGCGGTTGGATATTGATTTTTGATTACGGACCACAGGTTTTCTTCCCCAGAACGGTCGCGAAGTACGCTGACTCCGGAGCTTTTATTTATTACGAGAACATTCTTATCCTCAAAAAGGATCTGGATCATTGATTGGCGATTGTTGTAGCAGCTGTCACAACGGCTTTAGTAAGACGTTCTGTTTGACTGACATCGACACTTATTGGCCATCGGTCCTGGGAATTATGAAACCAGCGATTCGTTCCTAACAATGATAAATAACGACCATTTTGATCAAAAATATTGCGAGCTTCTCCAAAGGGTCGTGATCCGATTTTTGTAACCTGGTCTGGTTCGATGTTTGAATTGTTAAGACAGTCTATCCCTAGTTT
>CEUS01244763.1_pt1 | contig 13196 bp, 10 predicted proteins | sample 427031 | NCBI WGS metagenome assembly CEUS01 (sample SAMEA2622837, study PRJEB7988) | marine metagenome | biome: marine biome (ENVO:00000447); feature: marine epipelagic mixed layer (ENVO:xxxxxxxxx); material: "saline water (ENVO:00002010), including plankton (ENVO:xxxxxxxx)" | depth 140 m | reverse complement strand
CAAGTCCTCAGAATCCATTTGGTGCTCAGACTTGACTAAACAGTGACTCCAACTATTGCCCAGGCTCGAAGAGACATTCCTTCCGAATCTACCTGCATCTACGTCACATGCATCAAGAAAAATCGAACAAACTTCGCTTGGTTCGGCAGACAATTTTATTGCATCTGCAAACAACTCTACTTCTAGAGTGTTCAGCGTCCCAGTAGTCATCCATTTGTCAATCTTCCAGGCTTCACAAATCTCCAAACCAACCCCCCATCCCCTGGATTCTGAATATGCCAATATTTCTCGATAAATTGACATCCTAAACTTCTTGCTAAGCCTCTTCGAGTCGTCAACACCTAGATCAAAAAGCAATTCTCTGTCAGACCTTGGAACAGTCAGCGCACAAACTACGAGAGGGCCGATAGCCGGACCTCTTCCAGCCTCATCCGCTCCGACCTCGCCCCCCGGCACAAATCATCAAAGAAGAACCAGCCTCATCAAAACTACTGCAAATCGACACAATTTAGGGAAATACTGATGTCTGCATTCGCTGCTCGCACGTCATGGGACCGGTATGGCCGTTCAAGAAGAAGAAACCCGCCAAACCGAGTATTTCCAGATCAAGTTACATGAGGAACGTTGTAGAATACGAGAGAAAGACCGGTAAGAAGGGAAGCAAAAAGGAAGAAGAAAAGCACCTCAAAGACAAGAAGTTCTTAGATGCAATGAAGCTACTTTCAAAGAAAGGTGACGATAACTAGATCACAGGATCGGGAATAATCTTTGCCACAAGATCCAGATCTATTTCACCGGCTTGAATCGGCGATTTCAGCCCGTACATTCCGCTAACTTCGGGGGAAACCTCGCCAAACTCGCCAATCACCTCCCCCTTGACGATGATTTTGCTCCCTCGACCCTGAATCCACGGACCCTGGCCAGCTCCGGTAGATTCGAACTCAACCTCTTCAGCTATAGCACCCATGTCCCTCAACATCGCCTGTGCAATTCCCTTGGCAGAAGTGAAGCCGCTACCAACCTCGGCACAAGCCCAAGACCCCCTCTCGGCGTTAATAGAGCCTCTGACCACTATGCCCATTTCGTAAACTCTCTGAGGCAGCTCGTGATGGCGATTTGCCGCTAGTAATCTTAGTAGGGAAGGAAGAATGTATTGCCTTAGAACAGTATGCTCAGAGGTTATTGGGTTAGCAATAATAGCCAAACCGTCTTTCTGCGGCCACCTAATTTTCTCGAACTGATCTTCCTCGTTCGACAATGTAAGACTTTGAACTTCCTGAAGGCCACAAGCTCTCATGCTTTCTCCAAATCTCCTCTTTAGATTGGAGGTCCCGAGAGGCACGGCATCAATGTGAGTCGATGAAAGAATTTCGGGAAGATTGTCAAATCCAAACCCGATTGCCAAGTCTTCAACAATGTCAATCGGGTGCATGATGTCGCTCCTCCATCTTGGCATTGAAATTACGTGCTCCACTTCTCCAACTACACAATCAACCCATCTCTCGTATTCATTCGGTCCATCTGTGACGGTCCTGCTTTCCTCAAGAGCCCCTCCCATCTTCTGGATCGCTTTGGACAGCTCTTCGGAACCCAACTCAAGCCCCAGAATTCTCCTAATCAGCCTATCAGGAACACGATGCTTCCTAGACTCTCCCCTTGGCATTACTGCAGCCTTGCCCCCCAGTCCAGAGATTTCGATGCTCTCCACTGCCCCGCCTCTTTCTGCCATAGACAAGCAAACCAACAGAAGGCATGCTTCACATGCCCTCTTATCCCATCCGGTCACGTCGATAAAGAAGTCACGGGTTCCTTCGTGAACGGTGGTATGGTTCCCATTGATTATGGGGGGGAATGAGAGTACCCTATCTTCCGAATCTAGGATTACTGGAAATGAATCAAGCCCCTCCATTAGGTGAGCATATTCTTTTCCCTTGGGGTGGTCAGTTAGAATTTCCTCTATGCTCATTTCTTCTGAACACGCTAGGGGCGTAAAAGAGTATGATTTGGGCACTGTAGTTACTCGGAAGGGGGGAACAAGGGATGACAGATCGTGAACACCAATTGACGACAGCTTCCTCTTTCTGCCCAGCGTCAAGTGTAGTTTTTCCTGGTGGTCCATTAGTGACTGAATGAAATCATCCCTTTGCTCAGGATTAGATCCAGTATCGACCCCTCTCACCACAGCCCCCATTATTACTGGCCTCACTTTCTCTAATGATGGGTCGACCGATAGCGATATCTCCCCGGGAACAACATCCAAGCCAACCTCGTTTTTTCCTGTAGATAGGAATGATCTGGATGCCCTAGCTATCGTTTCATGACTTAACAGGTCAGGCCTGTCGGGAAAAACCTCAACCTCCACTGAAAAATCGTCATTGCTATCTACCGGGCACCCAATATCTGGAAGCCATTGGGACCATATCTCAGGATTATGTTTGCTTCCATGTAGGTCCTGGATGTAGCTAATGATGGAGTGCTTCAACTCAAGAGTAGGCATTTGGTCACCTCAGGTCTAGCCACATCTTTAGAGGCCGGTCATAACCAATTAGTCGAAGTCCGGAGATTGCAGCCGTGTCGTAATCATTCGCTCTTAGATTCCTCCTCCCTATGCGATCAATCCTGTCAATTCCAATTTCCCTCATCCATCCTCGGAGTTCCCCTGACAAATGATTGATTTTTGATGGAATACTTCCACCAGAATCTGGGGCCACTATTGCAGTACAACCCGAAGCGATGGCTACCAGTAGATCCTTTGCATCGGGTTCGTTATCGATCTCAATAATTACATATTTCCCTGCTTCGCTGATTCCCATAGCCCTCGCCCCCATCCCTATTTTCGGGAGTGTGGAAGCCAGTCTGGAACCGTTGGGGGACGCGCATTCTACTATTGCCCCATCTAGCTCTAAATCCATTACCAGTCGGAATAATCGCTCAATTCTTCCTACATTCCCTCTAAGCATGACAATAGATGGGTCTGCCATACGACTCCTTAATGAAACTAAAATTGCCTCAATCTCAGCATCATTAATTCCTGGAAATTCGGAGATGTCGAATACAAGCCCTGCACAATCCCTAACGTAGTCTATTGAATTAGGAAGCTCTTTCTCTCCTACAAGGAGTAGATCAATGGCTCTGGGCTCCTTTCTGACAATTGCTGGCATCTCACAACCCCCCCAGTCCTCAGATCCGACAGTCGTTTCACAACTAATTATCCACGGAATTTCGAGAAGTAAACCCTCAGAATCGGAGCCATCCGGGACAAGGAGTGTCAAGTGGTCCAACTGGGCAAATTCAGAAAGCGTGTCTTCATTTTGACAAAGTGAGATATTTTCGAACCGTTCGGAGATTGAACTTCTGGATAATTGGCTTGGGCCGGAAAGATTTGCAGCAGCCTCTAGTATTAGCGCATCTTCATTCAGTGACAGGTCCATCGGACCGAGCAACTCTTCAAATTCAGAAATTTCGCTCTTTTCTATGGATCTCATTTCTACCCCACTTGGCGGTGGGGGGCAACTTCCTGAGATGATTATCCTCCCCCCCCTCATCCCTATGCCCGGGTCCGAACCAACTGAACCCATCACTACGATTGTTCCGCCGGACATTCCTGCACCCAAACTACCACCCGAATGACCTCTGACTATTATCGTCCCACCAGACATTCCAGCACCCCCTTCATCGCCAACAGAACCCTGAATCAGAATCTCGCCGCCCATCATTTTGAATCCGGCCCTTTGCCCTACATCCTTCTCAACTACTGTCTTACCAGATTCGTGGAAAGATCCTAGCATAGAGCCCGCGCTTCCCCGTAGGGTCAAGGTTCCGCCACGATTGGCTGAACCCACACACTCCCCCAGATTTCCCAAGCACAGTACTCTAGCACCCTCGGGGAGATGGGTCATAACTCCGAACTCTCCGTTCTTCGGCCTTTCGTCTCCGGCCCTGCCCCAGCCGATTTTTACCGGCCTCCCTTGATCCAGAGCTTTCTCTACGTACCTGTCCAAATCTCTGTTCAGTTTCATACTCTTGGAGGCGGCTTCTCTCACACGTGTCACCTCTGTTGGGCCCTACTACGCATTGAGAAAAGGGTGACTTGTTATTGACTCTTGCCGATTTCGCTAGGTTCATAGGCGACCTTCAGACGAAGTATGTTTGACGGCAAGCACCTGAGGTATGGCCCATGGGAAGCATAAAGGTGGCAATTAATGGATTCGGGACCATAGGTAAGAGAGTAGCGGACGCAGTAGATGCACAGGATGACATGGAAGTTGTTGGAGTTACTAAGACTGGCCCCAGTTTCGGTTGTGATTTGGCAGTAAAGAAAGGATTTCCACTTTACTGCACTTTCGATGATCGGGAAAGAATTGAGCAATTCTCAGAGAAAGGGTATGAATGCCAGGGCGGGATATCGGAACTACTGGCGGCTTCAGATATCGTAGTCGATTGCGCCCCAGGGAAGATGGGCGGAGACAACCTCCCAAAGTACCAGTCTGCCGGTGTAAAGTACATTTTTCAAGGAGGGGAGAAGCACGAACTTACCGGCCTCTCTTACACTTCATCAGCAAACCACAAGGAGAACCTAAACGCCCAAGGAACCCGCGTAGTTTCTTGCAATACCACGGGACTTTCTCGCACTCTAGTGCCCCTGTTTGATCACTGCGGCTCTCTAAAGGTAGAATGCACCATGATTAGAAGAGCGGCAGACCCGGGTGACTCTAGCAAGGGCCCCATAAATGCGATAAAGCCAGTTTTGAAGGTACCAAGCCACCACGGCCCCGACGTAATGACAGTTAAGCCAGAAATAGAAATCAACAGCTTGGCCGTCGCAGTCCCCACTACCATAATGCACGTACACTCGATTATCGCCGATTTGCCCCGGGGTCACGGCCTAACAACCGAGTCAATTATCGAAATGTGGTCCAATTCTCCTAGAGTGATAGTCATGAACGGTGCAGAAGATAGGATAACAACTACTGCTGAAGTAATGGAAATGGCTCGTGACATAGGTAGGAAGTGGGGCGACCTGCACGAGATTTTCGTATGGGAGGACGGCGTCAAGTTGCTGGGGGACAGGCTATACTACTTCCAAGCCATTCACCAGGAAAGCGATGTGATACCAGAAAATATTGATTGCATCAGGGCACTAATGGGTACTGAGGAGGATTGGGTCAAATCAGTAACAAAGACAGACGAGTCCATCGGCCGGTATTACTCCATAAATTAGCGATAATTCGCGCGCGCACAGAGTCAATAGTCAAAAGAGACTGTATTCTCGGAAATACGCATGACTTCGTTAAAATCGCTGTGCGTCGTCATTGCAATGATGATAATTTCCCCACTAACTCATTGCATTTCATCTGATTCTTCAATCGAAGCGATATCCAACTCATCTCAATCTGTCCAATCTACAAATGAAGTATGGAATGAGCTTCAGAACCCCGTTTCAAGCCGGTATCAGATCTCCGAGTCATCCGGGATTATCCACTCCCCATTTGGAAGCTTTGACCCCAAATCGGAAGAAATGCCACTGGGCCCCTGGCAAATCTCAGGAATGGAAAATCCCCTAGACGAGAGGCTGCACATAGTCCAATCAAATAGTGGGGACCTTCAATCATTGGCAGATGCTCTTTCCGGCCTGGGAATTGATATCATTGACAGTATTCCGGACAATTCAGTAGTAATTGCTCTACCGAGTAAGAACTCTGAGGAGGCAATGAAACAGATCCAGGACCTCGCACAAGTCCGTTGGATAGGCCCAATGCCATCAATGTGGAAGATTTCTACTTCCCTTTTGCCCACTATGTTCACGAAGAATGCAATCTTGGATCTTGACGTCATCCCTTCCCCAATTAATTCAGAAGAAGAAAACTCAATGCTAGTGATGGAAATTTCTGAGAATGACGGAATTAGCCACCACTCCTCTTATTGCGATATTCGACTGTGTCAAATCAAGCTATCCGACACTACGATAATTACTGATTTGGCATTGGACCACAGAGTTCTGAAGATTGAACCCGGGCAGATACTTTCCATTCAGAACACTAATGCAAGTATGATCAGCGGTATCGACTATGCTAGGTCAATTTACGCCTCTAATCTTACGGGAGAAGGAGAGGTCCTAGGAATCACCGACACCGGTCTAGATTCTGATCACGGAGACTTTGATGGAAGGCTAAGGAGCCCAGTCTACAACCTCTTCGGACCCGACAACTCTGGAGCTGACAGCAATAGTGGACATGGCACTCACGTTGCTGCAACTCTCCTAGGGGACGGGTCCGGAGATGAGAATGCCACTGGAATGGCTCCAGAATCAACATTCCACTTTTATCAACTAGAGGTCGATAGCTCAGGGATCCTCGCCAGGTGGGGCTCACTATACGACATGTTCGAGCACTCCCATCTCAACGATGCTTACATCCATACAAACAGCTGGGGCAGTACCAGTCTGGTGGGCGATTACACTTCTGATGCTAGATCTGCTGATTGGTTCTCAAACGACTATCCGGAGTTCCTCGTAATTTTCTCCGTAGGAGACATGGCCCAGTCCGGAGTCACCTCTCCCAGCACCGCAAAAAATGTGCTCTCGGTCGGGGCATCAACGACAGGTTCATTCGGGTCTGAACCACTGGGTTCAGTAACCGACAACTCATCTGTCGGCCCTACCTCAGATGGCAGGATTAAGCCCGAGCTAGTCGCTCCAGGTGTAATGATTTGTTCTGCTAGGGCGGAGGAGGCTAGTCTTGCAACCGGAGGCTCATGCTCAGACGCTACCCATGGCGGCTCTACTACTCCGCTGTACATGACAATGAGCGGTAGCTCGATGGCAACACCAGTAGTCGCCGGCGCCTCGGCTATGGCTAGACAATTCTTGAGGGAAGAAGCAGGAATTCAAACTCCCAGATCGGATCTTATCAGGGCCCTTCTAGTCAATGGAGCTGACGATATCGGGGAAAAGGACGTCCCGAACAACATGGAGGGTTGGGGCCAGCTAAACTTAACGAACAGCCTCTTCCCCCAGAGCGAAGGGGGTAATCTTACCGTTTTCTACGACCAAGAGAGGCAATTACTCCCTGGTCACAGCTTCATCTACACATTCGAGGTCACGGGTGATTCGGGGATAGAGGCAACACTTGCATGGAACGACAAAGAAGGCTCATCATCATCGGATCAAAATGCTAGCAGGCTAGTTAACGATCTCGACCTTATTTTGACTTCTCCAGATGGTACCGAGTATTTCGGGAACTACTTCGAAAATGGGATTAGTCAATCGGGAGGATCCAGAGACCAACTGAATAATCTTGAGAGAATCAGAATTCCTTCTAGCGAAGCAGGGACTTGGACGATTCAGATCGGACACTCCGGGGGCTTTTCTCAGGAATTCTCCCTGGTTATCGCCGCAGAAGCCGAAGAGCGTCAGGAGTCAGATCTATCTGTAGTCCCGAATTCAATCTTCACGTCCGACACAAGCCCCCTCAAGGGGGAAACAATCTCAATCCAACTGTCATGGATTAATCAGGCAGCGGCCACCACTGGAGATTACTCCATACGTCTACAGGACACTTCCGACGGTTCAGAGATAGGCACCTACGCAATGCCATCATTGCCCGGGGGGGCAATCGAGACGTTTTCCATTTACCACTCATTCCAATCAACCGGCGAACATCTGGTAAGGCTCACTCTCGACTATCTCTCCGAAGTGGACGAGCTTAATGACGAAAACTCGGGATCCAACAACAACGTGTTCGAACTACTATTCGAGGTCACGGAGATTGGTGTGCGACTGACTCCGTTGATGGCGGACGGGTCTCACCCATCTGACTTCCAAGAAGCGCAATCCGCAAAACATAGGGATCTTGATCCAAGCACCCAGAGTTGGGCAACCTTCCAACTAGAGTTGCTTAACGAGGGGACCTCTGAAATCACGGTTGAATTGGTTGTAACTGCAGTGCAGATAATGGATGAATCAGGCGTTCTAGATACCCCTCTGGACGAATGGTCTAAGACACTCAATGAGACATCCCCATGGGTACTCTCCCCGAACGGGGAGACTGGCGATAGAGTAGTTGTGACACTGAACCTAACCGACGAAGATGCAGATCTGGAGAGCAGATACGCATTGCCAGGTTTATTCGTCACAGATCTGATTCTTTACGACAAGATGGCACCAACGGTATCTCACTCTGTAAGGCTCTCTGTGAATGTGGATAGAGTGGAAGGACTTTACACGGTCCCAGCAGGAACTCAGGGTCTAGGTGCTAAACCAGACAACTTCGCTATATTCACTATCTCAGTAAGGAACATTGGAAACGGGCCGACGGAGTACAGCATCTCCTGTGAGAGCGAGGACAGGTGGATTATTCGCGTAGGCAACAGCCAGTCTTCTGAAGCTACAATCGGCCCGCTTAGCCGACTCCAGTTCGTCCCAGTCCCAATTCGAGTCAAGGTTCCGCCTACATCATCGGGCCTAGCATCTGGGACGACAAACCTTGTCACTTGCGTGACCACTTCGGTAAACGACCCTTCTTTGCAAACCATCGAAACCGCAGTAGTCGAGGTATTTGAGAGCCGAGATTTCTCTACCCAGATATTGGACTCCGATGGAGGGAAATTAGGGCCTCTGGCCATATCCGAATCCCGAGCAGTACTCAATGGGGAAACAGTCGCTACCACAATATCTCTCTCCAATCTGGGCAATGTACCACTTGAATTCGAAATCAGAGCTCTATCTTCAAGCAACACATGGCCGATACAGATTTTCATGTCCGGCGAAGCCCCCCCGGCCGGAGAGGTCACTAGCATACAAACAACGGTTTCCAGGGGAGATGTTGCTAACTTCACGGTCTTGACAATAGTCCCACTTGCTTCAGAGAAAGGAGACAAAAACACCATATCGATAAAGACCACTTTGGATGGAAATACCGTTACTAACGGAACATTGCTAGAGGTAAAGGAAATTACAACCTTGGAGATCGAAAGCGACTCGGGATTCTCGGTTGCTCTGGGACGTTCTGCAAACTCGAACATCCATCTGCATAACTCAGGAAACGTCCCACTGGTAATAGACCTGACATTGGGGACCCTGCCTCAGGGTTGGTCAGGTGGATTCCTAACGGGGAAGACCTTCTCCATGGATATGAACCGTGATTCAGTAATCACCGTCGGGCTTGAACTTCCTAGCGGGATTCCGGCCGGCACCCAATCGCAAACCGTACCAGTAATCATCGAATCAACTTCCCCAAGTATGGCAAATGAGGTGATTACCGTGGAGCTCCAGGTCATGGTAATTCCGTCCGTTTGGATAGAAGTCCAGTCATCAGTTTCTAGGTTGCAAGGAATCCCCGAGAACGAAGAAAGCGTATTCACTTTGCAGGTAACTAATCTGGGTAACACTGCGTCCGGAGTTAGCTTGCAGCCTCAAGCCCCCGAAGGATGGAGTGCGGTAATCGACCCTAGCATTCTGGACGAGCTAGACGTTGGGGAATCGGCAGAGGTTTCCGTAACTGTAAGGCCTCGCGAATCTTCGGAGGACGGTCTAAAGCAACTGACAATCAACGCAAGCTCAACCCTGGACCAGCAAGGAGTAACCACCACTTCCTCGGCAATTACGATTGACGTTAGCAAGACTAAATCATCTAACCAAGGGGGAATTTCTGGGCTTTTCCAGACTTTAGGACTCCCAGCCTGGTCATTGGCTTTGGTATTCATATTCGCTTTGGCAGGACTGGTAACAGTGGGAATTAGGGCTAGGAACGAATTCGCTCCTTTGGGGACTGAGGAGGAGCTAATTCCTCGAGGGTCCGCCCTTCTGGCCGGTTCAAAAGAAGAGAGAAAGGCAGCCGCCCTGGAAACTTCTGCATCTGGAGACGTAGTGACCGGTGGCGTCTCAGATTCCGAGATCGAGGACATGATACAGTCTACGATGCCAACCCTGCCCACGCACCAAGTGCCTGAAGGGGCACTTCCTCTGCCCTTGTCTGGCCTACCAGAGGGGTGGACAATGGAACAATGGGTGGCCTACGGGCATATTTGGTGGGAGCAGAACGGACCTTAGAGCGGTTCATTTTTCCCCGCACTCCCTTGCCATAGGCCATGGCAGGATCAATAGTGCTGTTTGGGCCCCCGGGTGCAGGCAAGGGAACGCAGGCGTCAATAATCGTTGATATAACTGGAAAGCCGCAGGTTTCCACCGGCGACATGCTCCGATTTGCGGTCTCTGAGGGGACCGAACTAGGATTCGAGGCGAAGAAGTTCATGGACGCGGGAGGACTAGTTCCGGACCACGTAATCATTGGACTAATAGAGCAGAGGCTGGAAGAGTCAGACGCATCGGGAGGGGTTCTTTTCGATGGGTTCCCTAGGACAATACCCCAGGCTGAAGCTCTTTCCAGAATTACGGACGTTTCAGCAGTCATTTCTATAGAGGTTCCAGATGACGACATAGTTAGCCGAATAGTTGGTAGGAGGATGGATCCAGAAACAGGGGAGATATACCACATTTCTTTCAGGCCTGCACCCGAGGAAATCCAGAGCAGGCTGGTTCATAGGAAGGACGATACAGAAGAGACAGTGAGAAATCGCCTGATAGCCTATCACGAGCAGACCAAGCCTCTCGGGGATTGGTATGCCAATCGTGGCATTCTTACTGAAATAGATGGCACGGGATCAATCCAAGAGGTTGGAGCGTCCGTGAAAGAAGCACTAAGTGGACTATGAGGTGGATGATGTTGACTCCTGGGAGAAAATCCAAGAGGAGAAAAACCGAGAGGAGATTAGACGCAGAGAATGCTGTCGAACACCTGTCCAGAGTCCTTGAGTCCGGATTAAAAGACAACTCGGAAATTTCTGATAATGCCGCTAGACAGCTTATCTCAGTAGGCAAGAAGCATGGTGCTCGACCATCCCCTAGGATTAGACGGGCTATATGCCGGTCTTGCAGGAAATCCTTGTCCCCGGGAATCTCATCACGAGTCAGGATCGCTTCGAAGAAGATAACAACAACATGCCTTAGGTGTGGAAGGGTGAGTAGGGAGAGGATCAGCATGGGGGATGTAGAAAATGACTAAGGAAATTCCAATCTCAGTAGCAAAATTGGCTAAGAGCGAATCCATGGAGGTAACTGTTAGGCTAGGGAAGGGGGGAGTTACTGATGCGGTTCTTTCAGAGCTGTCAGAACAGCTTAGCCGGAGGAGAATCGTCAAGGTCAGAGCCAACAAGGGGGCTGCTTCCGACAGAGACCATAGAAACCAGATATTCTGCGAGATAGCAGAGAAATCCAGTTCGAAGATCGTCTTTCAGAGAGGAAATGTAGCAGTTTTCTGGTCTGGACACTAGTCTCGATATACCATTTCCCAAACTTTGTACACAGTCACGTATTTAGAGGCCATAATTCTCGGATGGCCAATGGTAACTGAGGCGCAGGTAGTTCTGGCTATATTTGTCCTATCGTTTGTCCTTATTCTCTCCGAGGTGGTACATAGGACAATTGCCGCTTGGTTCGGCTCTGTGTTGATGTTGATATTTGGCCACTATTCTGGAGTATTCCACCTCCACAAGGAGTTCGATGCCACGGGTATGCTAGTCGATACCTACACTCTCGAGCATACGATGATTGGCTGGATAGAGTGGGAAGTAATCGGACTTTTGCTAGGCATGATGATATTCGCAGCAATTCTCGAGATTTGCGGATTCTTCGAGTTCGTTGCCATCAAGGCCGCAAAGATGAGCAAGGGAGATCCTTGGAGGCTTATCGTACTCCTTGGTACCTTCACAACCCTACTTTCCCTAGTTATCGATAACGTCACTGCCATCATAATCATAGCTCCAGTGACCCTAAGGATTTGCAATAAGTTGGAGATCAACCCTGTTCCCCCACTTCTCGCCGAGGCAATCCTTTCCGACACCGGTGGCGTCGCATCTATGGTCGGGGATCCTCCCAATGTCATGATTGCCGCCGCCGCCGCAGACGAAGGGCTGTCCGCATTCTCATTCAACGGCTTCCTTTTCCGCCTCGGTATTCTTACATTCTTCGCTTGGATAGCAACGCTCAGCTACTTCAGGTGGTATTACAAGGACTGGTCCTCACAAAAGCCACCCCATGTGGATCTTCTCATGGAGGAAGATGAGTGGGATGCCATTTCTGACAAGAGGCTGATGTACACTACACTAGTAATCTTGGGACTCACTGTAGTGATGTTCTCCGCCAAGTCGCTGTTGGATCTGGAGATTGAAATCGACGGAATCGCCCTAGCAGGTGCAGGGTTCGCTCTGATTGCAGCAAGACCAAAGGAGGAACAGCTCGGACACGGCTTCATCAATGACGTTGTGGAGAAGGTTGAGTGGCAGGCCCTTCTCTTCTTCGCAGGGCTGTTCCTACTGGTCGGTGCAGTAGGGGATGTCGGCTACCTAGACATGGTTGCGAACTGGATTTTCGACAACTTCGGGCAGGACGAGGTAATCCTGGCCGTGGCAATAATCTGGGTTTCCGCAATTGCTAGCGCTATCATAGACAACATCCCATTCACTGCTGCAATGATTCCAGTAATTTTCAGCATCACCGAGGCAAGCGAGGGTACGTTGAGCCCAGAGCCACTACTTTGGGCACTCGCTATGGGAGCGGGATTCGGTGGAAACGCCACCCCAATCGGATCAAGTGCAAACGTAATGACAGTCGCCATAAGCGAGAGAAGCCCATACCCAATAACCACAAGGGAGTGGGTGAGAGCAGGCCTTCCCGTTATGGTAATTACGTGCGTGGTGGCTACGGTGTTCATGTTCATCTTCCACGGAGCCCTATACTCACCCTGAAGTGGATTGAATGGCATGCACAGTATGCGGTTTCTCCTTCGATGATGGAAATGTTTGCCCAGCATGCGGTTCAGATATAGAGCTACATAATCTGACGGGAAAAGAGGGGGACGAACTCGAACAGGCAATCTCGAAGGACGCTGTTATGGGGGGGCCCGAAAGTGAAGATCCCGTAGCCAATCAACCCGTTGCCGGACCCCGCGGATCCATTTCAATACCATTTGGGATCGAAGAAGCCCCGAACCCAGTTTTGTACGAGAGTGTCCCATATGGCATCGGACACGCTCCAATTGTCGACCGATAATTGCCATCCTGACGACATTTCAGCCCCCCTCAGGGGGGCTAAGCCCCCCGTCTTGTTCAAATACCATAGGTTGGTCGCAAGCCTGCTTTGT
>CEUS01222562.1_pt1 | contig 13200 bp, 9 predicted proteins | sample 427031 | NCBI WGS metagenome assembly CEUS01 (sample SAMEA2622837, study PRJEB7988) | marine metagenome | biome: marine biome (ENVO:00000447); feature: marine epipelagic mixed layer (ENVO:xxxxxxxxx); material: "saline water (ENVO:00002010), including plankton (ENVO:xxxxxxxx)" | depth 140 m | reverse complement strand
GAGGAGTTAGGAATTGCGAGAAGTCCCATTGAGAATCCCAATACGCACCATGGAACCAGGATTGCAAACATTGTTTGCCATTCACCGATCTGTAGTATTGCCCCTCCGATGATAGGTCCCAATGCGAGACCAAGTGCCGACATACTTCCGTAGAAACCTATAGCTCTGCCTCTACGTGCTGGAGGGTACGCAGAAACCATTATGGCTGTAGCATTAGCCTGTATGGCAGATGCTCCTATACCTTGGAGCCCTCTGAAGGCAATCAACCAATAGATGCCTGGGCTAAATATTGCACCTATAAAGCCGATAGTAGTAACAACATATCCAATGAGGTAAACCCGTTTTCTCCCGAATAAGTCTCCTAGTCGTCCTGTAGGAAGATGAAAGCTGGATACTCCTATAAAGAAGGCCATGGCTACCCACTGGACTGTTGTGATATCTACGTTGAAATCTTTGGACATGCTGGGAAGGGCTACAAGCACCATAGTGGTGGCTATTGTAAAGAGAGTTGTACTTATGCCAACCGCTAGGGTTATCAAAGCCCTCCTGGTGGAAGATATGGCCCAAGGTTCAGGTTGTTTATTCGAATTACTCAAAATATGATTTATCGATTCTTATGTTCGTACTGCACGCCATGTTGACAACGCAGCCATGACTATCAGCATAACAGCTGCCACCAACATAGCTATTTTGTATCCAATGAGCTGAGACTCAGCAGAGCCCTCAATGGCTATCTTAGTTGAATCTATATTCAAAACAACTAATGAAAATATCCCGCCAAAGATCGCATTACCTATAGAGAATCCGAATGTGCGTGCAGCTGATAGCAGCCCTCCTGCAATTCCAAGATGTTGTTGCGAAACCGAGCTCATAAGTAGAGTGCGATTTGCAGCTGACCAGATGCTATGGCCTATGCTAAGGACAATAAGTCCGGCAGACGTATGAATAAAGGTCCATGTCTCATTAATAGGCAGGAGCAGAATGTAGCCAGCAACAGTGATGCCTAGTCCGATCGAACGAGGAATGTGGGGCCCAGCACGATCGACCCAAGCGCCCGCAGGGGTAGATACTAACATTGCGATTAATGGGCCTAATGACATCAATAGTCCGATCTGACTTATTGGGTAATTGAGGGCACTGCCTAATAGAAATGGGATCAATAGTTGTACCCCAATTGAGGTTGCAAACCCTGATGATGAGATTAGTAGGCTGGTTGTAAAGTCAAAAGATCTGAATATTGATGGATGTACAAGTGGGGTTGCGGCAAACTTTTGACTTAATATAAATGCGGGCAAAACTATTAGAGTGGCTACTATTGAGAAAATTGTAATGTGATTTAAAAGCCCGTCGCGCATACCAATATTTACCGCGAGTATGCCTGGAGCTATCCACATTGACATCAGCAATGCTCCTAACCAATCAAACCTCCCTTTTTCCTGTGATGCTGCTAACTTGGGTATTGCGGCCAAACCTACTGCAAAACTAAGGGCTGCTACACCAGCCATAATTAGAAATAGGGTAGGCCATCTTGACACTTCGAGAACAGATCCGGCTACTACGGGGCCTAAAGCCATACCCGCTGCGCCTACTGTCCCGAAAATACCCATTGCCCTACCACGTTGATTCGCCGGGTAAACTCGAATTAATAATGCGGTGCCAGTAGCTTGTGATGCCGATGCTCCGAGCGCTTGAATGACGCGCCATACGATTAGCCAGCTAAGTTCAGAGCTTAATGCAGCTCCAATAGAGGCGGCAGCAAAGATAATGATTCCAGACAGGTAGATGGTGCGAAGTCCGAATATATCGGACAGTCTGCCGGCAGCCAGATGAAAACTTGCTAATCCCACAAAGAATGATAGTGACACCCACTGAACTAGGGTCAGATCTACGTCGAATTCTCGAGCCATTGATGGAAGAGCTACTCCGACCATAGCAGCTGATCCGGTGAATAAGGCCAACCCTAAGCCTTGAACTCCACTAACGGCGATACGTTGCCGCACAGTGTGATCGCTGTCATTTGGATTGTTCATATCGATCAGGTTACTAACTACAAGGCCGATTTTCGAAAAATACTAATGCCTGAGAATATAGATATAAGTAAGGCCATTATTGCGGCAAACAAAAATGTTATCTGAAATCCGGATAATTGATCGCCTTGAGGTGCCGAAAGTGCTACCTCTGATCCCAGATTCATAACTACTAAAGCAAATATTCCGCCAAATATTGGTTGTCCGGTGGCCCAACCCAGAGTTCGGGAACCGGCTACAAATCCTCCTCCTAAGCCGAGCTTGTCAGAGGGTATTGAAGACATGATTGTATTGATGGCGGGGGCCTCCCAAAAACCAACGCCCATCCCTGTAAGGGCCAGGGAAACCAATGCGAGAAATATTCCAGTAGACGGATTTACAAAGGCCATAGATGTGTATCCTGCGCACATCAGTAATAATCCGGCAGTACGCGGTTTGGCAGAACCCCATCGATCTACAGCTCTACCTGCCAAAATAGCTGTGATGGCAGCAACAACAGACAGAATCGAAAAAAATAATCCGACCTGGGCAATAGGCATTTTCAATCCGTTTTGAAATAGGAATGGTGCCAATAATGTGACACTGCTCAAAGACACAAAGCCCAAATATGACGTTAAAATACCGGTCAAAAAGTTAAATGAACGAAACAATGTAGGATCTACAAGTGGATTGTTGGTTGTTTGTTGTCGCCGGATGAACACGAACAAAAAAAACATAGACAAAGCCATTGATGAGAGTGTTATTGAAGAGGTCCATCCAAGTATGAATCCACGGTTAATACCGAATACTAGCGGGAATATCCAAAACAGCATGGTTGCTGCGCTAACAATGTCGAATCGTTGTTTTGTTCCAGGTCCGATTGCCTGGATTGTGCAGACGCCGATCACAAAGGTGCATAAAGATATTGGGCTTAAACAGAAGAACATCCATTTCCAAGAGGCGTAGTGAAGAATTATTCCTCCGGCCAAGGGCCCTATTGCTAGGCCTACACTTGCGATGGATGCGAAATAACCCATAGCCCTCCCTCTCTGTTCCTCCGGAAATACTGCCATTAACAAGGAAAATGCATTTGCTTGCAAAATTGATAGGCCAATAGCTTGGACAATTCTCAGTGCTATTAACCATTCGACTGAGGGGCTTAGCCCAGCAGCCAGTGATGCCAGGCCAAATAGCAAGAAGCCGCTGTTGAATAATCTTCCTCGTCCAAATATGTCTGCCAATCGTCCTACTGATAAATGTAGACTGGCGACTGCTGCAAAGAACCCTAATGCGATCCACTGTGCGGTGGGTAGGTCTACATTGAAATCTGTTGCCATTGTAGGTAATGCCACATTAACCATACTGGCAGTCATAGTTGATAATAGAGTGCCTATGCCCACAACAGTTACGACGGCGTGTTTGCGGCTAATCGAATTAAATATTTTTCCAGATACCTTTCGGTGAGATGGACAAGAATTAACTAGGTGTTCGGTTCAGTAAGTGGGACATCCCCTTCAGCCCAGGATCTAATCAAGTGATGAGCGATGGCCATGGGCTGGGGAACATTGAGGTGATCGTGATTGAGGTCAAGTGCACTGAGTACGTCTGCCCTCGCGAACCAGCGCACATCAGTCATTTCTTCTTCGTCCTTTTTGATGTCAGTGGTCAGGGCGATACCGTGGCAGCCAATCATCAGCGAGTGTGGAAATGGCCAAGGTTGAGATGAATGATAAAGCACCTGACCGACCTCTATTCCGGCCTCTTCCATAACTTCACGTCGGACGGCTTCTTCGATTGATTCTCCTTGATCAACAAAGCCAGCGAGAGCGGAATACATGCTCATCTGTGATAGTCGTCCTCTAGACTGACCCAATAGGCACATGTCGTTGTGTTCTATTACCGCTATAACTACCGGATCAGTGCGAGGGAAATGGTCTTGCTTGCACTTTTGGCAGGTGCGTATTTGCCCTCCTCTTCTCTGGTAGGTCAGATTCCCGCAGGCGCCGCAATATTTGTGCGTGGAATGCCAATGAATTTGCGCTCTGGCCTGGGCTATTATTCCTGTCTCATCGACTGATAATATAGTGGCGGCGGTACGAGCTTCTTCAAACTTCCAGGTTGAATCCAATCCTGGCGCCGAACTGGGATCTTCATATTGTGATATGTCAACTGCAAAGTGCGATATTCCACCGCGTAATCCGAGGAACAAGGTGTTGGATTCTGGTGAAAGTTTCGTGGAGGCCATGCTAGCCCAACGGAGGCTTACTGAACCTTTAGAGTATTGCAATGGAATGGTCAGGCGCCACATTGGTAAAATTTTACTATTAACGTCTAGTGCGGTTTGTCTCAACCATTCTTCATCACGTCTTGCCGTATCTCCTCTGTCTAGGGGGTTATCGGTGAAAATGTGATGCATGTCCGATATGGTTCCTAACTATTGTGCAAAGAGCTGGTGAGCTTATCTACTGAATATACTCATTTCATACTACTGGGCGTAGGGGTGATTCGGTCAAATAATGTTGCGATCTGGCATAATAGTTAAGCCAAATATTGCAAATTGAATAGGTGTGATTGAACGTGTTATCCGAGCAAATAGACGTCGAGCAATTTTCGGACCAGGGTTACGCAGTAATTGATTCTGTTTTTCGCCCTGAGGATTTCAAGGCGCTCCGTGACGGTTATAGTGAACTACTAGATAGGGAGGCAGCTGGGATGCTGGCGACTGGATCAATAGATAGTTACGATGCGAGCCTGCCTTTTGATGAGCGTCTAATTGATGTATGTAGGCAATGCGAGGAAATTGACTGGACCCCGTTTGACATAACATTTACGCTTTTTGGTCTTGATGCAGCCGACTCAAAGCCTATATATCTGGGCAAGCCTATCTTTGACATATTGCGACATCCTAGAATACTGGATATAGCCGAGCAGATTGTTGGGCCGGAAATTTATTGCAATCCAATCCAGCATGTGCGAATCAAACCCCCACAAGGCGATCAAACATTGACCAGAAAAAATAGCATTATTCTTAGGTCACAGCCGTGGCATCAAGATTTGAGTGTAACGTCTGAAGACGCAAATGATACTGATCTCCTGACTGTATGGGTGGCAGTGACCGACGCAACTGAGGAAATGGGATGCCTAAAAGTGATTCCGGAAAGCCATCGTCGTAATGATCTTATGCCCCATTGCCCGGTGGATGTAAAACAGGGGCCAAGTATTCCTGACAAATACGTGCCGAAAGAAGTTGTTAAGTCGTTGCCTGTCAAGGCGGGATCCGTAATTTTATTTCACCGTAAGACGATTCATGGATCTCATAGCAATCTCAGTGACAAGCTTCGATGGAGTTTGGATTTACGTTACCAGCCAGTAGGGCAACCTACTGGGCGCGACATATTCCCTGGATTTATAGCTCGCAGCGAAACCTACCCTGAGCGAGTGCTAGCGGATCATTCGGAATGGCAGCGAAATTGGCAAGAAGCTCGTGATAAATTGATAAAGATGGGGGACAATTCTGTCTTGGCCCGTGAGTGGAGTGCTGACGCCCCATGGTGTGCATGAGAATCGCCTTGGACGGGTTGAACGGAAAAAATATAGTGACTGTTTGGGTTAAATCTTTCGTAGCCATCAATCTAATGCGGCTGGCATTTCATCCAGAGTAGCTTGTAGTCGGCTAATAAGATCTTGGTCATCCGTCAACTCAAGAGCGGTTTTTAGGTCCTTGCGGGCGGAGGTTTGATCTCCAGAATCGCCCAAAACTATTGCTCGTCCCACATAGTTAATTGCATTGTCAGGAGCTAGTTTTATGGCCTTATCGAAATCTGATATGGCGGTAGCGAATTTCGTTTTCATACCTAAGACGTGGCCGCGATTCCATAACGCCAATGAGTACTCTGGTGACAACTGGATAGATTTAGATATTTGTGAGACAGCACGGTCCAAATCGTTCTGATAGTAGTGGGCAATGCCGAGGTTTAAATAGGCTTCAGGAAAACCAGGGTCTTTGTCTATGGCAGATTCAAAATCGCGTTGGGCTTTCTTATAAGCAAACGATTTTAAGTGAGTAGTGCCGCGATTGAAATAATCCCATTTAGTGCTCGCGTTTTTATCTAACTGGTCATCAAAAATAGTTAGTGCCGATTGGTAGTTTTTATCCTCAAACATGTTGATCGCAAGGGCTACGTTATCACCTGATCCTCGATATGATTTTGGTTGTTCTGGTATAGGATGCGCCAGTGAGCACAGACAGGTTTCGTTAGTGCTTTCGTATCCATCGAGATCAACAGCAATAGGTTCGAAGGTATTTGTCACCGTGCTAACCGATTGATTGGTCAATGCTTGATCACTGTTTGTGTTAGCTGATGCGCTGCAAGAAATTGTTGAACACATTATCAAGAGTGCGATAAAAGTCGATAGGAGAAAAAATGGGAAGTTGTTGGGCAGAAAAAAAAACTTAATAGTTCTGTGCAAAACAAACGTCCACTTCTAGGACCGATAAGCCCGGTCTTTGTTCTCTTTTTGATGTGAAGTTTGAATCTACCATTGGACTATAACTCTGAATATTGCCATTCAGGATCAGCTATCCTTTCCAAGAGTGCTAGCACCGGATCGATTGAATTATGATAATCGACAAGGGCTTCTCCCATAGCAACTTCATTGGCAGCAGCTGCGATAATAGGGTTCGGTACTCCGACGGAAGATGCTTGAGTGACTCCCAGTTTAAGATCCTTCAATACCAACCCGGCTCTCATTTTGGGAGCTAGACCAGAATGCAAATCTTTAGCGCTTGCGATGTTATCGAGATAGAGGTTTTTCGCTCCTGTCTTTCGGAAAGCGTCTACCATTGTTTGGATTGTTAAACCGGATTTGGCGCCTGTTACCAGAGCTTCTATTGTTGCTGCTCGAATCGTAAAATTAAGACTGTTGTTTAGTGCTTTCAGTATTGATGCTTGACCAATTGAACCGACATAATTCACTGATTCACCGATGGCTTTCTGGACAGGGAGTGCATCTTTAGCATCCCTGGGATTTCCGGCCGAAAGTATTGCGAGTGTGCCGTTGGCAGCCGCAGCAGCATCTTTCAAAACTGGTGAATCTACAGAACGAATTCCTCTATCGGAAAGCGATTTAGCAATTCGCAACATAGCTGACGTATCTATAGAAGAGGTCTGTATGAAGAGCGTTTCTTTGGCAAGTGATTCCGCAAGTCCGCCTTTCCCGAATAGTGAGGATTCCACATGGCTGGCTTCCGGAAGCATGGTGACAGCATACTTTGCTCCTATTGCTGCCTCTGCTGCGGTGGAAGATGATATTGCTCCAATGTGTGACATTTCTGCAAGAGCTTTTGAATCCAAATCGAATGCCTGGACTCGAAACCCGGCTTTGATCAAGTTCTTTATCATGCCGGCCCCCATAGATCCACAGCCGACAAATGCAACAGTGTTGCTTGTCAAGGGTTACTCCTATCACTCTAGCCAGTATTCAGGGTAAAATATCTGCACACTATTTGTTGGCCTGTACGTAATGTTAATACCCTTTTCGGTCATCGTGTACTTGTACAAGACCAATTCCTCGAAAATTTCATCACCTTTAGAAAAACGCAAACTGAATTCCCGTTCGCCTTTGGCGGAACTCTCCCGGGCAATCGATGTCATAGGATTATTATATGACGAATCTTCGATGATGGAGCGGTTATTCACATCGTATTTTAGACGGATTGTAGTGCTTGATAATGGTAGGGCCAAACTGCTTCTCCAGAAGCCGCGAGTTAATGATTCGTGGTAGGTCAATCCTATTCCATTTGCTGCGTTTTCTACATTAATGAGAGTGATAACTGATTCGATAAACTGACCTTTTAATACGGTGTTTACACTTAGTATTGATGGGTTCGAAGAGAAAGAAGCTGTTGCCGTGTTTGAATCATCGGTAGCTGGTAAAGCACGCATTAGAATAGGGTGTACGTTCGAACTAACACCCTTAGCACTGGAGATTGTCAAAGTCGCTGGCCCTTCGAATTTATTGGTGGTTATCCAATTCAGCCCAGGTTTCAATGTCACAGACTGACGCATGGGTCCAGCTACCACAGATATTGTGTTTGACTTGGAGTCCATGTTTGCTATACCCATCATCACGCGCATGATGCCCGATGCACCGAAAATGTTGTCACTATGGATCATGGAAATCCCGTTGACTGCGGCTTTGAATTGCAATCGCGAGAAGTTGGCCGAATCTGAAGCGTCTGTAATCCTAAGTACCAAATCATTTGGATTACTAAATAATCGGATCCGAGGTGATTCGAACAATAGATCAGAAGATGTGAATCCGTATAACCTGGGGTCTTCGTTCTGCCCGAGTACTACAAAGGGATGATTTGTTATAGCTTCCCTAGATGGTGGTCCATAGGCATTGCCACCGACAGAATGGACGTTTCGGCCTGGCAGTTCGCTTATCAATATGGCGTTAAATCTATTTGACCACCGAGAAACAGCATCGCTCTTGTAGTGAAAAGCGAGTGTGATAGGTAGAAAGCGAGGGTTGGATAGATCTACTGGATATCTCAGCTTTGGTGATATCGCAACGCTAGATCCCTTAGGGATTATTTTGGCTAGTGACTGGGCATCGTTTAAGGCTGCATGGGGCATGTTCCAATTAAACCCGTGCCAATACCATCTGAAAGATTCAGCTGAGTTGACTATAAGTACGATTAACAATGTCGCCATTGCGAGGACCACAATAACTTTCTTGACTGAATAGACAACTTTTGACAATTGATGATGAGCGAGACTTTGAAAATTCCAAGTCAACCCGATTCCTGCAGCCAACAGGGTGGCTGCGAGGAATGATATATAGGATAGATTCTTGAAATAGCCGTATGGGTACCCTGCTATCTGCCAAACCCAGTAGGTGAACGCTACCGAACCGAATACTAATCCTAGAATGGCTGGTCTGTTCTTATTGTGAAAAATGACCGTGCAAATCGCGAACCCTATAAACAAAAGCCAGGCAATGTTTTGTGCGGCCATAATGAGCCCCCAGGGTCCTGGTCCTAGCCTGTCGTTCAAAGAAGACACAGTTTCAACCATGTGATAAGAGTGAAACCCTAAAGCACTCGATAATGGTGGGAATGATGTGTCACCCCAGGCATTACCGAACCGACCGTCTAAATTGCTAACAATTCCGGTTAACTGTGGCACCGCCCATCGCAACAGCCAAAATATGGCGGGTCCCGAACAGAAGATGCCGATTGATACCACTAAAGAAGTTCGTAATAACCAATCTTTCATACTTTGTAGCTTTAATCGCATCAAGACAATGACTGGCAGGCACATTGCCAAGTAAACCGCGGTGATTGCCCAGAAATAGGAAGCCAGTAATACGGCAGACATAAGTCCTGCAAAGACTGCGCTAGATCTCTTTTTTGTGCTGTAGGATTGAATGATGGCAGCTAGTGCAACAGGCATAAAAGCAAGAGCAGTCATATGTGGCCCAAAGCCCATTCCGGCAAACCAAAAAGGCAGTCCGTTTAGTGCGTACAATGTTGCCGCTAGACAGGAAACCCTACCGTTTAGTCCAGCTCCTAATCGAGCAAAAATGTATGTACTTACGACGCTGAAGCCAAGCATTGTATGGACTAAGGGCATGTAGGCTAAGAAAGTGGGGGTTCCGGAGGCCATACTTGTAACCGATAATAGATACGCAAATCCTTGTCCGCGTGACTTAAACGCCACGGATTGATACTCGCCGTTAAACGCGCTGATTCCCGATTCGGTGAGGGACGCAGGAAAATGCTTTAGTAGTTCAGCGTATGGGAAATATAGCTCCTCGTCTACGTTAAGAGCTAACAAGCCTAGTGAATCTGCGTGCGCGTGAGGAAGAAGTGCCACGATTAATAGAAATACGGATAAAACAACAACTAATATTTCCCAGATTGTATGAGAAGGAAATCGTGCTCTGGCATACCGGAAATAGGTAATGTTTGCTGCAGTGGCTATAGCGACTAGTGACCAGAAAACTTGGGTCATGTTAAGTAGTGAAAAGTTAAGGTAGTACGCAGCAAATATCAGGACGGACCATCCAATTATGGGCATCAACAAGTATCTATATCGATGCCAATTGGCGTGTAGTAAGAGTTGTGCCGGGGTAAAACCGAGCCATAAGCCGATAAATACGACCATTCCAGAAGTCCAAGCTCCTTGAGCTAACACCTCCACGGAGATCCCGGTCATCGTAAGAGCCTACCTAATTTCGCAATTTGCCAATTGATTCCAATCGGATGATCTAGATGTTACTACTCGTCAATCGTTCGGGTTCGCAAGGATTCTGCAACTAGGCCTAGGGCAAATACTGTGATAGACCCGGTAAGCAAAACTGCTGATATCAACAGCCATAGGGTGTTCCACCATACTATTGCTACTACCAAGGCGGACACTCCAGAGACAGAGAGCACTATTACAGGCAATAGGAATAGCTTTAAAGGGTTATGTCGCACAACGGCTTGCACTAGCACTTGCAGTATACGCAAGGAATCTCTTACGGTTTTGATTTTGGATTTACCAGATCTCCTGCCATAGCTAATCGGCAGAAAATATACAGCCAAACCATCGCTCATCATCGCTAGTGTCAATCCAGTTGTGAACGAGAATCCGGAACTCAGTATTCGAAAATACTTAAGTACTTGAGCTTTTCTAAATATTCGAAATCCGGAATTGACGTCTGGAACGGGACGTCCTACGACAAAGCTGGAGAATATTCGCAGCCCCCATCGCATAGAGGATTTGAACCCATTTGATTTGAAGTATTGACCTGTTCTTTGCCCGACTACCATGTCGAAATGTGATGCTAGTTCCAGTAATTTAGTGGCGGATTGAGCTGGATAAGTGCCATCAGCATCACATATGAGAATATGTTCATGTTTGGCGGCTAGTATTCCTCGTCTTAGGGACAGCCCATATCCCATGTTTGCTGGTACGGACAACACAGTTGCTCCAGCTTTTTCGGAAACAATAGCGGTATTGTCATCAGACCCGTCGTCGACAACTAAGATTTCAAAATCGATTGACTGACCCTTTAGTGTTTGCATTAGATCTGTAATGACGAGGCCTACCGATTGCTGCTCGTTGTATGCCGGAATCACGACTGTCAATGCAGTCAGATTATTCATTTACTCAGCCCATATTTTGATTGATGCATATAAAATACTAGCTTCTTCCGCCAATTTTGATGTAGTCGATGATAATCTGCTCCATTATGGAATCACTTAATTTAGGTTCGAAATCTCTGGGGCAAGTACGTCGCCAACCACCAAATTTGGAATCTATTGAACAATTTGGTGGTTGGTGTCTGATCATTTTTGCGACATTAAGTGCGCTTCTATGGTCTCTTTTACGTCCTCTTCTTGATGGTGGTCCCGATGAATGGAACCACTTCCTGCAAATTGTGTATCCGTTATCCCAAAATTGGGAATGGCCGATGTTCAAGGGTTATCCACCGGGTACCTTTGGTGAGAGTGCGGTCCGAGCCCAAGTGGCTTATGAGTTGACGCCGAACATATCTGCTCTAATTCACGCATTTGTTCTTAACTTAGCTGGTCTTCCAGAGATGTTGGAAGCTAATCGTTGGGGGCGAATCGTCAGCGTCGCCTTTTATCCGTTAACACTCATTATTTCCTGGAGAATTTTCAAGCTAGTGTTTGTTGACGATCCTTTAATCAGATTGTTGGGGTTAACGGTCATGGTAACGGTTCCCCAGTTTATGCTTGTCCATAGCTATATAACGAATGATTCACCAGCTATTTTTTTCAGCACCGTAACGATTTATCTGGCTTTGCGCGCTCGGAAGTATCGGTTCGATACAACAAGTGTTCTGTTACTGAGTGTTGCCGTCGGATTTGTGATGCTACATAAGTACAATGGTTTTATGGTATTGCCTGGGGTAGTAGCATTAGTTGTGTGGGAGGTTTGGCGAGATCCTTACCGCTTGTTACGAATTGCGGCTTTAGGTCTTATAGTTGTCCTGTTAGTTGCTGGATGGTGGTATGTGAGAGGTGTTGTCGTATACGGTGACTTACTTGGTATAGATACCACCCGGGTTGCAGTAGATGCATCTGGCCCTGCTCCGATCCCACCAGCTGCCCGAGGCCTTAATCCGATCCAATTTTTACAAGAGACCAATTGGTTGGCTGAAAATTATGCGACCTTTTGGGCTGGGTATGGGCTTCAAAAGTTGAAATTGCCAGGCGGCGTATATATTGCTTTTTTGTTGGTGTTATTAGCAAGTATTGCAGGGATGTTTTTTAGATTCGTTTCGGCCTCCTCCAAATGGAGTTCGTCGTTGGACCGATTTGCTATAGTATGGATGACAGCTATGTTCCTAGGATTGCTTGCAATGAGCTTCTGGAGCAGTTACACCGTCGATGTTGCGTTACATGGCCGTTATCTGTACCCACAGTTTGTTTCATTCGTTGTTCTAATTATGGCGGGTTTTACTGGGCTGTTGGTTCTTATGAAACAAAGATTGGCTTTTGCTTTGGTGGCCGTCGCAATGCTATCAATGCTGAGTGCAAACGTGTCTTACTTGATCAACATTGTTGTTCCAGATATGTATAGTCCCAGCATGGCCAGTGTGATTTATGTTGCAGTATGAAAACTAGATGGATTTTGTTCATAGAACTGCTTGTAATCGTTGTTTGCTGTTCAGTTCTCATATGGTTTGCAGGTAGGCCTGTCCACTTATTGCGTGTGCCGACATCACCTGATATTCGTCCTGCATATGCTCAATCTTTGACCGGAGTGAAAGGGCAAACCATGTCTGTGCCGAAAGGAGGGCTTGTTCGTATAGATCTGGAGGTACGTCCTGTACTGGTGAATGGTGAGCAAATCCAGATGATATTTGAAATATTCGATTACCCGGGGTCGGACACATTGATTGCGTCTGGTTCTTTCGTAATACATGATTCAAGTGATAACTTGCCAATCGCTTTGATTTTGAAAAACCCTATTTTGAATGCTGGCGATCCGATTTATCTGAGAATGGCGATTGTTACGACGGACTCTGCAGATCGCTTCTACTATCGATATTCTCGCACCGATACTTATGCCAAAGGCCAGTTTTTTGATTTGGATGCGATTGAAGTGCAAGGCCAAGATTTGTATTTTCGGCTGTATGCGCCCGCTGAAAATTATGCCCCACTAGTTTG
>CEUS01006911.1_pt1 | contig 13203 bp, 24 predicted proteins | sample 427031 | NCBI WGS metagenome assembly CEUS01 (sample SAMEA2622837, study PRJEB7988) | marine metagenome | biome: marine biome (ENVO:00000447); feature: marine epipelagic mixed layer (ENVO:xxxxxxxxx); material: "saline water (ENVO:00002010), including plankton (ENVO:xxxxxxxx)" | depth 140 m | reverse complement strand
AGCCAAGCCTGTTCTACTTGAGCCAATTATGGAAGTAGAGGTAGTTACCCCAGGAGACTACCTGGGGGAAGTTATGGGTGACTTGAACTCTAGACGATCCCAAATCAGGAATGTTGATAATCAAGGTGACACCCAAATAGTAACTGCTTATGTACCATTGGCAGAAACTTTCGGTTACACCACACAGTTACGATCATTGACCCAAGGACGAGCAAGTCAATCCATGCAATTTGATCATTACGAAGTAGATCCTACAGGCGCTGCACAAGCCACAGCAAAGGTTTAATAATATGCCCCAACAAAAAATAAGAATAGTATTAAGAGCCTTCGATCACAAGGTGCTAGATGTATCCGCAACTAGGATAGTCGAGGCAGCTGAAAGAACCGGAGCCGGCGTAGCAGGCCCAGTGCCAATGCCAACCGCGATAAAAAGATTCTGCGTAATAAGATCTCCACACGTTGATAAAGACTCGCGAGAGCATTTCGAACTTCGCTATCACAAAAGGCTAATCGACGTACTGGATCCAAGTTCAAAGACCATAGACGCCTTAACTAGATTAACGGTGCCAGCTGGCGTCGATATATCAATAAAGCTGTAGAAATTTAAGAGGATTAAAGTTTTGAAAGGTATTCTAGGAAAGAAAAAAGGTATGACTCGAATCTTTACCGAGGACGGGATAGTTCAACCCGTTAGCGTTATAGAAGCTGGTCCGTGCGTTATAACTCAAGTTAAAACCCACCAGACGAATGGATATCAAGCCATTCAGCTTGGATACCAAGACGCTAGAAACCTTAACAAACCGATGTCCGGGCATCTTAGAAAATCAGCTCCAATGAAACATCTGCGTGAATTCAGGACTGACGATTTGGCAGAAGCTCAACTTGGTCAGAAAATAAACGTAGATATCTTTCAACCTGGAGACCTAGTAGATATCACTGGTATATCCAAGGGTAAAGGGTTTGCAGGTGGTGTTAAGAGATATAATTTTAGTGGCGGCCCAAAAACTCATGGACAGTCAGACAGGTGGAGGGCCCCAGGTTCAGTAGGAGCAGGAACAACACCTGGTAGAACTTTTAAAGGGACCAAAATGGCAGGACATATGGGCAGTCGTAAGACTACAGTTACAAACCTTCGGGTGGTCCATATTGACGCAGAAAGAAATCTGCTTCTAGTCAAAGGAGCCATACCCGGTGGATCTAACTCAGTTCTAATAATCAAACAATCGAAGAAGAGGATATAGCTAATGCTGATCACCTTACGAAATACGAATGGTGAGACTACTCAAGACATTGATGTGCTTGATAGTTTGTTCAACGTGCCTATGAATCAAGCCCTAGTTCACCAGGTCGCTGTGTCCCACATGGCCAACAACCGCCAAGGCAATGCTTCCACTAAAACCCGAGGCAAAGTGGCTGGTGGAGGCGCCAAACCTTGGAGGCAAAAGCATACCGGAAGGGCAAGACAAGGCAGTCGACGAGCCCCTCAGTGGAAAGGTGGAGGAACGGTATTTGGCCCCAGTCCCAGGGATTATTCGCAAAGCATACCCAAAAAAATGAATAGAGGTGCAATTAGGTGCCTACTATCTCAGAAAGCCAAAGAAACAAAACTTATAGTCCTCGATCAACTAAACTTTGAAAATGCTGCGACTAAGCTGATGGCTGGCGTACTGAACAATCTCGATATAAATAGCTCAACTCTTATAGTGACTGAGGAAACTGACCGGAATATAGTACTTTCCGCAAGGAATATCCCCAGAGTTAGAACTATTCCAGCTCAACAGATAAACGTAATAGACTTACTAACCCATGATAAGTTGGTGATGACACTTGACGCGGTTAGAAAAGCAGAGGGCCTTTGGGCTCTATCCGAAAACGTTTCAGAGGAGGCGGTATAACATGGATATACACCCCTTCGATGTACTACTTAGGCCAATAATAACTGAAAAACATGCGCTTGCCCAAGACGCTTTGAATCAATACGCATTCGAAGTGGATAAGAGAGCAAACAAGAGACAAATCAAACAAGCAATTGAGATGTCCTTCGATGTGACCGTAACAGGTGTAAATGTGTCAGTTATGAAAGGCAAAAGCAAGCGTTTTGGTCCTAGATCAATAAAAAGGCCATCATGGAAAAAGGCTGTAGTAAGCCTGAGTGCCGGAGACAAAATACAAGTTTTCGAGGGAACATAAATTGCCACTTAGAGCCGTAAAACCCACATCACCAGGACGCAGAGGAGTAGTGCTGCCGTCCTTTGATGAGATAACAAAAAAAGAACCTGAGAAGTCATTACTTGCACCTCTCAAGAAAACTGGTGGTCGTAACTCCCAAGGGAGGATAACAGTACGCCACAGAGGTGGTGGCGCTAAAAGAAGACTCAGAATTATCGATTTTAAAAGGGATAAAACCGGGGTACCTGGCAAGATTGCCTCAATAGAATACGATCCTAACAGGTCCGCTCGAATAGCGCTCGTACAATATGTGGATGGAGAGAAAAGATACAACTTAGCACCTCATGGACTTAGAGTTGGCGACACGATCCAGTCAGGACCAACATCCGAAATAAAACTCGGTAACTGCCTGCCTCTAAATCTAATGCCCCCAGGTACTCAAGTGCACAATGTAGAAATGAACCGAGGCAAGGGTGGGCAGCTCGTCAGAGGCGCCGGAGCATCAGCCCAAGTTCTTGCAAGAGAAGAAGGTCATGTGCTTATCAGAATGCCCTCAGGAGAAGTCAGAAGATTCGACGGAGAATGTGTGGCAACAATAGGTCAAATTGGCAATCTTGATCATAAGAACACTAAGCTCGGGAAGGCCGGGCGAAGCCGACATATAGGGCGCCGGCCGAGAGTTAGAGGTGTCGCAATGAACCCAAATGATCACCCGCACGGTGGAGGAGAAGGTAGATCTGGTATAGGCATGCCTGGACCAAAGACACCATGGGGTAAACCAGCATTGGGGTACAAAACCCGGAGGCGTAAAGATCTTAGTGGCTCAATAATAAGACGCAGGACCAAGAAGAGATAAGGATTAAATTATGTCTAGATCAATAAAGAAAGGCCCATTCGTGCACGCCAAACTGATGAAGAAAGTTCATGCTCTTCAGCAAAGTGGTGCTAAGTCCGTAATAAGGACATGGTCTAGGGCTTCAACGATAATGCCGGACATGCTAGGTTTAACTATAGCCGTGCATGACGGAAGAAGACACGTGCCAATATTCATAACAGAGAATATGGTTGGCCACAGACTAGGTGAATTCGCACCTACTAGAACCTACAGGGGACACATATCCAAATCCGAACGTACGACTTCGGTCAGGAGATAAGTAAATTATGGCAGTTAAGGCAACATCTAAAGGTGTAACCATATCCCCTAAGAAAATTAGGAGGATTCTCGACAACATCAGGGGCAAGAAGGTGGAGGCAGCTCTCGAAGTTCTCCGATTCTTGACTACACCTGCTGCAAAAGAGGTTGCCAAAACCGTAAAATCTGCAGCTAGCAACGCAGAAAATAACAATATGATGTCACCAGAAGAGTTAAAAATAGTAGAAATTCGAGCCGACGCAGGACCAAGCCTGAAAAGATTTAGAGCTAGGTCAAGAGGTCGGGCTAGCAGAATCATTAAAAGAAGTAGTCATATAACAGTCATAGTAGATGACGAAGGGGGGGCTTCATAATATGGGACAGAAAACTCACCCTATAGGATTTAGACTTGGAATAATAAAGGACTGGCATTCCAAATGGTACGCCCACAAGTCCACTGAATATCGCGAGTTATTACAAGAAGACTTAAAGATAAGGCAAACTATACTTTCCAATCTCAAAGAAGCTGGAATATCAAAAGTAGATCTAGAAAGAGGAAGTCAAGAACTGGTCATCACAATACATTCAGCTAGACCTGGAATAGTTATAGGAAGAGGCGGGCAAAGAGTCGAAGAAATAAGGCGATCCTTAGAAGAAATAACCAATAAGAAAGCTCGCCTAAACGTCCAAGAAATACGGCAACCAGAACTAGATGCAAAACTGGTAGCCATAAGCATCGCTGAACAATTAGAAAGGCGAGTAGCCTTCAGAAGGGCAATGCATCAGGCATCTAATAGAGCTATGCAAGCAGGAGCAGGAGGAATAAAGATAATCTGCTCTGGACGATTGGGTGGCGCTGAGATAGCTAGAAAAGAAAAGGTGATGCAAGGTAGAGTGCCCCTACACACACTAAGAGCAGACATAGATTATGGCCTTGCCGAAGCGGGAACGATAATGGGTCGCATAGGAGTCAAGGTTTGGATATATAAAGGTGAGGTACTGCCGGAAAGAGCGGAGGCCGAGTTGCCTGAAGAGCAAATGCAAATGATAGAGGTCACCGTAGGAGCCCAAACGGAAGAAGTAGAGGAAGTCGAAAATGTTTCAACCGAAGAGAGTCAAATATCGCAAGACACATAGAGGCAGGCGTGCAGGGAGAGCTATAACCGGTAATCAAGTAGATTTCGGTGACTATGCCCTGAAAGCCACCGCTGTGTCCTGGGTAACTGCTCGGCAAATAGAGGCAGGTCGTAGGGCTATAACTAGGCACCTCCGGCGTGGCGGCAAAGTTTGGATCCGAATATTCCCAGACAAGCCAATAACCAACAAGCCAGCAGAAACAAGGATGGGAAAAGGTAAAGGAAACGTAGAGGAATGGGTAGCTGTTGTAAAGCCTGGCAGAGTTATATACGAAGTAGCCGGCATACAAGAGAAATTGGCAAAAGAGGCTCTCTGGTTAGCGTCTCAGAAACTGCCAATGGGTACCACTATAGCAAGTAAAGCTGAAAATCTTTCAGCATAGAGAAAATCAGGGGTATTATAAAATTGGATATAACAGAAATTCGTAGCTTAAGCGATCAGGATCTCTATAAAGAGATTGAGAACTCTCGGAGAGAAATGATGAACCTGAGGTTCAGGCTAAGCACGCGACAAATGGAAAATTATCATGAATTAAAGAATGTCCGAAAGACTATAGCTAGACTTAAGACAATCATAAAAGAACGAGGATTGATGGAGATAGAGAATGGTTCGCAATAATAGAAAGGTCCGAACAGGTCGGGTCATAAGTAACAAAATGGACAAGACGGTTGTTGTGGCGATCGAATGGCGTCAACAACATCCAGTCTACAAGAAGTCTGTAAGAAAAATCAGTAAATTACATGCTCATGACCCAGAAAATAGATGCCAGATTGGTGACATTGTTAACCTTATGGAAACTAGACCTCTATCCAAGACCAAAAGGTGGAGGGTCACTGACATAGTGAACACAGATGACATAAGAGTTATGTCCCCAGAACAAGTTGAAGTTCTAGAGGACGATGAAACAAAACAAAACGAAGAAGCACAGGTAGAAGCTACAAACAGTGCCGGCGAGGAACCAGAAGAGTCTGGTCAGGCAGGCGCCTCCTCGGACGAAGAGGAACCCGCTTCTACAGAAGAAGAGGAGAACAATTGATTCAGGAATACTCTAGGCTAGCAGTTGCAGATAACTCAGGTGGTAAAGTCATCATGTGCATAAACGTACCTGGTGGCACAAAGAGACGCTACGCGCATCTGGGCGATGTAATTGTAGCATCCGTGAAAGAAGCCACACCCCACGCTGGAGTAAAAGCAGGGGAAGTCGTAAAAGCAGTTATAGTAAGGACTGCTGCTCCTCATAGGAGGAAAGATGGCAGCTATATCAAATTCGGTGAAAACGCCGCTGTCATAATTAATGACAATCTGAACCCCAGAGGAACACGGATATTCGGCCCAGTCGCTCGGGAACTTCGCGAGAAAAACTTTATGCGCATTGTGTCACTTGCCCCGGAGGTATTGTAATGAACATCAGAAAAGAAGACACAGTACAAATAATATCCGGGAAAGATAGACGCAAACGAGGACCTGTCCAAAACGTCTCTATAAAAGATAACAATGTGACTGTAGAAGGGGTCAACATTATAAAACGCCACACTAAAACAAATCCAGGAGTACGGCAAGGCGGCATAATCCAATATGAAGCTCCAATATCATTGGACAAAGTTATGATCGTCTGCCCTCACTGTGACAAAGGAGTCAGAGTAGGAAATAAATTCCTGGAAGACGGCAGGAAAGTTAGGATATGTAGATCATGCCAAGAAGTAATAGACTAGAAGAAACAGAGGCTGAAGAGCCTAAGGCAACTGAAGAAACTTCTGATAAGCCTCAACCAAGAGCCAGAAAAACTAGGGCTAGTAGTTCTGCAGCTAAGAAGTCATCGACGACAACTAGAAGCCGTCGAACTACAGCAGCGGCCAAGGTAGATGACTCCCCTAATAAAACCATGTCAACTTCCCCAGCCCTTCTAAGAAGATATCGCGACGAAGTGAAGATCTCATTGGGACAAGAATTCAAATACAAAAACGTTATGGAAATACCATCCGTAAGAAAAGTGACTCTAAATATCGGCTTAGGTGAATCTAAAACTAATGCCAGAGCTATGGAAAGCGCAATCAAAGACATAACATCGATAACTGGGCAAAAACCCGTTACTACCAGAGCTAGAAAATCAATTGCAGGCTTCAAACTCAGGGAAGGCGAGCCTATAGGAGTAGCCGTTACTCTGAGAGGTAATAGAATGTACGACTTTCTGGATAGATTGTTTAATGCATCCCTACCCAGGATAAGAGATTTTCGCGGAGTATCTCGTAAGGCATTCGATGGACATGGCAACTACTCATTAGGTCTGAGAGAACAAATCATGTTCCCAGAGATAGACTACGGGCAAATAGATCGCATCAGGGGTATGCAGATATCCATAGTAACTAGTGCAAAAACTGATGCTGAGGGGATGCGCCTACTAGAACTTATGGGGCTACCATTCGCGAGAACAACCAACTCTTAAACTAAGGAAGAATTATAAATGGCCAAATCGTCTAAAATAGCAAAATGGCGCAAACCACAGAAGTATGCTGTGAGACATCACAACAGATGCAACCTATGCGGCCGCCCTAGGGCTTATATAAGGCACTTTGGCCTTTGCAGAATATGTTTCAGAACCCTCGCCTTGAGAGGCGAAATAACAGGAATTCGAAAAGCAAGTTGGTAGATAGATATGAATATAACTGACCCAATAGCGGATATGCTTACTCGTATAAGAAACGCAGTAATGGTTAAACACGAATCAGTCTTAGTTCCTATATCTAAGGCTAAGGTCTCTATTGCCAAGATACTTAAAGAAGAAGGATTCATAAGAGACTTTGAGACTATAGACAACGGTCCTAAAAGTAATATAAGGATATCTCTAAAGTATAACTCTAATAGACAGCCAGCTCTGTCTGGACTGAAAAGAGTCAGTAAGCCAGGATTAAGAATATATATCGGCAAAAGTGAAATCCCTAGGATATATGGTGGAATGGGTGTATCACTTATATCAACCTCACAGGGAGTTATGACAGGAAAGGATGCATGGAGCAGAGGTATAGGGGGAGAATTCCTCTGCTACATATGGTAAATAGATATGTCTAGAATAGGTAATAAGCCGATACCTCTGCCATCTGGTGTAGATTTCAACATGAACGGCAATGTAGCCACTATTAAAGGTGGCAAGGGAACGCTAAGTCAAGAACTAAGCCGAGATATAACCGTCGATGTAGAAGATGGGAATCTCGTAGTTAGAAGACCCAGCGACGCTAGAGAGCACCGTGCGTTCCACGGTCTAACGAGAGCGTTACTTGCAAACATGGTAACAGGCGTAAGTGAAGGGTACACTAGAACCCTAGAGATAATAGGAGCTGGATATAGGGCACAGCAATCCGGTAGTGGTATTGTCTTACAAGTAGGTTACAGTCATCTGGTAGATGTAAATCCGCCTGATGGGGTAACTATAGAAGTAGAAGGTACAAATCGTATACATGTAACTGGTATAGACAAACAAATTGTTGGACAGATCGCTGCTAATATAAGGAGAGTCCGTAAACCTAATGTATACACTGGCAAGGGCATAAGATACGAAGGCGAAACTGTAAGACTAAAACCTGGCAAATCGGCTGGAAGGAACTAGAGATGGGTAACACAAAAAATCCTCGACTCTTGAGACATAAGCGCGTTAGAGCTAAGATATCAGGTCTTCCTGATAGACCTCGTCTGTCAGTCTTCAGGAGCGCCTCACACATATACGCTCAACTCATAGACGACAGCCACGGACATACTATGGCAGCCGCTTCTAGCCTACATGATGAAATATTGGCCGACAAAGGTACATCTAAAACAGATGTCTCCAAGGCTGTTGGTACTTCCATAGCGAAGAAGGCCAAAGTCCTAGGAATAACTAAAGTCGTGCTCGACCGAGGTGGATACAAATATCATGGCCGAGTCAAAGCTTTAGCAGATGCAGCCAGAGAAGAAGGATTGGTATTCTAATGACTAATAGAACAGACAATCAAAACCGAGAAGACAACGAAGGAAATGAAATAACCGAACGCGTGGTGAAAATCAGGCGTGTCACTAAAGTAGTGGCTGGTGGTAGAAGAAGAGGATTCAGCGCAATGGTTGTAGTTGGAGATGGTAATGGTAGTGTTGGAATAGGCATAGGAAAGGCAGAAGCAGTCCCAGATGCAGTGCGAAAAGGAGTATCTGTCGCTAAAAAGAACATGATAACCGTACCAATGAATGGCACTACAATACCCCATGAAGTCTTGGCGCATTTTACTTCGTCAACTGTACTACTAAAGCCTGCTGCGCCTGGGAAAGGCGTAATTGCCGGGGGACCAGTTCGCGCTGTAGTAGAACTAGCTGGTATTCGAGATATACTAACTAAGTCCTTAGGTAGCTCTAATCCAATAAACGTAGTAAAGGCAACTATAAAGGGTCTTTCTGAACTCAAGATCCCTATGGAAGAGATAGCCAAGCGTAAAGGTCAAACAACTTAGGACTCCATTTTTAGGTAGGGTATATATGTCTAAGCTTCACATTACATGGAAAAAAAGTACTATTGGGTACTCTAGAGATCAAGCTAAAGTGATCAAGTCTCTTGGCCTCAGGAGGCTCAACCACTCGGTTTCTAGAGAAGACACTCCAATTATTAGAGGGATGATTCAGAAAGTTAGACATCTAGTAGATGTAACTTTAGGAGAATAATGAGAATAGATGAACTGAAATCCACACCCGGAGCCCGTAAAAGTAAGAAACGAATAGGCCGAGGAAACGGTAGCCAAGGGACTTATGCCGGTAAAGGCATGAAGGGGCAGAAGGCACGATCAGGCTCAGGGGCCCACAGAGGATTCGAAGGCGGCCAGCTACCTCTAATCAAACGCCTGCCAAGTCAACGCGGATTCACAAACATATTCAAAACTATTTATGAAACGGTCAACGTAGACACACTATCTGAAAGATTTGCAAATGGGTCTGATATAAGTGTAGAGACCCTCAAGAAAGCCAATATCATTAAAGGTAGAAACCCTTCTGTAAAGGTACTGGGACGCGGTGAAATAAGCAAACCCTTAACCGTTACTGCTGCCAAGTTTACAGCTGAAGCAAAAAGGAAGATAGAAGCTGCGGGCGGAAAGGCTGTGGAATCTTAGTATGAGACAATCTCAGGTCGCTAGGGCGGAAAACACTCCCAGACTACTACAATCGGTAGTTGCTGCTATGAAAATCCCAGACTTGCGAAACAAACTCCTGTTCGTGTTCGCAATGTTAGCTATATTCAGATTCTTAGCTCAAGTACCTGTACCAGGTGTAGAGAGAGAAGCACTTGCAAATTTCTTCAGAGATAACGAACTATTTGGATTCCTAGATGTATTCAGTGGTGGTGCTCTAAGAAGCCTAAGTGTAGTTGCACTAGGAGTATTCCCTTATATAACTTCCTCAATAATTATGCAATTAATGGTACCAGTGTTCCCTCAATTGAAAGAAATCAGTAAAGAAGGTGAGTCCGGAAGGCAAAGGATAAACCAACTTACTCACTGGCTTATGATACCTATCGCAGCCGTTCAAGGATTCGGCCAACTTACAGTATTACAAAGAGGAGGCGCTATTAGTGGTGTAGGTCTTACAGGAGATAACTTGCTACCCACTGTGGCCATACTTGCCTCCCTTATAGCAGGAACAACTCTGTTGGTCTGGATGGGTGAACTTATCACAGAAAAGGGTATAGGCAATGGCATATCGATAATAATATTCGGAGGAATAGTTGCCACATTGCCACAAATGGTTGGTCAGGGATTTCTTGAGAGAGACAACGCTGCCGGCCTGATACTGTTAGGGGTACTAGGCCTAATAATGATATATTTCATCGTAGTCTTCGGGGAAGCCGAGAGAAGGATACCGGTACAATATGGTAGGTCGGTATTCAGAGGAGGGAGAATGTACAGGCAAGGAGGTAGCTCTCACATACCAATTAGAGTGAATTCTGCAGGTATGATACCCCTTATATTCGCATTCTCTATAATGATGTTTCCGAGCATAGCAGCTAGCTACTTTGTAAATCCTGCTAGTACAGCATTTCTTAGTAAAGCTGCAGCTTTCGTACAGAATCTATTCGATCCGGCTAATTTTGTATACTACATATTCACATTCATACTAGTAGTAATATTCACATTTTTCTATGCAATACTGATGTTCCGTCAACAGAATCTAGCTGAAAGCCTTCAAAGAAACGGTGGGTTTATTCCGGGTATAAGGCCAGGACAAGCTACTGACGAATACCTAAATAGACTAATTATGAGGATAACTTGGGGAGGAGCCATATTCTTAGGATTGATAGCCGTTTTACCATTCATTATTACCCAAATAACGGAAATTCGAGCGTTACAACTTCCGGCCATAAGTTTATTAATAATGGTTGGCGTCGCCTTAGATGCAATGCGTCAACTTGAAGCACAACTTATGATGAGAAACTATGAAGGGTTCATAAGATAGGAGATCAGATGCGAATTGTACTTCTAGGACCACCAGGTGCTGGCAAAGGAACACAAGCCAAAACTATATCCGAAACTCTAGCAGTTATACACGTAGCCTCTGGTGACCTACTAAGAGAAAATCAGAATAAGGGTACAGAACTTGGCGAAATGGCCAGGGGATATATGCAGAAAGGTCTACTTGTCCCAGATGATGTGATAATCGGCATGATTCAAGACAGAATATCCAACCCAGACGCTACCAATGGTTATGTACTAGATGGATTTCCAAGAACATTAGAACAAGCCAGCTCGCTAGATGCTGCCCTAAGTTCTCAAAACCAACATATTGATAAAGTATTAAATATAAAAGTCTCCGATAGTGAACTAATCGTTAGACTGTCTGGCAGATGGATATGTCGCGACTGCCAAAGACCATACCACGAAACAAATTCCAAGCCGAAAAAACAAGGCATGTGTGATGAATGCAATGGCGAACTCTACCAGAGAGAAGACGATACCTCAGATGCCGTCTCAAAAAGAATCCAAGTATATTCAAATCAGACAGCTCCATTAATAGAATATTACAAAGAACGGGGTAATCTCGTAGAAATTAATGGAGAACAAAGTATTGAAGATGTTAGAAAGGATCTGCTAGAAACTATTTCCTAGTAGAGAATAAGAATGGGTAAAAATTCAATATTTGCACAATCTTTAGATAGAGACCGCGGGGTAACTATAAAGTCCCCTAGAGAACTCGAGTTTATGCGCGAGGCTGGTAAGGTTGTAGCTAGTGTAAAAAGAGATCTCATAGATTCTATAAAACCAGGTATGAAAACCCAGGAACTGGATGACATAGCTGTGGAATGCATACAATCCATGGGTGCCAAACCTTCCTTTAAGGGATATCTAGGTTTTCCACGCACTATATGTGTGTCTATCAATGAAGAAATTGTACATGGGATACCGGGAGAAAGAGTCATACAAGATGGAGATTTAGTGAGTATGGACGTAGGAGCCGTTGTAGGTGGTTTCCATGGAGATTCTGCACTTACAGTGGGAGTAGGCTCTATATCCAAAGAGGCTGAAAATCTCATGGCCGTAACAGAAACTGCCTTGGACATAGGAATATCAAAAGCTAGGAATAATGCGAGAATCGGGGATGTATCTCACGCTATACAAACCTATATTGAAAGCAAAGGATTGTCAGTTGTAAGACAATATGTAGGCCATGGCATAGGAAGAGCCTTACATGAAGAGCCACAAATACCTAACTTCGGCAACCTAGGTACAGGACCAATACTAAGAAAAGGCATGGTTATAGCCATAGAGCCTATGGTTAACATTGGTGGCTGGGAGACAGAAGTTATGGCGGATAATTGGACGGTAGTAACGGCTGATGGAAGTTTGTCAGCACATTTTGAGCATACTTTGGCGATCACAGATGGTGATGCTGAAGTATTAACTAGAATATAGTATTATTGGTAGTATTTTCTGAGAAGGATAAAACATCAAATATGGCTAAAAAGGTAGGACTAGAAATAGAAGGAACCGTCTCTGAATCCCTTCCCAATGCAATGTTTTGGGTGGATTTAGCTAATGGTCATCGCGTTTTAGCACACGCTTCAGGGAAAATACGCGTTCATTTCATAAGAGTATTACCAGGTGACAAGGTACTAGTAGAACTATCACCTTACGACTTAACTAGAGGCAGGATCACCTACAGGTTCAAATAGGAGCAAGACATGAAAGTACAAGCATCAGTAAAACCAATGTGTGACAAATGCAAAGTAATTCGCAGAGAGCGGGTTGTCAGAGTGCTTTGCGTAAATCCTAAGCACAAGCAACGTCAAGGATAATAAAGGAGCTCATATGGCTAGAGTAGCTGGAGTTGATATACCAGACAATAAGAGGTTGGACTTCTCACTCCGCCGTATATACGGCATAGGCCCGCTCATATCCCAGCAAATAGCACAAAAGGCTGGTATCGAAGGCAACCCAAGGGTCCAAGAATTAACCGAAGAACAACTTACTAGAATCCGTGAGATTGTAGACAAAGAATATATGGTTGAAGGAGACTTGAGAAGAGAAGTTAATGGAAATATAAGGAGACTTATAGACATAGGCTCCTACAGAGGGCATAGGCACAGAAATGGATTGCCTTTGAGAGGACAGCGTACTAAGACAAACGCTAGAACTAAACGTGGTGCTAAGAAGACTGTAGCTGGTCGACGCAAGGCGGCGAGAAGATAAGGAGAGATAGATGACCACTCGCAGAAGACAACAAAGAGGTAGAAGAAGAGAGAGAAAGTTTGTGCCTACGGGTAA
>CEUS01125162.1_pt1 | contig 13214 bp, 22 predicted proteins | sample 427031 | NCBI WGS metagenome assembly CEUS01 (sample SAMEA2622837, study PRJEB7988) | marine metagenome | biome: marine biome (ENVO:00000447); feature: marine epipelagic mixed layer (ENVO:xxxxxxxxx); material: "saline water (ENVO:00002010), including plankton (ENVO:xxxxxxxx)" | depth 140 m | reverse complement strand
GTGTTTATTCGCTAGGAGGAAATAATGGCTAAATACTCAGGTTCAGGGACACAAACCCTAACAACAAGTGCGGCAACGTGCTTGGGCATCACCTCTAATACCAGTACAGTTCAACGTAACTGGATATACGAGCTTGTCTTTGGCAACATTGGTACTCCAGCCGACCATCTGAGTGTGTGGACTGTTCAGCGAACCACCGCCCCTGGTGCTGGAACCGCTGTGACTCCAACGCTCCTTGACCTTGCTGACCGTGCGGCCCAGGCTGTGTGCATTGAAGACCACGGTGCCAGTGGAGGAAGTGAGCCAACCTATACCAGCAACCATGAGGTCATGGAAGTGCCACTGAACCACCGCGCCACCTATAGATGGGTAGCCAAAGATGGAAGCGAGATAGTTTGCCCTGCCACATCTGGTGATGGCATAGGCATACACTCTCTCCATGCCTCTGCGACTACAGACTTTAGGGCTGTGGCATTTTGGGAAGAGTAACTCTACATAACCCTGGCGGCTATGGCATCATGGTCGATGTCGATGGGAAGACTGAGGAGCATGACACTTTTACCTGCCCTCACTGTAATTGTGTACAGATTGTACGCCCTGGCAGTGGAACCAGGCGTGGTTATTGCCACCTTTGCGACGCCCCGACTTGCGGTAAGGAGAATTGCGTTGAGTGCGTGCCGTTCATGAAGAAGATAGAACGGCATGAAAGGCGAGAAGAACTGCGTAAAGCTATGGAACGAGCATGATGTACTTTTTAGCTGAAGGTTTGCCGTTAGCATTTCCACTCACATTTCCTGGGGCGTTCAATGCCCCCGTAATTATGCCTGAAGCTAACCGTCAGCCTATGGAGTTTACTGAGCCGAAAGTAATCAAGTATTCCCTGCCGTTCGTGTTCATGCAGTTGGCACCGCCTATATTCCCAGCTAACGCAACGGCGGTCAGCGCCCCAACCCAGGTGGATATGTTCACCGAAGGAGCAACCAACGTAGAGTATGCCCCCGTCTAAGACATTCAAGATAAAACAGAATGACACCAAGCCCCCGCTGAGGGTCACGCTTAAAGACAGTGATGGGCTACCCGCTGATGTAACGGGCGCATCTGTGGTATTCAGCATGAGAGTCCAGCCCGCTGGCACGACCAAGGTAGACAAGCAGGCGGTTACAGTGAATGATGCAAGTGCTGGCGATATTCAGTACGATTGGGCATCTGCTAACACCAATACCGCCGACGTATACGAGGGAGAATTTCAGGTAACCTATGCAGATACCAGTATCCAGACTTTCCCGAATGATGGGTATATCATCATTGACGTAAAGGACGATGTGGAATAATGGCTACAACAACTCGTGCTACGCTACGCCAACGACTCTCTGAGGAGATGGGCGATTATCAGTCACTTACTACTACAAGTGACGGCAACAGTGCTGGTACGTCAGTTGTAGATACAGGCTTGCGTAATCTATCTGGCGGCGCTGATGATGGCGCATTTGAGGGATGGTATATCCTTGTGACTTCTGGCGCTAACACAGGCGAAGCACGCCGCATCAAAAGCTATATCTCCAATACCAATACTCTCGTTACTCAAGAAGCATTCTCTGGTGGCGCAGTACAGAGTTTGGTCACCTACGAACTGCATCAGTACGACCCCGCACAGAAGCACCAGGCTATCAATAGAGCTATCGAGGAACTGTTTCCGTTCTTGTACCTACCCATCAGGGATGAAACGATTGTTGTGGACGACAGGCTCACAAACTCAGACTTCGAGACATTCAGCGGTGGGTTCACTGGGTGGACAGAGGTAGGTTCCCCGACTGTGACCGCAGATACTACATATGTGGCACACGGCGACAAGTCTGCCAAGATTGTCGGCGATAGCGGGGCGGCGGGCCAGTTAACCCAGGTTCCCACTATCAACGTAGATGAGATTACCAACAAGACCGTTACATTCAAGTGCTGGGTATGGTGTGCCGTAGCAGATACAGCAAGAATCCGCCTTGATTGGGACGGCTCGAACTTTGAGAACTCTGACTATCATAAAGGCCAGAATGAATGGGAGTTGCTGGATGTAGCGGCAAGCGTGCCGACCTCTGCAACCCAGGTCAAGGTCATCATTGAGGTGGTTGCCAGCGGTACGGCATATTTCGATGCGTGTTGGTTGGACGCAGGCCCGATACAGAAGTACGCTTTGCCCACTACTATAACAACGGGGCCACACTATATCACTGAGCAACTGGATGAAACAGAAATTCAAGGTGAATACGTTCCTATAATCGGCGGCCCCACCGCAGGCAGGCGACTGAGGATAGAGGGTATGGGTATGCTGTCGAGGCCCAACAGTGATAACGGTACGACAGAGGTAGAGTCGCCTCAGTCCAACATTATTACCGCATATGCAGGAATGTACTTCTTCCGCACACAGGCGGCATCAAATGCCGTAGACGAGTCAGGCCGTTTTATGGACATGGCGGCGACCTTCAGCCGTGATGCGGTACGAATGTCATCTCAACCAGGCATACGAATGCCCCGATTGGGAGCACACAAGCGCAGAGATATTTGGCATACAGAGTCAGATAGCGATGGCAAGTATATTGTATTTGACCGCAACCGTCTGTAAGGAGTTGTGAGCTAGGTCACATGCCAACAGCGGGCGTAACACACGATATAACCATATCTGATGCGGGGGGTACTAATACCCGTGGGTTCATGCTGGCACGCCAGAGCGGTAGGCGGGGCTGGAACAGCCAGGATTCCCAGACGATTAGCCCACGTATCCTGAGCATGGGTGAGGTCACCCACTCAGAGCTACCACCTGAACTAGAACTCATATGGTTCCAAGAGGACTGGTCACTCGGCATCGGTGGTATCAATGACCGATTAGACCCCAAGCGTCTGGCCTTCGCCAACAAGATAGACGCCTCTGTACCAGGGGTGCTTAAACCTGCTAGAAAAGCAACGCTGACCGCCATCAAGAGCGGAGACACACCCAACAATTACAGGCCAACAGGGTTCGGCGTGATACCCATGATTACGGCCGCGTCAGTCATAAATTATGACTTGTGGCTATTTCTTGGGCGTGACGTGTACCAATGGGACGCCTCAGATGATGAGTGGGACATAAAAACGGAGCCGCTTGCGGCAGATGTGCAGTACAGGAATGCAGTGATATTCGGTACTAATGCCGTTGCTCCGTCATGGTACGTCGGCAGTGACATCACTGATTGTGCGGCCCCGTATATATACAAGGCGGCCACCGATACCAACTGGACGAGCAGTACCATAACCGCTGGGCGCTTCAAGTACATGACGGTGGGCCGTAACAGTGCGGGCAACGAGATACTCTGGGGTGCTAACCATATCTTCAAGACAGCACGGACAGCAGGCGAAGCAGTAGATGGGAGTGAAACTACTATCACCCTTGACGATGCCGCTTCTGGTCATATCGCCGTCAACGACATCATACTGATGAGTGGCCTAACTGACGGTCAAGAAACCATGTTGGTCACTGGCGTATCTGGTTCCGATATCACGGTGGTGCGCGGCTATGGTTCCAGTGCCACCACCCATGACAATGGGGCTATCATCAGCTTGTACCAGCCTCACGTAATCAAGAGTTCATCTGACCCAAGTAACACAGGGTCATGGTCTACAGCAGTGGAAATAGGTACTGATGACTCACCTATCACAGGTATCGTAGTGGACGGCGATACAGACACGATACTAGTGACCAAGACGGATGGCATCTACAGCTATACCACCGACGGACAGGTACGCAATCTCACTACACTTTTCCGCCAATTTGGCCACACTGATAACTTCCGTGGTGCTTATGTGTGGAACGGTCACATCCTGTTACCGCTTGGAGGCGGTGGGTTGCTCGACTTCAACTACGCTAACGCCACAATCAGAGATATCAGCCTAAGCAAATTGGCTCCAGAACAGACAGCCCTTCACGGCCCCGTGATTGCGATGCACGGCGACCCGACCCATCTCTTTGCCTTAATCAAGGACTCAAGCACCAACTACTACTACGCCATGCAAGCAAACGAGGTCGAACATGAGGGTAGCATGGAGTTCAGGTGGCACGTCCTTGCCAAGCTGGGAGCAGGCGGTACGCTGTACCCATCACGGGCTAATCTCATGGTGGACACATCACGTAGTGACAGGCGCAGGCTGTGGATAGGATACGAGGAAAACTCTGTATCTTCTATGCCCTATTACTTTGCCTTCGGCGATACAGGCAACGACGAGGATGATGGGTATACGAATGATACCGATGCCTATGCCGATACGGTGAAGTGGGACGCCAACCTGCCAAGGGTGAGCAAGCGGTATGAGTCCATAGAACTAGAGACACGCAACCTTGGCGCTGGTGGTCGGCAGATAACAGTTCAGTACAAGCTCGACAACGCTGACGCCTGGACTACACTCGACACCGTGACTGAGAGTCCGATACAGACCCTGAACTTCCCGCTGGGTACGACAGGCAAGACACTGGAGCTACGGCTTACGCCAGCCCTAACATCAGTGGGCACCACATCAGCGGAGCTACACTCGTTTAGGCTCAAAGCACAGCTACGACCTGAAGCTACGAAGCTGTACCCTCTCACTGTATACTTAGCAGGAAAGCAACAGACTCTGAACGGCAGTATCGGTGGCAACCCAAAGGCCGACCTTCAACAGCTACGTGCCTGGGACGATGCGCCCGCTGATTTGATATTCGGTACGCCTGATAAGCAAGACCCTAAGTCTGTTATATTTATGCCTGGGTCTTTGAAGGAACAAGAGGCCCATCATGAACACAGTCGTGTTCCAGAATACTATGTCACATTCACATTAGCGGAGGTCTAACATGCCCACTGTAAGAGGCCGTCGATATCCTTACACCCCATCAGGTATGAGAGCCGCACGTTTAGCGGCAGGCTCACCCACTGCCAGACCTGTGCGCCGTCGCCGTCCTATGGGCGCGGCCCGTCCTATGGGCAGACCTGTGCGTAGGCCCATGCGCCGTCCATCTATGCGGCGCTATGTCTAATGCCATACCGCATCAGCAAGTCTGGTAATAGATACAAAGTCACATCGCCGCACGGCACTAAATCAAAGGGCACTACCAAGGCTAAGGCGAAGCGGCAGGCCAATCTATTACGTGCAATCAAGCATGGATGGAAGCCCTCTAAATGAGAGCGAAGAAGCCATCGTTTCCCCCAAAGCCTGAGTGTATACCTGGGCACGCTCACAACTGGCAGTTAGAGTGCGCCCAGGATGCCGCCATTAAAGGGCACCTTGGGCGAAGTGAAGGGAAATGTATCTACTGCAAGTCCGCGTATACGTTCATCAATGATATCTATGAACAGAACCCAGAGCAGAGCCAACACATACGCTTAGATGTTAAGTGACAGTGATGGAAGAGATACGAGATTTCAAGGATAAGTTCTACAAGTTTCTGACCAACGACTGGGTGCATATGGAGCGCAAAGTTGCGGCCCTTGACGCCCAGGTCAAGTTGATACTGGCGATGCTCAGTGTCTTAGTTGGTCTGATGGTCTACATGGTGGTGATGTTTGTTGAGTAAGATACGGCCTCAGATATTCCTGGCGCTATTCATGTTGGGACTGATAACGGGGTATGCGATATTCGCCAACATGGTTGAGGTCGCAACAGGCACGATAGGCGGGATGGTAGCATTGGGCATGAAGGTTCTTGAGAACGATTAGTGTGGCCTAGGTCACAGTTATTACTGTCTCTGATTTCTTGGCCTCGTGCCACCCGTATTGGAATAAGACATGGAACCTACTGTCATCTTCCAACACGCCAGCCATCACAAGGGCATCTATGTATGGCTTAGTCCTGGCCGCAAAGTTATCTGTATCTCTGCGCCTCTTGTCTTTCACTCCCCATGAAACAGAAATGGTCACCCCTGTTAAAGGCTGACCATTCCATCCCTGTTCTTTTACCAGGGCAATAACATCATCATGCGCCTGTCGCCCTGCCCTGCCTCGCGCCGACCAGTGACCTCTCCAGTTGGGGCTAAACTCTTTGGGTGGGAGTGATGGTATCGTGATGCTAAACGGCACGACTAAACACCATTTCCATGTCAATCACGGACGGCATTGTTCGTCCAAGGTTCTTGTCGGGAAATTTACTCTGCAATTCCGTGTCGATATATTGCGCGAGCTTAGATTTATCTACCCACGACGGTATGCAACGTGGCGTTTCAACCACGGAGTTTAGAGCTGGGGCGGCGTTTATCATAGATATCTGCAACGGTTGGACTAACTCCACATACAGCCGCCCTTTCTCATTCTTCAGCCAGGCACGCATTTCAATATAGCAATACGGTGGCTGGTAGCTCGTTATCATAACGACATCCCGCGCTCCTCTTCGTGCCTTCAAGGGCCACGCCCATAAGGATATATCGGTTGTTATTAGCTTTGGTAATTGTTCTCGGTTATGTGCAATACCATTGGTGTTTGTGCTTGCCATGATTAACTACTTGTCCTGTAATCAGTTGATGTTATGTAAACTTGTTGAACGCCGCCTGTCTCAGTATCAAACAGACGTGATGCGATGCGGTCACCTAGCTTGCTACGGATAACAGGCTCCACTTCGTTTGATGCAAGCACGAGCAGTTTATTGTTTTTATATCTATCTTCAATGATGTTAAAAAGCTCTTGCTCCACCCATTCGCTGGGTTTTTCGGCTCCTATATCATCCAGCAATAATAGGTCTGAATTGTAGACATGGGACAATACTGTGTCTTCGGCGTTTGCCCTAAAAGAATTCCGCATCAATCGAAGCATGTTCGACACCAATTCATATCTAACTGTATACGGCGCTCCATTGTCTTTTTCCTGCCGCAGATATTGCCGCGCTATAGCTTCAAGCAGATGGGTTTTGCCTGTCCCTGTGCCGCCGATGAACATTAAGATGGGTGGCGTATTACCTACGGTGTAATCTCCAGCCGCTTCATACCCTGCCTCTGTGCCAGGCCGAACATCAAAGTTTTCTAGTGTAGCATTTAAGCTGGAGCGTGGTATAGTCCCGCGTACGACTTGAGGAAGGTTGGCGTCCTTATATCTTCTGATGGTGTCGTACTTATCAATAAGTTGTTTCTGCTGTATAAGTTCCGTACATGTACAGAACTTGGCTTGCTTTACCCCAACCATCTGACCTGATTCTGCATCATAGTATTGGTATCCATGAGCCGATAGGTACTCTTGAGTATTGGGGTGGTCACGCAGTAATTGCAAGCACCGTGTTTCAATAATTTCCCCAGTGTGCCTGTCTGCGTGCTCATGTATTACGTTGCGGCATTGCATGTCTTCGGTCGGATACCACAGTTCTTGTGGTATCCCAGCATCACGAAACCGCCCTTCGTATATTCCCAACAGCGCGAACGATTTAGCTATAGGGTCTAGCCCTTCAGGTATCTTAGACATTGCGCCACTTTATAGGGAACTGAAACTGTATGAGCTTCCACCAGGGCAGTGGCTTCTTGTGCTTCGTGGGATGATGTGAATAACATAATTCATCTTGGAATATTGGATTAGGACATGGCGCATAGGAGTCATGCCAATATATACCTCGATATACTGCGACCCTGCACCCCCCTGAGCGATTAGTTAAATTTCTAGCCTTGCGTTTTATCCACCGTTCGTCTTTTGCCCCAGCACATTGTTTGTAAACATCGAGAGTGATACGTTGCCCTTTTGGTATATCCTCCCATAAACGGTACTTTGAATCAGGTTTAACCATTACTCCACTCTCTCCTTATCTTGTTTGCCTGCTCTGAACTAGGGTGGATTCCCTGTTTCTGTATGTATGCCTCAGCACCGTACCTATCTTTCTGTGACCTAGGTAATACTGGCACAGGTTTGCCTCGCTCTTCTCTCCGTGCTTCTTCCATCCTCACCCAGTTCATGAACGTGGAATAGATAGACTTGTTCTTGGTCTTATATATCTCCCACATCTGGGCCAGGCTATGAGCCACATCAGTCAGTACACCTTCTTCATGGTTGCGTGCCCACTTGATGATGTTGTTGCGTTGGTTGATATCAGGTGCAACCGTATTCACCAGTACTTGCAACCATTCGGGGTCGTCGAACACTTCTAAAAGTGTGAGCGGCTCTGTTGTTGTTGTTTCTTTTGATGGTTCTATTACGGTTAATGGGGTGTCAGGTCTGACACCCAGGGGTAGCTCCTCTGACACCCCAGGGTAGCTCTCTGACACGGGGGGGTGTCTCTCTGATACCCCCTGTTCACGTATAGTACCGTTAAGTATCACTGTGTACCCATTGGACGAGCTACTTCCATCGGGGCGTTGCCTTGCATCGACCTTTAGGATACCCTGTTGTTCAAGGGATTGGACGTGGCGTTGAACAGTGCTGTGTGAAACGCCACACTTCTTAGCAATGCCCTTGATGCCAGGCCAGGCATACCCCTCGTCATCACAGTGGTCAGCGATAGCCATGAGGACGAGTTTCGTGAGGGGTGGGAGTTCCTGCTCCCACGCCCACGTCATTACCTTGATGCTCATGTCACCATCCTCTCCACCTCAGCCTTCTCGTACTTGTTCAGCATCCTAGTGGTGTCCATCTTCGCCTCAAAGATATCGCGAGTTATGAACCAACGATTCTTGGGGCTGTCTATCATACGAAAGGCACCTGGCATCTTGCCTGTCTTGCACCATGTGTATGCTGTGGTCATCGTGATGCCGAGTCGATGGGCCGCTTCCGATACAGTCATGGTTTCCGTGGCTATTTTGTCCATGCTTCCTCGCGTAGGCGTTCCTGTAGGTTCAGTGCACCTATGAACGCATCATGGTATCCGGCAATGTTGTTGAGTTTGTATACCTCATACAGTTTATCGGCGTCCCACTTATCAGGGCGTTCACGTGGTAGCTGTAAGACCCACGCTTCCGACACAGGGTCGCCAGTCAGGTACTCAAGGGCGTATGAGTAGGCGCTTATCTGCATTGCCGCTTCGGCGAACACGCCGCCTGTCTTGATGTCAACTACCACTAACTCATCAGTACCGATGTTCCGACACACAAGGTCGATGGTTCCTGCGTACTTGTATGCTGGGTGATAGACCGTCAGTTCGCTGGCAACAATCTCTATCCCGCTGTCACGGAGCCAAGCGTTGAACCCTTCGACGATTGAGGCATACTCGATACTTTCAACATCGTTGCGGAAGGGTCGCAGTTCGACCTCGGACTCCCATCTTTGGTTGACATCATTCATAGCCATGCGTTCTATGATTTCATGTACGTCTGTCCCGAAGTTGGTAGCTATGTCCATCGCTTCTTGTGGCCCAGACTTGGCTTCCTCATAGAGTTCAGTCTGCCATGTATTGTTCTTGTGCTTCCGTGCCCTCTCGTTCTTCAGCTTGGCCGATAGCTTAAGCCGTTCTTGTGCGCCAGGCTGTGCCATGATATCAATTGCCTTCTCGATTCCTTTACGCTTGTAGTAATCGGGGATGCCGAATTTGTTCACGACACCCGTAACGCTGGTCACTGATACGAAATCAAACTGATACCCCTCGACCTCGTAGTGTCTGCCACCCCTGGCCCCAGTGAATTGGGATACCCTGCGTCCACGATACTCATCTGTGAACTCTATGGTGTCTGCCTTTATCCTGTCCTGCTCATTGAACTGAACCTTTGACGGTACGATTACCTTCTCCATATCTCTCTCCTTTTTTGCTAACGCTTCCCATTGCTGTGCAATCTGTTCAGGTGTCCGTGCCATTCCTCACCTTGTTACCTAGGTCACAACATCGACAGTTGCTGTGCCTTATTGGGTTCATCCCAGTGCTGGTCAACCAACACCCATTGGTCACCATGTCCACGGTTCATCTTGAATCCATGTTCGATTAAGTCTTTCAACGTGGCCTGCAAAATCACTCCCGTCACCAGCCGGAGCCTTATGCCTTTGGCCTGTAGTTGTATCAGCTTGTCCACATGGCTTTTGTCAGTGGCCCAACCGCTAGGGCTGTGAAGTTTGTGGATGGCTGGGTTCACCACTTTCTCCAACCATCCGTCCTTCAGTTGCCCAACGACTGTTCCGTTACTCTTGCGGAATGTCTGGCTCTGGCTCTGGCTCATCATCTACCTCGATGTCAATGTCAGGTGGCGGCGCGGGCATGGTGGTGAACAAGTGCGGTGCCGCTCGTTCCATTTTCTCTAAGTTGCACCACTCATGGTTGGTTGTCTCATCGTTATGGGCTGGGGATTTCATCCGACCCTTCTGGAACCACTCCCTATGGTGGATTGGGCAGAAAATATAGGGGTCATTTTCTCTGTCATCCGACCCAGAAGTCACCTCGTCCGTTTCGACCCCATTAAATCGGCTCTCCGTGCGATTGTCCTGTCTGCTAGGCGTGGGAACCCCTGCCTGAATCTCTCCTGTAGCTATATCTACAGCCTGAACCCTTGCGCCAGGGATTGTTTCGGCTTCCGACTCATCGAGCATCCCTAATCCAAGGATGGACAGGGTGACCCGACGCTTTGCCTTGGTCACTGTCTTCATCAGGGCATTGGCATGGGCCTCGCCTTGCAGTCCCGACACTGACACCGCTCCGTCATCCGTATCCGTCCGTCCGTCTGGCATGGTTGCCATCGCTGTCACCACGTAGATGTTATCGACCATCTCTTTGTTGGTGATAACGATGGACACCTCGTGCTTCTCCCGCAGTTGGTCAGTTGCGGCTTTCAGTGCATAGAGTTGTAGCCTGCCGTTCAGTTGGATGTAATCGAATGGTTTGGTCAGTGGGTTCAACCCCAGGCTATTGCACACTGCCTGGTAGTATTCCATCCTGTCTGATGGTGACAGCTTGGACAGGTCGCCCGATATAAGTACGTTCTCCAACGCCTTTGCCGATAGTTCAACGTCTGCCTTTTCTATAGTGGTTGTCATGCTCTCACCTTTTACCTTTAGCAATGTCGTTCATTCGTTTAAGTTCATCCGCAATCTGTCCCAATGCCTTGCGTATCTCGTCTAGGTTGTTGCTTATCTCCTCGCCGTGGGTATCCTTCATACTCTCTCCTTTGTCACCTAGGCCACAGTTATGGCAGTGGCGAGGGGTAAAGCCCCTGAGGTACAGTAAGCGTCCCCTCATTATCGACCTTGTGTACCCATAGGCTTGCTCAAACGCTACCCCTTGCAAGGAGGCAGGGCGGCGTGCCGTGGGAGGTCGAACCACTGCTTGCTATGCCTTGCTATATTCTAGCATATCTTGCTATGGCTGTCAAGCCGTTGGGGTCATCTCTTTATGGGGCCAAGTCACGCCGTGCTTAGTGGATAGAATAGGAGTCTTGAGGCAGTAGGCGCATGTGCCGAACCACCTGCCGTCCACCTTGTGCATGTCTAGCATGGACTTGCCTGTGCCTGGACATCGTGCCCACTTGCCCTTGCCAGCATACTTTAGCACTGGCTTGGGCGGGTCTACCTCATTGATTGTATGTATCTCAGCAAACAATTTATCCCATAAGTCTTTGAGTAATAGCCGTTGTAATATATGTAGCATGCTCTCTCCTAATCTTTTTGCCCATAGAATCTAACCACTGCCAGGTGTCCGCAGTCTTCAGGGATATGGTCTGGCCCCCGAACTATCTCCTGCTTCAGCCGACTGCCCTTGCTCGTGTGGTCGCAGGTTATACCGTCATGGCCTACGTAGCGTGGCCCGATGTGAGAAGTTCCGTACTTGCCTCGCGTTCTGCGTGCTACGTTATAGACCAGTGTGGTCAGTGAGCAGTTGCCTTTCCGTGTGCAAGGGAACTGTGCCGAATGGGGTATCTTGATTCCTTGCCCCTCTTCCAGGGCTAGTATCGCCTGGTATTCCGGTGTATCTATGCGAGACAGCCGACCCAATACCTTATCGACGCGATTAAATTCCGATATGCTGATGGGTTTTATCCACGGGGTTTCCGTCCAACTCATTCCCTATCCTCGCCTAATGAAGATTCCATGCTATCGGTGAGGTCGAGGCTTATGTCAGAGATGATGCCAGAGACTTTGCCTATCTGGTAGGCGAACACGTCCTTGAATTTCTCTGCGCTGTCCCAGCCCTCATCTTTGCAGGCTGTATAGATTGTGAACGGGGCGCAGTCCTGAAGGTCGCCCTTGTCCACGGTGCCGTCAATCAGTTCTTGAAGGGTCTGCTTGACCGATTCCCAGAACGGTTGCAGTTCCTTGTAGAACACGCCCGCCCTCAGAATCTGTGTGTCGATGTCGTCCATCAGCCCAAGGCTTGCCGCCATCTGCCCGGGGGTCAGGGGGCTGGGTTCCGGTGGGGTGAAGTCGTGCTTCATGGTGCCTCCTAATTGCATTTCTTCTTTCGTTGTGACCTAGTTCACACTATCCGTGTGGTATGCGCTTGGCTGTTGCCTTGTCCCAGGCAATCTCTATCTCTTTGAGTAGGGATGCAGTGGGCCTGTTGAATGCAGGCCCAACCGTTACCCTGATTACGTTACCGTCCATTCCTCTTTCTCCTTGCGTGACTGTCTGTCCTGGCATCATATTCCCGTTTCTAGATATTTCCCTTAGCGCGATTACGTTTTAGCAAGACGCTGATGGCGGCTTGACTACGGCCTGTCATGCGTGCGATGTCACTTTGATTAACACCCTTAGCATATAGTGCGAATACCTTAGCTCTATGGTCAGCCCGAGAAGACCACGGTTTCCGTGCTGTGCTTTGTAATGGCGGGCTATCTATAAGATTCAGTACCTCTTTTTTAATGCCCTTGCTTTCCATGAACTCTAGTATCATGTCTGCTTGGGCGCGGTAAATATCTGTGATGTCCATGTTAATAATCAACCCCCAGGTTGGCGGCTTCGTCGATTGCGTTAGCCAAGCGGTCACCGTCGAAGTTCTCAAGCGCACTGAATATCTCTTCGACCTCACCTCGTGCCGCTTCCAGTTCTTCCTTGGCCCTGCCTAGTTCCTCTACTTTGGATTCGATGTTGCCTTCTTTTGTCTCAGCCTCACCGATTGCATTCTCCAATGCCTCTTTGATGTCCGATATGTAACTGCCTACTTCTGTGATGTCCATGCCTCTCCTCTCTCTATTGGATGATTGTATTATACCATTGATTGTCTCAGTTGTCAAGCCGTTAGTGTTCCAACGATTGCGCCTGCGCCTGTGTCTTCTCACTGTCTCTCTCCTTCCCGCAGTCTAGACACCTCATCATCGCCAGTTTGCCCATGCTCACGCCACC
>CEUS01044254.1_pt1 | contig 13219 bp, 14 predicted proteins | sample 427031 | NCBI WGS metagenome assembly CEUS01 (sample SAMEA2622837, study PRJEB7988) | marine metagenome | biome: marine biome (ENVO:00000447); feature: marine epipelagic mixed layer (ENVO:xxxxxxxxx); material: "saline water (ENVO:00002010), including plankton (ENVO:xxxxxxxx)" | depth 140 m | reverse complement strand
CAACCCAAACAGTCATGTTAGAAGCAGCCTACTTCAACCCAACTAATATCAGGCGTACCGGCAAAAGTCTCGGCCTGACCACAGATGCTTCATATCGCTTTGAGCGTGGTGCGGATGTCGCAGCACCGCCTACTGCCATGAACCGGGCTCTTGAACTTCTCATCACCACTAAAGCCGGTACCCCACAAGGACCTATAGTCGATCACTTTCCATCCCCACCAACTCCAATAGTCGTCCGGTTACGCCATAACAGGATCGGCTACCTCTTGGGCCAACAGATCGATGAAACCTTTATAGCCCCAACCTTGAATCGCCTCGGGTTTAAGGTCAGACTCGAACCAGACAGCGACACCACAGCCTGGCAAGTTCAGGTACCGTCTTTCAGGGTCGACGTGAAACGTGAAGAAGACCTCATCGAGGAAATCGCACGCCACCACGGCTATGACCGGCTGCCAACGACCTTCCCAGCACTGACACGACCACCTTCACTTCCAGCTCCATGGCGAGCTCGTGATGGACTATTACGTAGGCTGCTAACCGGTTGTGGTTTTTCAGAGGCAATCACCTACGCTTTTATTGAGCGCGCTTCAGCCCAAAGTGTATCTGAGGACAGCGAAAACATCGTTGCCCTCCAAAACCCACTCTCTGAGAAAGCTTCAGTCTTACGCCCATCACTGATCCCTGGCCTACTCGACTCTCTCATTCACAACCGGCGCCGCGAACGCCAAGACATACGGCTCTTTGAGATCGGCAGCCGTTTTCGACGAAACGACGGCGAATCCCAGGCTCTGGCAATAGCCATGACCGGAAGTGCCACCTCAAAACACTGGAGCAGTCCTGATCGGAAGTCCGATTTCTTTGATATCGTCGGCGTAGTCACTCGGTTATGCGAGGGATTCGGTGTACAGATAGCCCTTGAACAAACCAGGGTCGGGCACTTGGTTCCAGGTCAAACAGCCTCCATCAGCTTACTCGCCACCCATGAAAACCGAACACCCATTGGTGAAATTGGGCAGCTGTGCCCTGAGTTCGCTACCAGACGCGGATTAACCGGTTCAGACCCAGTGTTCGTAGCCGAACTTGATCTGCGTCCACTAAGCGTGGATAAATTCGACCGTCTCCAAGCAAATCCGGTACCCCGGTATCCTTCGATGACCCGCGACCTGTCGGTCGAGGTTGACAACTCCTTGCCTGCCGCAGACGTTCGTGGCACGATTCTGGCGTCGGCCGGATCAACTTTGGTAGAGGTCAAAGAGATTGACCTGTACCAAGGAGAGGAAATTGCCACTGGTGCGGTAAGCCTCTCGTATCGTTTGACATTCAGAGCTCCGGATCGAACGCTAACAGATGCCGAGGTTCAATCATCCATTGATGCCGTTCTTCGCGCACTCGCTGAAATCCACCGGGCGAAACAGAGGTAATTCAAGAATACGAGGAGTTGCCATATGGTGAAATCGACATCATCGACCGACTTGGAACCGATTGATCAACTAGCGGACAAAGTTCGGTCACTAATTTCAGTCCTCGAACAGACCCGCTCGGATCTTGACCAAGCTCGCTCTGAACTTGAGCGTACTGTAGAGGACAATACTCAACTTTCTCGATCCCTAGACACCCTGAACAGCGAGGCGGACTCCCTTCGGACCCAATTAGCGAGCACCAACGACGAAGCTGAGAATGCTAAGGGCCTCTTGGAGGAACGTGACCAGATTCGTACACGGGTTACTGAAATGCTGGAGCAACTCGAAGGGTTAAGTCTCTGAAACCAACCACCAGTAGAACGATCGACAAAAGCGATAGGATGGGGCTGATGTGGCCTACCGACACGCGCCCTCTCGGGAGGGGTTTACGTGGCTGATAACTCGCTGCAAAAGGTGACGGTAGAAGTGATGGGACGGAAGTATCCGATCACCACCAAGCTAGCACCAGAAGACATCCAGCAACTCGCCACCTACGTCGATGAGACTTTTCGCTCAGCTACTGAAAATGCTAGCGGCACTGACACGGTTGGCGTCGGAGTACTTGCAGCCCTCATCATAGCCGACCAGTATTTCCAAGCTCGAAACAGCCATTCCCAAACAGCTAAGGACCTGTCCGTCAAGGACCTAACCGAGCAAATTGAAACCATCGAGCGCATGGTTGACCAAGCCCTGGAAACTGCGTCTCTTGCTCCAGGCAATGACGAGCAGCCAGGTGAAATAACCTGAAGAGCTTCGTCCCTAATACGGCCTATCAAGCAGCTCATCAATGGGCTAGTCGTTCGAATCGCTCTGCATGACAACTTGCGGCTTCCCTGGGTTCGTTCTAAGATTGGGCGGAGAACGGTTCAGACAGTGGGTTCGTTCTAAGATTGGGCAGAGAACGGTTCAGACAGGTAGTCATACGCCACCACGGTGAGGCTGTTCGTTGGAGCCAGGTGGTTTGTTGGGGTCCCTGCACTGTTCGTGATGGTTCTGGAGGCTTGTTTGAGCCAACGCTATACCTAAGAGAGCCGCGACGTCCCGTGGTGAGCACGCCTCCGCGCGAGGTAGCCTAAAGCGAGACTGCAGCATTCAAGAGCGGCTCCACCTGTTTTGCACAGGTTCATTCGACCTCCCCACACGGCAATGCGGGGCTTTTTACCGTCACTCCCTTGGCACGCAGTTGGGCAGCACGAGCCCTAAAACAACTCGAGCTTCCAGGGTGCCTCCGTTCGAGAAACTGCCCCTCAGCCAGCCCAGTTGTCTGGCGTCGTCTGCCGAGCCCGGGCCAACCAGCCGCGGGTTCCAAAAGGAACGCGCATGGACTTGTTCACGACAACAGGCATCGCCGCATTGCTTGCCGCGGTCACGATGTCTGTCGTCTGGTTGGTCACACGACAACGCCTCGCGGCCAGCACCATCGATCGGGCACAAATTGAAGCAGACCAGCTAATTCGAAACGCTAGGCGAGAAGCAGAAACGCACCAGAAGGAGCTTGCGTTAGCTGCTAAAGAGCAAGCCCATACCCTGGTTCAGGAAAGTGAACGAGAGGTACAGAGACGACGCGAGGAAATGGCAACCCTCGAACAAGAGCACACCAACAAGACACAAGAGCTAATAGACCGAACCAAGAAAGTCAGTAGACAGGAAGACGCTCTGCGTGAGCGCGAAGAAGTTTTTCAGGAAAGTCAGAAAAAACTGTTGTCGGATCAACAGCGCTGCAGCGAGTTGGCCCAGGAACACAAACAGGCGTTAGAACGGGTATCAGGACTGACGGCCGATGCAGCTAAAGAGCTTGTCATAAAGCAAGTCGAGCAAAACGCACGGCGAGAAGCCGCACACCTAGTCAAGCGGCTCGAAGCGGAAGCGAGGGAATCTGCTGCTGAAAAGGCTAAACAGATCGTCACTCAGGCCATTCAGCGCAGTGCTCCCGAGCATGCCCTCGAAACAACCGTGTCTGTTGTTGACCTACCGAGCGACGATCTGAAAGGACGGATCATTGGCCGAGAAGGCCGCAATATCAGAGCTCTTGAACAAGCCACAGGAGTCGAGCTGATCGTCGACGATACTCCTGGCGCAATCATCCTCTCAAGCTTCGACCCATTTCGTAGAGAAATCGCAAAACAAGCCATCGAGAAACTCATTTCCGATGGCCGCATTCACCCAGCTCGGATTGAAGAGGTGGTCGAACGAGTCAAAGGCGAACTTGGCGATTACGTACTGAAGGAAGGAGAGACAGCCGCATTTGAACTAGGGCTCTTTGATATGGACCCAGAGATCCACAAGCTGATGGGACGTCTGAAATTCCGAACCAGCTACGGTCAAAACGTTTTGAGCCACTCAAAGGAGGTTGCATATCTTGCGGGCATCATGGCTCGAGAGGTCGGTCTTGACGCCCATACGACAATTCGTGGTGCATTTCTGCATGATATAGGCAAGGCGATCGACCGCGACCTGCAGGGCACTCACCTGACGCTAGGCATCGATTTTCTCAGAAGCCACGGAGAGAGCGAGGCAGTAATAGACGCAATGGCGGCCCATCATATGGACATCGACTGGCCGTCGCTTGAATCTATGCTTGTTCAAGCAGCCGATGCAATTTCGGCCGCTCGGCCAGGCGCAAGACGGGATATCCTCGAATCTTACATCAAGCGCTTAGAACAACTCGAAGGCATTGCTGACTCATTCGAGGGAGTCTCGAAGGCCTTTGCTCTTCAGGCTGGACGGGAAGTGCGAATCATGGTTGAGAGCGAACAGGTAAGCGACGAAGAAGCGGTATGGCTCTCCAAGGACATCGCAAAAAGGGTTGAGCACGAGCTCCAGTACCCTGGCCAAATCAAAGTCACTGTAATTCGTGAAACACGGGCGGTGGATTACGCACGCTAACGTTCCATCCCCGCTACCTTCTCGGGTGACAGTAGGAGACCTAGGTGAGGCTACCCTTATCAGCCGGATCCGCAGTCGAGTCCCACCTGCCCCAAGCTGGATCCTGACCAGTATCGGTGATGATGGGGCAGTGTTCGAGCCGGCTCGTGGCACGGTCGACGTCATTACTACCGACACTCTCGTCGAGGGAACCCATTTTGACAAATCATTCGTGCCCTCACAGGATATCGGTCACAAGAGTCTAGCGGTCAATCTAAGTGACCTGGCTGCCATGGGAGCCACTCCCCGGGTAACGGTCTTGTCTCTAATACTTCCACCGACCTTATTGGCTAATGATCTGGACGCTATACTCGGAGGCATCCTTGCGTTAGCAGATCAACATAACATCGTTTTAGCCGGTGGCAACATCACTAGCACCCATGGGCCACTTGTCATCGGTATGACCGCCCTCGGTTCAGTTCGCCGACGCCGCATAATCTCTCGCGCTGGAGGCCGACCTGGCGATGAACTTTGGGTCACTGGCGACCTTGGTGCAGCCGCTGCCGGCCTTGACTATCTGCAACACCAGCCAACAACCCTAATCGGCGAGCATCTTGACATGCGACATTGTGTGGATCGCTACCGAAGACCTGAGCCACGAGTAAGAATTGGGATGCTGCTCGGACGCAATAAAGTGGCTCGGGCTGGAGTTGACCTAAGTGACGGACTCGCAGACGGACTCAGGCAAATCACCTCGGCCTCAGGCACCGGTACCATCATCGACGGACCATCGCTCCCACTAGACCCACAAACCAAACATTGGTTTTCAAAGCGTGGTCTCGACCCACTTTTAGCGGCCCTTACCGGTGGCGATGACTACGAGCTTTTGATAGCCGTACCGAGAAGCCACCGGCGCCGACTGTTCGCTATAAGTCGACTCACTGATGGAGTACCTCTCACTCGAATCGGAGAATTAACTGAACCACCAAGCCTTGTGTTGCACACTCCCTCCGGAAACCAAGACCTTCCAGCTGGTTATCAGCATTTCAACAAATAGGCCGTTTAAACAATGTCCTGGAAGGAGATACCCATCTTCGCTATCACGGCAATAAAGCAAGGCATCCGAGTGTATCTACATCCTTCACTTGTAGCTAAGCCAAGAGCGGGGTATAAACACAGTGTGAAAGTGCGGATCTGAGACAGGGACACTTGGTCGGTTCAATAACCAGCAATCCGCCGGACAGAAGCCATCACGCGAGGCAACCTGGGTCGGTGTCCATTCGGATAGATACAATAAGTAAAAGGACTCGCAAGAGGTAATTCGCTGGACATGTAACTACTTCAAACAGTTTATTCAATGTCAGGAGGGAATCCATGAAACGAGCAACTTATATAGGTCTCTCGGTAACTTTGGGGCTTGCTGTGGTGTTCTCGAGCAGCGCTCTGTTGGCACAGCAGGGTGCCGGACACAACCATATTGGCCATGTCATGGATGGCTGGCGTGACACACCAGAGGGACAGGGTTTCCTACCTGCGGCCATAGCGGAGGCTCGAATAGCGGCACAACATGCCTCTCTCGCCTCCAGAGACCTAAACGACCTCGACGCCATGAAGCGCCATTCCGCCCACGTTCTCCACGCCGTCGATCCAGAAGCCATTGAGAACGGGCCAGGCCTTGGATACGGAGTCAAGAAGGCAGCAGCGGGCGCAGCGCAACACATTACCGCCGCTTCAAATGCCGATGGGGCTTCAGGGGCAGTGCAGACCCATGCCACTCATGTCGCCACATCAGCTCAAAACACCGTAGCTCGTGCCGATCAAATCGTAGCGCTCGCTCAGAAAATTGCTATGGCAAGTTCAGCTGCCGACGCCTCATCGCTAGTCACTGACCTCAATACCATCGCTCAGCAGCTTCTCTCTGGCCAAGACGCTAATGGGGATGGCCGTACCGGTTGGCAAGAAGGTGAAGGAGGGCTCGAGGTGGCCGAAACACACGGCAACCTCATGAAACAAGCTGAAGGGATCGACTAACAGCAGGTAAACGGTTCACCGGTGACGTGTGCGCCTCAAGATATTCAAATATCTGGCGGCGCACACCACCCACAGGTGCGGCACCCCAAATTCCTTCAAACCTAAGCCTTGCTAGCCGCACCGTCCAGCGATGCGGTCAGAACACTCCCCTATGCTCCGTCCAGCGTCCAACGACCCTGAATAGTGCAATGCCTGCATTCCCACCGCACCATCTCATCAGAACAACATTCCTATTAGCCACCGCGCTAACCTTTGCCCCCCCCGCAAAAGCGCAACTCCAACCTGCAGTAGCCGCGCTACCCATCGGCGAAAATTACCACATTGAACTCATGGCCGGTACATGGTCCCCAACTCCAGCCATGAATGTCTCTAGCAATGCATTCGGAATCGCTGGTACTCGTATCAATTTGACCAGCGACCTCGGAATGACCCCAGACCGGTTCAACGACCTGCGGCTAAGGCTGAGGGTGGCTCGAAAACATCGCTTCCGAATTGACTACCTCCCGGTCAACTACGCAACAGAAACCACCTCCAAACGCCGACTAATTTTCCGAGGCATCGCCTACGAAGCCGGGCTCCCCGTCAGTTCAAGGATGACCTGGACGACTTGGAGATTTGGTTACGAATATGATGTTATCCATCGTCGTCACGGCTATTTCGGCCTCATTCTTGAGACAAAACACACCGAACTGCACACAGGACTGAGCTCACCAGGTAACTATGAATTCATCCGAGCTAAGGGCCCCGTCCCAGCGCTAGGCGCAGTGATTCGGGTATATCCTCTCCAGACCCTGAGTCTCGCGGCAGAAACTACCGCCTTTCGACTTCCTAATGGTCTAGTTGACAATTACAGTGGGCGCTACATCGACATTGACCTTTATGCCACTATCAACTTCATCGAAGCATTCGGCCTACAGCTTGGATACCGCTCTCTTGATCTGAACCTCATTACAAGCGAAGATTTAGCTGACCTCAGGTTGGAGGGAATGTACTTAGGGGCGCTGCTACGATTTTGAATCGTAGAACCACGTCTCTTGATCAACTGCAACCATCACTCTTCTCGAAACCCATCAGGCATCATCGTGGCACGACTGAGTTGCCTCTGACACCAGACACCTCCAAAGCAGTTAGCCGACGACCAGCAGCCTGCAGTGTCTCCTGGCGCTTACAAAAGGCGAACCTGACCTTGGTTCGGCCCGGCCTTGGGTCTTTATAAAAACTGCTTCCCGGCACAACCGCCACGCCGATTTCAGCAACAAGATAACGGGCGAACTCAACATCATCGGTGAATCCAAAACGGCCTATATCCGCCATGATGTAATAAGCCCCCTCGGGCTTGAAGGGCACAAACCCGCTCGACTCAAGCAGAGCAAACAACATATCCCGCCGCTCTTGATAACCAAGGGCTAATTCAGCGTAGTAACTATCCGGAAACGATAGGGCCACCACTCCAGCCTCTTGTAGCGGTGCAGCAGCACCTACCGTCAGAAAGTCATGTACCTTACGAATCGCCCCCGTAAGCTGATGAGAAGCCACCGTCCATCCCACCCGCCAGCCCGTCACACTATAGGTTTTTGACAAACTATTGATGGTCACGGTCCGATCGGCCATCCCCTCAATCGACGCCATCGGGACATGTCCAATTCCGTCGTAGAGGATATGCTCGTAGATTTCATCAGTAATCGCCAGCACGTTCCACTTCTGACAAAGTGCCGCGATCGTGGCCAGCTCATCTCGGCTAAACACCTTCCCTGTCGGGTTATTCGGACTATTGATAACAATGGCGCGGGTTCGTTCATTAAACGCCTCTGCCAGCACATCTGGATCGAATCTCCAGTCTGGCTCGTGAAGCGTTACATAACGCGGAACCGCACCCGCCAAGATCGCATCCGGACCATAGTTTTCGTAAAACGGCTCAAATACGACCACCTCATCCCCTGGGTCGATAGTCGCCAAGAACGTGGCAACCATCGCTTCTGTAGCCCCGCAACACACGGTAACCTGCGTCTCTGGATCCACGGGGACACCATGCCTGCTGGTGAACTCCCGAGCCACAGCCTCACGGAGTGCTTTCGCCCCCCAAGTAACGGCGTATTGATTGATGTCGGCGTTCACCGCATCACAAGCCGCGGCCTTGACCATATCCGGAGCAGGAAAATCGGGAAAACCTTGAGAGAGATTGATGGCATTGTGTTTCTGGGCCAAGCGTGTCATCTCCCGAATCACCGACTCGCTGAACAAACGTGCTTTTTGAGAACCAATACCGTCAATCATGTCGAGTGATTATACGGTTTCTTGACCGAAAGAATCATCAGCGAGCGCGTTGACCTGACTCAGAAAAACCAACATAAACAATTGAAAACATTGAGTTTATCAAATACAATGTGGCGAGTCTTGTGAGTAGAAGACATTCAGAGTGATCAAAAGGAGCAAGGTCATGCAGCTACCCTGGTTACCGCTTGTCATCCTTCTCTCAGGAACCGTTGGCTTGTCACTACCCGTGGCAGCGAGTCAGCAGATCTCATCTGGTGCAACCCAATTACTGCCATTGACAGAGTTCTCTCCATCTCTCCTAGGCATGTATCGGAAGGTGATACAGATCGAAGGGGAGCTACAGAAGTACACCACCCGTTACGGTCTCGATCTTAATCTGGCTCGGTCGGTCGTCCTCCACGAATCTGGCGGTAACGGCTCCGTCGTATCGGTCGATGGCGCCAACGGCTACTTTCAAGTGATGCCTGCCACATTCAAGTCTCTCCATGTAGACACCAACATTGAAGCTGGTATCAAATACTTATCCCAACAGGTGAAGCGCTTTGGGCGAGAGGACTACGCGCTCGCAGCCTACAACACTGGGCCTGGGCGTGTGTCACGCAAAAGGCCTATGTATCTTGAAACGCTCCAGTATGTAATCCAAATCAGTGCGTACCGAAACGTCCTAAAACTCTATGAAACTTCCCTCAGACATCACGCACTTGACCTTCGGCTTGAACGTGTTCAACCCGAGGACAGCTGGTGGTCATTGTCCCAGCGGTTAAACATCCCTATTCTGCAACTACGCTTACACAACCCATTTCTTGCAACCCGAGCCCTTCGCGTCGGCCAACTCATTGCATATCCGCCAGCACCCAGAACTGATTTGTTCACCGAGAATCGAAGCGGACAACTCCAGTACAGATCCCGGCATGGCGATAATTACCTGCGACTCGCATTTGTACTTGAGGTTGAGCTTGACACCCTGAGAGAAGCGAACGGCCTCTGGCGCCTACAGGCTCTGCCTGCCGGACAGCTACTCTCCATCCCTATGGAATGGACAGGGAAATTCAACGAATACCAAGTTCAGACGAGTGACAATTTAAAGCAGATCGCAGACAGTATGAATTCGACCCCGTGGCGAATCATTCGCGACAATAGATTATGGGAGCAACACCTGCCACCGGGCTTGACACTTCGAGTCCGACCTCAGGCACCACGACCAACTTTCCAGACCTATCGGGTCGCCAACGGCGATTCTCTCGGCCGAATCGCCGAACGCCACCGAACTAGCATCCGAGCCATCCAGTCCGCCAACGGCATGGGAAACAGCACAATGATCAGGATTGGGCAAAGTCTACGGATCCCCGCAGACGCCAATTAACACCACACCCAACCTTCAGCGGGCTCTCAAGCTTGCAAATATCGATTATTCGATAACGGTTCAAAGGACGACTCGTCTCGCCAAGCAAGGCCTGAACACCTAGACTGTTGAACCAACCAAGGCAGTCTCTGTATCAACCAACTGAACAACACGAGCTGACGTCACCACCTCAAGACGGTAGCCTGCATAATGGGCAAGAATCTCCAACGCGGCCGACCAGTCACAGTTAAGACCTTGCCCGGCGTCATCACCATACACGACGGCTACCACCTCCCCACCGACCCGCACTGGGACAGCCAGGGCTTTCCTACCTGTAGGCAAAACTGTGAAACCGAGTTCAACATCTCCCTGACCTTCAACAGAATCGCATACCAATTCACGATGCTCACCAGCCTTCACCGCCTGTCCCACAAATCCAACCTCATCCAAGGAGTAATCTAGGTGCCGTGCTGGAGGAAACTCAGGTTCGAACCCGCTGACACGCCAGCCCAGAAGCCTCTCGCCGTCTAGGGTAAAGACAGCCGCACGAGACGCCAAGGCTCCAGCTCCTTCTGTGAGAATGTCAAGTACTGCACTCAGGCTACCAGCTCGAGCAACCGATCTCACATTATCGAGAAGTGTGGCCATACTGTGCTTGATCCCAACACCCTGACCTTCTTGGGCTATCCCGTCGAAATTCGATAAGTCCATCCGCTCTTTAACTGCTTCAGTTAACAGTTCATTGATGAATCGGCGTACTGCTGGTTCGGCCTGCGCACGAATGCGCTGCGCAAGTTCATCACCAAGCTCCTGAAACACATCTTCGGAGGTCATGCTAAGCTCAGATTATAGTCGGGCTTCTGGATTTGGGATCGGTCAGGCTCAATATCCGAGCTATCAACATCAACCCCCATCCTAGACATCAAGAGTTGCCACTGGAAATTCTCAGGCTACAATGCGTTAATACACCGTGGGAATCACATAGGCCTCTTGAAGTAAGAGGGCCGAGAGACGATTCCAGAACCAAGTATCAATAGGGGGGGCGATCCGGATTCGACGGAGATAGGCGAACACTGGATGCATGCCGAGCACCATCGACTCGTAAATCCGATGGAAAAAACCATAACTGCAGATACGCAGCTACCACTCGCCGCCTAATTAGGCGACGACGTTCCCCTTATCCTCGCCTGCGGGATGAGACGGAACGTCATTTAGCAGGCTGGCCACAGCCAGATGCGTCGACTGACTGTGGTGAGATCTTTCGATGCTCAGCCACTTGTGGTTTTAGCCACGCTCTCACATGAGTGGTGAAATGACAGGCGTGGACACGCATGTAGAGTCCAGCGGGGACTTATCTTCGGACGCGGGTTCGACTCCCGCCGCCTCCACCATTTTTTCCCAATAAAAGCAGGCGTTCTTACGTGGACCCCTGCTTCGTTTCCGTCAGCTCTCCACTCCCCCACGCCGGAACCGGCTGGTCGAGCAGGCGAATCGCACTCTCGATAGCCCGTGGACTGAGGTGCATGTAGCGTTGGGTGGTCGCCAGGCTCTTATGCCCCGCCAGTTCCTGAATCGCCTTCGCAGGCGCTCCACGCATCGCCAAATGCGAGCAGAACGTATGCCGAAGGGCATGGACGCCCTTAGGGCAGAGGTCCGCTCGACGCTCCGCCCAGCGCACGCGACTCCGCACCATCTTTTGCGTGAAGGTGCGGCCGCTTCTCTCGCACAAGACCCGACGCCCTCTCACATGCCGGTGTTGTCGTAGGGCGTCGCTGAGTCGTACCGTCATGGGAAGTCGTCGTCCCCGCCCCCCTTTGGGCACGGTCACCTGCCCCTTCCATTCAGACCGCTCTACCCCCAAGCATCCCCTGTCAAAGTCCACATCCGACCACTCCAAGGCCATCATCTCCCCGCACCGCAGGTGCCCCCCCGCCCCCTTATTCATAGAGCGAGAGAAATGCTGAAGGAAAAACAGCTTGATTTGATGTTGGGGTCGTTGCCGACAGGAGTCGATGAGGGGGACGGGCTAAGACCGCTCAAGCTCTCCGTGGGCAGTCCCATCCACGAAACTGCCGCGCAGTTCGCTCGGCGCACTTTGGCTGCAAGCCCTCAGGTCCACCGCTAAGAAGGATTTTCGCCCGTGCGTGGTGTGCCAGCACCCCATGGAGATCTCTCGCGAGCCAACAACGGGCAAGCGGGCCCACACAAAGTGGTGCTCAAAGAAGTGTGCGATGAAAGCGTATCGCCAGCGTAAACGCGAAGCGATTCAACTGCACGAACAGGGGCACACCCCTGCCAAGATCGCGAAGAAACTCGGCAGTAAGACCGCAAGGGTGCAGGGCTGGTTACAGGGATCGAAGCAGTTAAAAGGGTCGAAGAAACGGTAGGAGGCCACATGCTGTTCAAACGTGCCGGGAGCTCTAACTGGTATCTCGAATTCGAGGTCGCCGGTCGCCGCTACAGGGAATCGACCGGAACTCCAGATCGACAGCCTGCGACAAGAATTGAGCGTAAGCGCCACCGCGAGATCGAGGAAAACGTTAACGGCATCCGGCGGCGGAAACAGCCCCTACTCTATCACCGATGAAGAGCGTGTCGCCGGTGAAAATAATCTGTGGATTGTCTCCATCCTTGGTGTCATCAAATAACAACAGGGAAATCCCTTCCGGTGTATGACCGGGAGTCTCTATCGCCTGAAGGCGACCGTGGCTGAACGGGATCGTATCGCCATCAGAGAAAGGCTGGAAATCAAATTCCGCCTGTGCTCGGCGCCCTAGGTAGATTGTTGCCCCCAGGCGATCACGTAGTTCAATGTGCCCGGCAATGAAGTCCGCGTGAAAATGTGTCAGGATGACGTGCTTGATTTTGAAACCCAAGTCGCGAACATCGTCTAGGTAGATCTCGATGTCACGCTGAGGATCGATCACTACAGCTTCACCAGTCTCCTCGTCGGCGACGAGGTAGAAAGCATGCGAGAGACAGTCGAGATAGTATCTTTGAACGTACACTTGTTTCCTTTTGGTGAGGGCCGCTATATGCGGCCTTTATTTTTCTCCTCCACTGTTCACATGATCACGCTTATCTGGACCTCGTAACCAGACGCATGGCATCAATACTATACGGCGGCGTGATCGTCTCGAGTACCTGCATGGTGAAAAAGCAATCTACTGAAGAAGGGTTCGTAGGCAGTGGTGGAGATACCTCGGCTCCTAGTCATTAACCTGACAATGAAACCAATCACCCCAAG
>CEUS01284495.1_pt1 | contig 13232 bp, 10 predicted proteins | sample 427031 | NCBI WGS metagenome assembly CEUS01 (sample SAMEA2622837, study PRJEB7988) | marine metagenome | biome: marine biome (ENVO:00000447); feature: marine epipelagic mixed layer (ENVO:xxxxxxxxx); material: "saline water (ENVO:00002010), including plankton (ENVO:xxxxxxxx)" | depth 140 m | reverse complement strand
GCCACTGAGAATAATCCTTTCGGCCGTCATGCTCATGCAATTAGGCACTTAGGCATTGCAAACTGCAATCAGTCCTAAGCAATTTAATTATACGACTTTGCGAGTCTATTCTATTCAACTATCAGGCGTTTCACCAACATGTTTTGACATTAGTTGGGAGGGTTGCTTGGTACTGCGTTTTGAAAAGGACCAGGAAGGTCTTGGGGGGACCATAACCCTGGGTTCATCTGTCCGCCGTCAACTGTCACTGTTGTCCCACTTATCCAACTTGCCTTCTCCGAGCACAAGAAAGTTACCACATCCGCTACTTCCTCCGGGGTGCCAAGTCGTTTAAAAGGGAATTGAGAGTTCCTGAATTGATCCATCGATCTAGGATCGCTCTTTTGTCTTTTCCCCCAACTACCCCCTTCGAATTCTATTGATCCCGGTGCTACAGCGTTGACTCTAATATTGAATTGAGCAAGCTCACGCGCTAGTCCGGCAGCTAAATATATCTCTGCTGCTTTGGCTACTCCGTACTGTGTTGGTACTTGTACTTTGTATCCGGCCACTGATGAAATTATTACAATCGATGCGCAGTCTGATCTTTTCATATATGGAATAGATTTTCGGATCGACCGGATTGCATGCATCAAATTGATATCTAGGGTAAATTGCCAATCTTCGTCGGTGGAATCTTCGAAATTCGGTCGCTTTTGGCCTCCGGCATTCGCGACCAATAAATCAATGCCTTGCAATTCTGAGATCGTGCCTTCTACCATTTTCGATATATCGTCAGGGACAGTCATATCGGCCTGTATAGGAACACATTGAACGTCAAGTTCTCTGATCAAATCACATGTTGTTTCGAGATCGGAGCGACCTCTGGCAGCTACCGCGATGTTACATCCTTCTTTTGCCAGTGATATCGCGATGGCTTTTCCTATGCCACGGCTCCCACCGGTTATTAGTGCTGATCGGTCTTTAAGGCCTAGGTCCATCGCGTCTCCTTTTCTGGTGGTTTAATTTTGTTCCGTATTGATAACGCTAACTCAATGTTATTAGTTATCAATCGGCTAACACCTAGATTAATCATTCGAGTTATGGGACTATTTTTATCAACCGTCCATGTGCCAACAGTGACTGCGAATTGGGCTGCCAAATCCATTAGGTTGTCATTCAAAAGAGAATAGTGGGGTAGTACAAAGCTGGGCTGAAGTGTGAGAATTATATTCTCGAGAGATTTGATATAGCATTGACGGTCCATTAAGCAAGCATCACGTGTATCTATCAAATATCCTATTAACGTTGATGTATCGAGTTTCTGAAACTGCTTCAACATTGAGTGGTCAAACGATATCACCATGCAACGTTGGTGCGCACGGCACTGTGCAATCGTCTCCGCTACGGAGTTCGCAAGCATGGGGTCATTACCTTTCATCTCGATTATGATCTCCGCCCGTGTATCGATGGACCGAATGGCTTCCTCCAATGTGGGTAGTCGTTCATAAACTAAGGAGTGTCGAACCTGATTGCTTGCTTTTATAAGTTTAAGCTGCTTGATGGTAAAGCTAGATACTGGCCCTGACCCATTTGTAGTCCTGTCTAAAGTTTCGTCATGAATTACGATGGGTACCCCATCTGATGACAAGCGGACGTCGAGCTCTATTCCATGTGCACCGAGGTTCAAGGCGGATTGGAATGCGGCCAACGTGTTTTCTGGTGCGCTAGTTGAATCACCTCGATGGGCAATTATGAGAGGCCACAGGCTTCTGTCAATCTGCCGTGTATCCACCGTCCACATCCATCATTTCGGCGTTTATAAATGATGCTTCTGGGCTTGCAAGAAAGGCGACTGCAGCAGCCATGTCTTCAGCTTTACCCAGGCGACCCATTGGGTTTTGCGTTTCAAACGCTTCTATTTGCTCATCTGTATATACATCTGCCATGTCAGTATCCGTCATGTATGGGCATACACAGTTTGCTGTGAAGCCGAGAGGCCCTATCAATCTCGCTAAACTTTTTGTGAACGCTAGATGCGCTCCTTTTGTGGTGGCATAGTGAATACCGGCAATTATCCCTCCCACCTTCCCTGCCAATGACGATATTGTAATAACTCTTCCGTACTTGGTTTCCATCATGCCTGGGAGCAATGCTTGGGTTACCAAGAAAACACTTTTCAAATTCACATCGAGCATTTTGTCCCAGTCTTCTTCTGTAAGATCCAAAAAGTTAACTAGTTGTAGATACCCTGCTCCATTCACAAGAATGTTGGTATGACCAAGCTTAGATTCAACTGTAGCAGTCATTCTTTTCACGGATTCACTACTGGATACATCACAGGTGACAGAAATGCACTTTGCCGCATGTTTCCTTCTTAGTTCTACTACAAGATCAGTGATGCCTTCTTCGTTCAAATCTACTGCAGCAACTGATGCGCCTAATCCGGCAAGACGGTCACAAATCACACGTCCCATGCCTCCGGCAGCGCCTGTAACTACGGCTACTTTACCATCAAGTGTTGGCATAATTATCGTTCCTTATTTAGCTTGCTACACCGAGCCACTTGAATGACCCAGGCATTGGGGCCCTCTTGGGCGTAACTGAATCTCTACTCCTTGAACTCGGAGATGACTTTTTCTGCGCCGCTTGTCACGAATGAGCTGTCTGAACCTATGTTAACGAAGGTGAATCCTTCGGATATGCGACGGCGTCCCATTTCCTCGGTGCCACAGGCATAACCAGGCACTTTGCCAAGTTTTTTGCACATTTGCAACACGTGATCCACTGCTTCATCGTGTCTAGGGTGGTTGCCCATATCGGAAATATTGAGTCCCATGCTTAGGGCCAGATCACTAGGGCCTATCCAGCAGCCGTCGACACCCTCTACTGAAAGTATTGATTCAGCGTTTTCCACAGCTTCCGCAGATTCTATTTGTACAGCGAGGAATATTTGATCGTTTGATTCTTTGAAATAGTTGTCACCGTGAATGCGAGTTAGGTAGGGGGACGCATTGGATCTTCCTCCTAGCGGAGGATATCTAGTAGCTCTTGCGGCCAATTCGGCATCTTGTCTGGTATCTACCATTGGTACTACCACTCCTAATACGCCGTCGTCTAATACACGATTGATTTGATCAAAGGAATTACTTAGAACCCGGGTCATAGGTATTGAGCCGGCTTGAGTAATTGATACAACAGCAGATCGGAAAGCGTCTGGCCCCCAGGCTCCATGTTGGAGATCTAATTTTACCCAGTCGTATCCCGCTTGGGCCACTTCACCGGCACACAAGGGGGATCCATATGCAAGACTAGCTCCAATTGCTGGGGTTCCTTGTTGCATCAATTCTTTGGCTCGATTACTGCGCATATAGCACACCCATTTCGATTGTTTGCCAGGAATATGTGTTGTCAATCTGAATCAACCTGACGTGATATAAACTTAACGGATTATCATGATTTCCTGCAAGATGGGTGTGGCGTAACTCAATACTCTAGGGACCTAAAACTTTCGGCAATCTGGGCATATACGATGACCATAAACAGGTCGTATAATATGTTCTGTTTCGAGTGGCAAATTTGTGGCTTTAATGCCAATGAACTAAAGCTTTGGCCGGGCTGTTTTGAGAGATGTCTATTGTTGCGGTATATTTCATCGGCATTTTGGTATGAGTAGTTTGGTGAATTTGGTGTTGAGTGATGAAGCAATACGTGGTTTTGTTACGGGCTTACGGGCTTTGAGAAGATTGTTCTGACGTGAAATGTTAAGATATGGTTCGGGTCCACGGATGAATGAATGTAGACGGTGTTGTCTTCATAATGGTCGCCAGGATGAACTGGCGGGGGAATCTTGACGGTCATCAATAAACTTAGCTGGATGATTGGCGGGCCGCAGGGTAGCGGAATAAACGTTTCTGCTGACGTTTTTGCGAAAGCCTGTGTTCGATCGGGCCTCAGAGTGTTTTCTAACATCGAATATCATTCGAACATTATGGGTCGGCACAGCTATTTCAGAGTGCGTGTAAATGAAAGACCAATCCAGTCCCATGTTGAGCCTGTGGATTTGCTTCTTGCCCTTGATCGCGAGACTCTATTTGGTGACGTAGATGCCCCTTATCAGACTCACCGGGGTCATGTGCATCGACTTGTTGATGGCGGCGGAATAATTTTAGATTCTGAGCTTGGGGTCGAGGTTGACGAGATCGGTCGTGATGAAGTGAATATTTATGCTGTTCCTTACGCTGATATTCTCCGTGAAGGGGTGGCAAGGTCGGGAGCTGATTATAATTCCAAGAGACATGACATTATGCGTAACATGGTGTCGGTGGCTGCGTCGTTCGCTCTTGTGGGTATGGATATGGATCAGATTGTGGCGCTACTTAGGGAGAGGCTAGGGGAGCATAGACAAGATTTAGTTGAGTTGAATGGCCACGTTCTAGCATCCACAGCGGATTTTATGAAAGATAATTATCCTGACCCGTTTGCGGTGAACATCAATCCGATTGAAGTTGATAAGGCTCCTCTGTATATGCGTGGCGCTGATGCTGTAGCTCTCGGGAAGGTGCACGCCGGCTGCTCTATTCAAACATACTATCCGATAGCTCCTGCGACAGAAGAGAGTGTTGTTCTAGAGAAAATCAAAGACGATTACCCGATAATTGTGATTCAAGCAGAAGACGAAATAGCTTGTATAAATCAAGCCGTTGGGGCAGCTCACGCTGGAGCCAGAGCATCGACATCGACGTCAGGGCCTGGATTCGCGTTGATGATAGAAGGATTAGGTTTTGCTGCGATCACTGAAGCTCCAGGTCCTGTTGTGTGCCTGTATCAAAGGGGTGGGCCAAGTACTGGATTGCCCACAAGAGGAGGACAGACTGATCTTAGGCTGGCGCTTCAGCCGGGACATGGTGAGTTTCCACACATCTTGGTCGCACCCGGCGATCTAGCTGAGTGTTTTGAGTTGACTTACAACGCTTTTAATTATGCCGATTCATATCATGTCCCAGTAGTAGTACTGTTGGACCGGTGCTTGGCAGCTGGGCACTGGACGATCGATGATTTTGATAGAAAGCATCTGGATGTCACTTTTGGACCAAGGTATGACTCTGGTAAATCTCGAGAGGGGGATACCTACAGACGGCATCTATTGACTGAAAGCGGAGTTAGTCCCAGGAGTATTCCCGGTGAACCAGGCGGTATGTTTGTAACCACGAGTGATGAGCACACTGAGTTCGGGAAAATCAGTGAAGGGATAGTTAACAGACTGAATCAGATGGATAAACGTATGGGCAAATTACAGGTCATTGCGGACGAGGTTCCGGAGGAAATGAAATGGACTTTGCATGGCCCAGCTGACGCCGATTTGACTGTTGTTGCATGGGGATCAACCAAGGGTGCAATCATTGACGCTATGGACACGTTAAAACGAAGGCAAAATATTGTGGTTAATTTTCTTCAAATTAGGATGATGAGACCATTCCCTAGTGTTGCCATCGGTGAAATATTGACGGAATGCGAGAATGTTGTCGTATTTGAAGACAATTACAGCGGACAGCTACGCGATCTAATCACACAATCGACAGGGATTAGGATAGAAAAACTCGTAGTTAAGTATGACGGCAGACCATTCTCACAAACTGAGATCGAAATTGGGGTGCACAATGCTATTAGTGAACATGCTGAGAAACGGTTAGTGTTGAGTCATGAATAAGGCGAGGGAATGGCGACAGCAGAAATACAACTAAAACCTAAGGATTATGCTTCAGAAGTCCACCCGGACTGGTGTCCTGGTTGCGGCGATTTCGGAATACTCAATGCAGTTAAGCAGGCGTTGGCAGAATTGGCTATAGAGCCACATAAAGTTGGCATATTTTCTGGAATCGGTTGTTCGGGAAAAATAGCTCACTATTTGAAGACATATGGATTCCATACCTTACACGGTCGGGTTTTACCCGTTGCTAGTGGGGCAAAACTTGTTAATGAAGAACTTACAGTTTTGGCTATGGGTGGTGATGGGGATGGATACGGAATTGGAGCTGGTTATTTCGTGAACACTGGTCGTCGTAATCTTGATATGACTTATATGGTTTTTAACAACGGTGTATATGGTCTAACGAAAGGTCAAGCGTCGCCTACTAGGCAGCGAGGCGAAAAGACAAAAAGCATGGCAGCTCCTGAGATACAGGACAACATAAACCCTATAGGGATGGCCGTGTCTGCCGGGTATACGTTCATTGCCAGAGGGTATGCTATGGATGTTAAGGGGCTCAAAGAATTGGTCGTTGCAGCCATTAATCATAAAGGGACATCGTTTATCGATGTCCTCCAGCCTTGCCCCGTATATAACGATATTCAGACTATGGAATGGTTTTCTGGACGCGATCGGCCCGGTCGGAGTCCTCGTGTATACAAATTGACTGACGACGAATCTTTTGATCCTGTGGTTCATGATCCTTTGGATGCCGGTGAAATTGTATCTAAGAAGCAGGCAGCGCTAGGAAAATCCTACGAATGGGGTGATCAAATTCCAATCGGCCTTTTATACAAGATTGACCTGCCAACTTATGAGGATCGAATGCGGCAGCGAAAAGGCTTTGAACCTGGCGCAGAAGCTAGATCCATAATCAAGGATGCCACGCCGGGTCAAGATATTGCACTGACCCTAGAGCAATATCGTTAATTCTTGGATTGGTTGGTCACGTATATTTTCCTGTTACCAGGGCTTTAATACGGTAGATAGGTAGTGAGAATAGGCTGCGATAGTTATTGTGTAACCTATCCCTGATGTTTGGTTTGAGCTGTGGCACATTGGTTGTTGCCGCTACTGTTGTCCGCATCTTAATAGCCGTGCGTAGGTCGTTGGCATCCGTTCCCGGAAAGAGAGTAACTTTGGCTCCCAGGTTACCAAAATGGGAATCACTGCTTGCGAGTGGTGCTCCTAGCGCTACCTTATGGTCTTCATAGAATTCTAGTAGTTGTTCGCGTCCACGGTTGGTTAGGTACGGAGAATCAAGTTCGATCCCGTCAAAGGTCGTGTGTTCCAGCCAGTTCAGTAATCGTCGCTTGTTTGTTGCTCCAGGGAATGGTAGGAATGGGTGCGCTACGATGGCTAGGCCGCCTTGAGACCTAATAGCCTGAACGGTCGTTTCTACCCGTCTAAATATGGGTATGCAGGTATTAATGAATAATCCCAGTATGTGTTGCTGGCCTATTGTGGTGATTTCACTTCCGACAACAGCACTTACTCCGTAATTGGAGCATATTTCAGAGGTGGTTAAACTGGCCTGAATCATGTCATGGTCTGTTGTGGCTAGTACAGAGATTCCTCGGCTCTTTGCAGTCAGTAGATTCTGTTCGACGGTTTGTGTACCGTCACTTAGTACGGTGTGGGTGTGAAGTTCTGCGACTGAGTAGCCGTCAGGGGTGCATATCCGTCCTGTGTTACTCAAGGGTAGGGGTGATTTTAAATATGACGTTTTGATGTGATGCAAGCGGTCCTGCCGATTCCACTGATATTTAGCGAGCTTTCTGCGTTGCGAATACATGTAGAGTACATGACTGTGCTGTAAATATGTATCCTATGTTTGAATGATTGGAATAAGGGAGTCAGCATTGTTGATTCGTGGTAGGGAATATCAATTAGGAAGTCGTACTCACGTTATGGCAATAATCAACGTTACTACGGATTCTTTCTCTGGGGACGGACTTTCGGGAGATTTGGATAAGGTCCGCGATCGCATCCGGCATGTAGTAGATCAGGGGGCGGATTTAATTGATGTAGGAGGGGAATCGACCCGTCCTGGAGCGATTCCGGTATCCGTTAATGACGAGCTTGCAAGAGTGTTGCCTGTAATTGAAATGTGTCGACAAGAAACGGACTTGCCTATTTCAATAGATACGTACAAGTCTCCTGTTGCCCGTGAGGCTTTGAACGCAGGGGCAGATCTAGTCAATGATGTTTGGTCCTTCCAATCAGATCCTGCTATGGGTTCATTAGTTGCAGAGACAGGATGTCCTGTAGTTCTTATGCATAATCGGCAAGCCAAGGCTACGCAGTCTGAAATAGGAGCCCATTACGATGAAGTTAACTATGAGGATGTGGTTGACACCGTTAGGGTCGAGTTAATCCGATCTATACGTATCGCGGAAGGGATGGGTATTGACGAAGGCCAGATAATAATCGACCCAGGTATAGGGTTTGGAAAGACTCCCGAGCAAAATTTAGAATTGTTGTTTAGGCTATCGGAACTTAAGAGTCTTGGTTATCCCTTGTTACTGGGGGCGTCCAGGAAATCGGTTGTAGCCCACGCTATGGCGTCAAATAATTCGGGCATTTCAATAATGGATGCTCATACAGTGGGAGGAACGTGTGCGGCGAATGCGATGGGTATATTGTCGGGGGCAAACATGATTCGGGTGCATGACGTGGCCCAAGGTGTAGCAGTTGCCAGAGTCACGGACTCGATAATGAACGTCTCTGGAAGCTAAGCTGGATGGTTGGTAATCGTTTTTGTCAATTGGTGCTACTGGGCTAACGTGAGTTTATCGACTAGCATATCAAGCTGCAGAGCATTACTACCTTTGATCAAAATCAGGTCATTGTCTTGGGAATCATTGATTATTTCTTCTGCAACTAAATCTATTGCCTGAGTTGTCTTTTCAAGGTTTGTGTATTCGTACTCAAAATGCGAATGGGTACATTTTGACAAACCTGCTATTGAAGCTGCCCTTCCTATAGTCTTGCTAAAGTGCCCGACAGTGTACAGTTTGTCCAGAAACGTTGCCTGTGCCCCGACCGCATAATGATCATCTTCACTATATTGTCCAAGTTCCAGCATATCACCTAGCACAGCAATTCTTCTGTTTACCAATCGTGCTGCCTTAATTTGAGATAGTGCGTACAAAGCTGAGTCTTTGTTCGAGTTGTAACTGTCGTCAAGTATGAGTGAAGTACCGAACTGCTTGATCTGCATTCGTCTGGTTGCAGGTTTGAAAGACTGGAGCCCTTCGGCCAGATCGGACGGGTCTATGCCGATTCCGGTTCCCAAAGCCATTGCTCCTGCAAAAGCCAAGCCAATATGGCTTCCTACAGCGGGAACATCTAGTTCAAAAACCCCTGCTTGCGTTCGTAATTGGATCCTTGATCCAGATAAGTTAGGTGCTGTAACGCATGTATTACTCACACTAATGTTGGGTCCTTCACTTCCATACCAGATAACCCTGGCTTTTGTTTTTTTAGCGATTAAGTGCATTTTTGGATCATCTGCGTTTAAAGCGATGGTCCCGCAGGCATTCAAAAACTCTGCTAACTCAGACTTTGCGTTCAGTAATTGTTCAGGTGAGCCAAATAGACCCAGGTGAGCACGACCAATATTTGTAATTAATCCGTCAGTTGGAATGGCCACATGGCAATGAGAGCGTATCTCTCCTTGGGTCTGTGCGCCTAATTCCAGCACGGCAAATCTCGTGGATTTTTCAATTTCTGACAGAGTGATCGGTACTCCGAGTTCATTGTTGAAACTATATGGGGATTTCTTCACCGGCCCCACCGAGGAAAGCGCAGCTGCTAAGGCATCTTTTGCAGTGGTCTTCCCGTTACTCCCAGTGACGCCTATGACGTGCTTTACCGGGGCTGCTTTTCTCAATCTTTTTCCTAAGCTTGTTAACGTCTTTAGTGTGTCAGGGACAATTATTTGCCTTTCTGGAGGGATTCCTTCGATGGTTTGATGCACTAAGACGGCAGAAGCTCCTGATTCGTAGGCATCCCTCGCATACTCGTCACCATTGCGGTTAGGGGATCGAATAGCCACAAACAATTTATTCCTTACATCTAATCTGCTGTCTATTTGTATGCCTCTCATCGCAAGCTTGGGGACTGAAGAGTTAGCCCGATTTCCTGTAACTGCCACTAAGTCGTGAAGTGTAAACATTAGTTATAGGTTTGAGAGGATCGAGCGTAAGTGTGATATATCTGAGGCAGCTACGGCGTCTGGATCATCATTTCCTGAATATTCGATGCATATAGGGCCGGAAAATCCTAGCGTGCTAAAGGTGGACAAGATTTCAGTGTAGTCTAGATCTCCATCTGACAGCCTGCATTGATAACTTATACTATTCGATGAACGGACCATGTTTTTCACATGAAGGTATGCAATGTCAGAACCCAATATGGTTATAGCATTTTGATATGATTCACCGTGGTCGTACCCAGCTAAATTTGCAATATCTAGGGTAGCCTTGACTAGTCCTCCTCCTACTTTGTCTATAAGTGAGCGTGACGCTGTGGCCGAATCATGGAGAAAATCCATATGTGTTTCGATAGAGAAGATAACTCCCGTCTTTCTAGCGTGTTCTGCAACTTTGCCACAGTACTCCACCGCCATAGCTAGGTGCGAGTGATCGGCGATTGAAGAGCCGGCACTGGACCAATTGCCACTTGCGTCTGGTAAATATCCGAGCATGCAATTGACTATTGGGGTGGAGAGTTTAGATGCTAACTCTATAGTATGAATTCCACGATCAATTTCATCATTTAGAACCACGTGGTTATCTGTGAAATTGAGTCCTCTTAGTGGTAATACCCCTATATTGACGCCCTGTGAGGTCGCCTGCTTGTGCAAATCATGTATGGATGTTGCGTAGTCGGTTTGTGTAGAGAAATGGGATTTACATAATTCAATGCCGTTGTACCCATTCCAGAGCACTGCGTCTAAACAATCCTTGAAAGATCGGTCTCTATACACCCATGCATGTAGATATATTTCGTTCAAATAAAAGGCCTTTGTAGTGCAATCAGTTTGATGGTCATATTCTTGGCACCCTGGGAAGCAATTGACTTATGAGTTCATAATGAATTGTTCCGGCTCTCTCTCCGGCAGTGCTTGCAGTTAACGATGGTCCGATTAATGTGACTTCGTCGCCAACTCTAACGCCATCAATATTGCTGATGTCAATCATGAACATATCCATACAGACCTCTCCTACAATATTGGCAGAGTGTCCTCGTACAGTTACTGGTCCCCATGGATGAGGGCCTCGTCTGAATCCGTCTCCATAACCGGCCCCTACTACGGCAATCTTTGAGTCTTTAGCCAATGTTCCTGAAGTTCCGTAACCCACCGAGTCTCCTTTGTTTAAGTCTTTCAGTTGGACGATTCGGGCTTTGAACGTTAACACTGGTTCAAATCCAGTCGGCAATGTACAGTTGATATTCGGGTCAAGGCCTAGCAAGGCAATGCCACATCTCACAGCATCGAAATGGGATTCAGTTATTGACAAAGTGCCCGCTGAATTGGCAGCGTGTACGATTCCAGGACTAATATTCTGAGCCTTTATTTTCTGGATAGCCACCTTGAAGCGCTCTAATTGCCCTAGGGAATGTGATTTGTCATTGTCGTCAGCTCGAGCAAGATGTGTGAACGTGCCTTCAAGAGTTAAGTGTGTTGACAGATCAACCAGCTGCGCGAGCTCTGTAGCATCTTTTACACTGCATCCCAACCTCCCCATTCCGCTGTCAATTTTCAAATGGACTGCTACAGTTTTGTCTAATGATTGAGCGGCGCGGTTCAGAGCTGATATACCCCGACGGTCATATACAGAGATTGAGCATTCCGAAAGTACAGCATTTCGTGAATCAGCGGGTGGGGTGGCCCCTAGTACCAGTATTGGACCGTCAAATCCATCCAGTCTTAGTTGTGCGCCTTCATTAATTCGCGCCACACATGCCCCATAGGCCCCCGCTTGTCGGGCCGTGGAAGCTATCCTGGCTGTTCCATGACCATAAGCCTCAGCCTTCAGAACTGTATAGAGCTTAACGTCTGGGCCGATAATTTCAATTAGGCGTTTCACATTGTGAGTGATGGCGTCCAGGTCTATTTGGATCCATACAGGGGCGTCAGGGTTTACGGTAACAAGTTGTCTCCATAAAATCGATTGCCGGCATAGCATATGCGGGGCATCGTCTGGCGATTCCATCAGTAGTTCAGTGACTCTCTCCAATCTACTCATGCTACCGCCCTTTAGATAAATCGGATGTCGATTTTTTGACAACTTCAGGGCGAGTGCCGCGGTATGTTCGTGAGTATGGGTGCGGTGAATGTTATCAGCGTTGAGACCCGATTCCTTTAGTCCATCGACAAGTTGCGATATTGTGTCACCATTACCGAACGCGATCACATCTTGCGCTGCATCGGCGATTAACGGTGTTAATTCATCGACAATACCCTTGGTCGCGGGCCCAAGGTTTTCAAATTCGGCGAGAACACATATAGGGCTGTTTTCAAGCCTCTTGAGATGTTTCATTGCGATTTGCAGGGATGCTGGGCTTGTAGAAAATGAGTCGTCGAAAAGTGAAACACCACCTATCCCAGGCAAATGATTGAATCTGCCTGGGATAGGTGTGCATGTACCTAATGATGAGGCGATATCTGTTGTTCTGATCCCTAAGTGTTCGGCTAATGCAGCAGCAGCTAGGGAGGCTTTTACATACTGGTCTCCGGGAAGAGGTAGATGAACTTTGTAATCCTGATTTGGCCCACTTAGCAAAAAGGATGATCCTGTATCGGACCAATCAACGTTTGAGGCGCTGAAATTTGCTGAGCTGTTTAAGCCGTAAGTGTATTTAGGTCCGTTGTGCTGTATTGCGAGTCTATTTGCTACTGGATCGTCAATGGGATAGATGAGTAGGGAATTGTCGCTTAATGCTGATATTAAGGAGTAATGTTCACGTTCGATAGATTCTAGATCTCCAAAGAACTCCAGGTACGTTTGGTCAAAACTTGTTAGGATTAGAGTATCCGGTGGAGCGATTTTCCGTAATTCGTCCAGTTCTCCGTGCGAGTCACTAGCCATTTCTAGTATTGCTAATTCGTGCCCCGGGTCCAAGTGGCCTAGCGCTATGGGAAGACCAAACAGATCGTTATAGTTTTCTTGGTTTTGAAACACATCGTAGCGTCTAGTTAAGACGTGAGTAATGATCTCTTTAGTAGTAGTTTTTCCAATACTCCCGCCGATTGCAATTATGCTAGGTCCGAAGGATGAAATTACGTGCTTCGCATAGTTTTGGAGTGCTCTTCGGACATTCTCAACAAGCAAAGCCGGAATCGGACTAGGGACCAACTTGTCACAGATCACTGCGGAGGCCCCTGCTGCTGCTGCCTCATCTATAAAATCGTGTCCGTCTCCTCGATCTGTTTGCAAAGCTACGAATACGTTTCCTTCCTTAACTAAGTTACTGTTGTGAGAAAAGCCCGTTA
>CEUS01005816.1_pt1 | contig 13234 bp, 12 predicted proteins | sample 427031 | NCBI WGS metagenome assembly CEUS01 (sample SAMEA2622837, study PRJEB7988) | marine metagenome | biome: marine biome (ENVO:00000447); feature: marine epipelagic mixed layer (ENVO:xxxxxxxxx); material: "saline water (ENVO:00002010), including plankton (ENVO:xxxxxxxx)" | depth 140 m | reverse complement strand
GCTGATGGTTGTGCTTTCGGAATCTAAAACCCAGGTGATGACCGGTCGCTTGGAACCCCCCTTCTTTGCGCTTGTGGGCCGTTTTGCGGTGGCCTTGGCTTTCTTTGCGACTCCTCGCCCGGTTCCCTTGAGGGCGGACATCAAGCGGCCGTATGGGTTGCAGGCGCAACACTTGATTTCCTGGTTTGCGATGTAAACCATCAGGAAAAGCTGGCCGCACTTCGGGCATCGCTCACCGGCGTCCACGTCCGTGCCGAATTTGCTTTGGATGGTAGGGAAGGATTTGGCCTTCTTGGCCACCGGGCGGCTGGCCGACGCTCCCTTGATGGGAACGTAGACCAGCTTGCCGCTGATGGACTTGTGGTTGACCTGGCAGACGCTGTTCTCCGGCATGGAGAAGGTGCTGATGTCGTCGCCCAGGGCAGACTGGAGAATGTCCGCCGTGCTGGCAAACATCAGGATGCCTGCGTCACGGTCACGAGTGATGTTGATTGGGTTGTAGTTCCGCGCCAGGAACACACTGTCCGTCTGGCGAGTGTCCGCCACTGCAATGGCGGCAGGCCCGACCAACTCTGGATACGCCTTCGCGATTACTCCGGTGGTCAAGGGCTTGTCACCGGCCTTGGCCTTGAGCATGGACATGATGGCCGCGCTGTCCACCTCAGCGGCTTTCGGGTATCTCCGGTCAAGTTCCCGGTGGTTGCGGATGACGCCGTTGTGGACGCCGATGATGGGCGCGTCAACTATCGGGTGGTTGTTGTCGTTGCACTCCGGTGAGCCGGTGGTGGCGGCGCGAGTATGACCGATGATGGCCACGGTGTCCGGCCCGACCTTGGCGTCCAGAGCCTTCCAGAATCCCTGCGCGTCGTCAGCGGCCCAGACCATCTCCTCAGCGGCCACCGGGGCCTTGAGGTAGGAGATGCCGCTGTCACGGTTGACGATGTAGACGCCGGTGGCGTCGATGCCGCGCACCTGCGACTCCAGAAGCAGGTTGGCGAAGTCGGCCTTGATGTTGACCAGGTCGTCTTCGGTTCGGGTTCGGTTGTCCAGGCACATTCCAAGTATTCCACACATGATTTCTTTCTCCTGATTTTGATTTAGTGGTTCGCTGATGGGCCGGTGGCGGTTATGCCGCCACCGCGTTGATGGTGAACCGGCATCCCCGCCGGTAGTTGGTGCAACCCATGAAAGCCTCACCGGTCTGGCTGTTGGTGCGCTCGACCATGCGGCCTGAGCAAGTGGCGGCGTGGGTCTGTTCCGGTGTCATGTTGTCGTCAGCGGAGTCGTCCTCGACGGCCCCGCCTCTGAGATTCATGTCCAGGCCGATTTCCAGGGACTGTCCTGCGCGGTTGGTCATCCCGACGTTGCGCTTGCGGGCCAGGCCACGGAGAGCGTTCATGGTGATGTCGTCATAGTTCTGGCGACCACTGCGGGGGTCGATGCGCTTCCGCATGTTCAGGTCACGGATGAGAGCGCGTTCCCCGGCAGTCTCTGGGTTACCGGTGTTGACGATGACTTTGTTGGCCTTGCCACGCTTGCCCTTGGCGGACTCAACAATCATCTGGGTGAAGACAATCCAATTCCAGATGCGGATGGCGTTGAGGCTGGTCTGGTGCTGGCGGAACTCCACCGTTCCCTGGCGGACGTAGCAACCGAAGTTGACCTTGTAGTAGCGGTCACGCGCCACGCTGTCGAGGTTGTAACCTTCAAGTCCAAGCCCTCGTAGTAGTGACTCCTTGCCGTCACGGTCATGCGATTGGGATGTCCACTCACCGTCAAGCTGAACGGTAGTGTTCTCGTAGAAATTGATTCCCTTTTCCATCGTCTGCGCCCAACGAGTGTTCCGGCGGGAGAAGGCGACCATCTTGTCGATGGTCTGTTCATTGTTCCGATAAATCTCTGCGATGTTGGCCAACTGCTTGGCGGAGAAGTCGTGGACGCCGTGGTGGACGTGGACACCGCAGGAAGCATCTGTCTGTGCGCCGATGGCCTTGACTGCCCGCATGGCCGTCTTCAATTGTTCCTTGCCATCTAGGCCGCGAAGGATTGGGCTGACTAGTTCGTGACCGTTGCGGACGCTGGCGTCGCTGACGACCTTCCAGCCGGAAGTGACTTCGTGGGTGTAGCTCATAGCGGAAGCATCAAGACCAGCGCGGCGGAGAGCGGCGGCTACGGAAGCCTGGGTGGGTCGGCGATTGCGGCCCCAGGACATTTCTATCTCTACGCCGTAGGTGCGACTGCTGTTGAAGTTAACCATTGTTGAATCTCCTTATGTCATCGTGTCGTATTGGTCAATACAAGAATAGACCTGACACTATGCCACGTCAAGGGTGCAAACCATATATATGGAAAGAGATTCAAAATTGAAATTTGCCCTCAAGCTGGAGTAGGGCGGGCCAGACATATATCCATATGTAGGGATTTTTTTGGCGGAGTCCCTCCAGTGGTAATGGTCACGTTGTCATATATACTGAGGAGTTGCCTGGACAAATAGTTGAGGAGATAAAAATGGCCGGAGAAAATGAAGACCAAAAGACCGCGCAATTGCTGGCGGAGTTGCACCAACGCGGCGTTACATATCAGCGGATTGCCAACAACCTGGGGGTCAATTGGCGGACGGTTCATCGGTGGGCCAACGGCGAAAATCAGCCGATTATTGTTGGCCTAATCAACAAGACGTTGAGCCAGATGCTGGCCGAAGAATTGGCGGAAAATGGGGCGGTTATAGCGTAGTAAAAACAGGGCAAAAAGTTAGAACAAAAAACATGGTGCAAATTCGCCATGCTCCCGTATGATTATATGGTTTACCCCGTTGACCCCCTTAAAACGGCTTTATATGGCCATATAGAGGGGGTCTCATTTTTGCCTTTATCACGATATGTGATACATATATCATGAACCATGATGCTGTGTTCTAAACAGATGTTCTAAAAAGTTAACTGTTGAATCAACGTGTTGACTGTTGATAATCAACAAATCAACAGTCCTATAGTTAATTAAGTGTTGATTAATGATGATAAAAAACGATGGCAATAAACATACAAAACCGGGTGGGTCTAGTAGGCCGGACACTTGCTGTGTCCGTCTGCTTTGGTGGCCGATACCAACTACATCGGCAAACAAGTCATGGGGTAAAGAACCGCCACATTGCCGGGAAGTTGCGTTGGAAATCTTGGGAGTTTGGTCGCCCCGTGGTGGTCGATTTACTGTCCATGCGGTGCTACCAAAAGAACCGTTGCCGGGGATGAACAGCCCCGCCAGGTCGTTGTTTATACGAGCCGCCAGGGATACTCTGTCGGCCAAATTGGGGGTTGAGGTGGACGGTCTAAAATCGGATATTGTGGACTGGGAGGGGGCAGATGGAGTCAGCTAATATCAGAGACAGAGTGGTGGAATTGCGGAAAGTTCCTGCAAGTACCATCAGGCCGAATCCCTGGAATTGGCGGTTGCATCCACAGGCCCAACGTGATGCCTTGGCAGAGGTCGTGGAGGAGATAGGTTTTGCCGGTGCTTTGATTGCCAGGGAAACACCGGAGGGTCTGGAGTTGGTGGACGGGCATCTCCGCCAGGATATGTTCGGAGACGAACTGGTGCCGGTGTTGATTGTGGATATGACTGAGGAGGAAGTCCGTCGCCTCTTGGCGACTCTCGACCCGATTGGAGCGATGGCCCAGACCGATGTGATTGCCCTGACTGCTTTGCTGGATACGCTGGACGTTAGCGGAGAAGCGACCACCGCCATGCTTGATGATTTGGTTCGGATTCCAGAGATACCAGAAGAACCGGAACCCCCGTCGGAGTTCCCTGAGTATTCGGACGACCTGGCCACAGATTATTGCTGTCCGGCTTGCGGCCATGAGTGGTCTGGAAAGGCCAAATGACCGATAAACCTAGGTATGTCGTGCCGTCGATGGCAGACATTGCGGCATTGCCCTGGAACGGCCTGAACGTCGTCAGTACATTCTCTGGATGCGGCGGCACCTGCCTGGGATACAAGATGGCGGGCTATCGAGTATTGTGGGCCAACGAGTTTGTGTCAGCGGCCAGGCAGGTCTATAGGCTTAATCATCCTGACACCATTTTGAACGACCAGGACATCCGTACAGTTGCGGCAGAGCAAGTCCTAAAGGCCACCGGCATGAAGGTGGGCCAGATAGATGTTCTGGAAGGCTCACCGCCATGCGCGTCCTTTTCCTCCGGTGGTGTTTTAGAGGTTGGCTGGGGGGAGGTGCGGAAATATTCCGACACGGCCCAGAGAACGGACGATTTATTCTGGGAATTTGCCAGGCTTGTCCAGGGCATCCAGCCGAAGGTCTTTGTGGCGGAAAATGTCGCAGGGCTGGTGAGGGGCGTTTCCAAAGGGTACTTCAAGCAGATATATAAAGTGCTGGCAGATTGCGGTTATCGAGTCGAGGCCCGCCTGTTAGATGCCGCTTGGCTTGGAGTGCCGCAGAGCCGGAAAAGAGTTTTCATCCAGGGCGTCCGGCAAGACCTGGGCATTGCCCCATCATTCCCAAAGCCCTGGCCGTATACATACACCGTGGCGGAGGTTCTCCCACATATCCATTCTGTGGAATTGGCAAATGGAGGCCCGCGTCAGAACCATGAATACCGGCCCACCAATCGTCCAGCTTATACAGTCCAGCAGTACCGTCCCATTGGTGTTCGGCTGGTGGATGACCCGAAAGCCCACCGAAGGATGACTATCAGCGAATTGAAGCCCTTGTGTGGATTTCCTGATGACTTCAAGATGGCAGGCACGTTCAACAGGCAATGGGAGCGTCTGGGTCGGGCGGTTCCTCCGCTCATGGCCCTACGCATTGCAGAAGTAATACGAGACACGTTGAGGGGGGCAGATGATTACCAATAGAGATGATGGATACACAGCCGACCGTTGGGCCTTTGATGATGAGGTCACAAGGGTATTTGATGACATGCTGGAACGCTCGATACCTCAGTATCAGGCGATGCGCGACCTGGTGACAAACTTGGGCGGGCAGTTCCTTCCCACGAAGGAGCGTGGCATGGTTGTTGACCTTGGGACGAGCCGTGGCGACCAGATAGCCCATTTCATCGAGGAAGACCAACGGCTGGGCCGGAATATCTTTTACTGGGGCTGGGAGATAAGTCCGCCGATGGTAGAGGCGGCACAGCGGCGTTTTGACGGCATGGAGGAGAACGTCTGCATCCTGGAAGCAGACTTACGGAAAGGCTTGAAAGACGCCAGTGGAAGCACATATAGCTGGGGCGGCATGTGCCTGGTGACAGCAGTGCTAACGATGATGTTTATACCGGCAGAACACCGCCAGCGATTAATGCAGGAGATATACGATGCGCTCCTCCCCGGTGGCGCATATATCATGGTTGAGAAAATCCTGGGGGCCGGTGCCACAATTGACGAGGCAATGGTTGCCGAATACTACAAGCACAAAGCCCGCACAGGCTACGACGAAGACGCCATCCAACGGAAACGGTTTGCCCTGGAGGGCGTTCTTGTGCCGTCCACGGCCTCCACTCACATGGAGGATTTGCGGGCAGTTGGGTTCACGAAAATCGACTGTTTTTGGCGGTGGATGAACTTTGCAGGTTTCATTGCGGTCAAATAGCATCAAGCGTAAATCAACAGCGTCAACGTGTTAAATCAACAGTTAATGCCTTGCATGAGAGCCGATTTAAGGGGGTTAAAATTTCAAAAAGGTATATTGGGTCGGTTAATGTCTGAAATTGAATAGCGTGGTAGTGTGGCGATATGGCAGAGGAAGACGACATCCAAAACCAGTTAAAAGAAGCGCAGGAGGAATTAGCTCGATTACAGGCACTGAGTAAAGAATCAGACAAGTCAAACAGGGTGCAGATGACCTCTGGGGACATAGTCAAATTGATTGTGGCCTGCCCTGTTGTGTTCACCTGGTTGTTTCTAGGGAGTCGCATCATCATCTCAGCGACCACCAGTCAGCACGTTTTGGATAACGTCGAACCACTGCTCACAGTGTTGTCCATACTGACCATCCCAGTCACCGGGATTTTACAAAATCTATTCTCTGTATCGGGGGATAAGAAATGAGCCTTTTTGAAAAACTGGCGGCTTTAATTGGCAACCGGCAAGTGCCAAGTTTGGCGGTGCCGTCATTGCCAAGATACCGCATCTCGTTTGCCAATAGCGCGGTGGTCAAAATCGTGGTTTTTGCCATTGTTCTCAGCGGGCTGGCTGTTGCCATTGGGATGTATTTCGCAGTCAAGGATGTAGTCTCATCCACGTACAACTGGCCCGAACCGGCGACCTATCACGTCACGGCGGATGGCCTGCAAACAATGGGCGAGAAAAATCCCAATATGGAGGACGGCACCGAAAGCCAGACCCTCTCTATCCGGCTGGCGGACGGAGCCAGGATTTCCACGCTCCGCATCAAGGACACAGATGTAGGGCGCACTGGCATTGCCAGGTCGCTCGATATTTCTCCCTATACCTCCGCAGTGACCGGGACGCAGGCATATCTCTGGGTCGGAAATATGACGGTCACAAATTCCAGCTTTCCGACTTTGGCCTGGCAGAACTCTGAGGTTGGGACTCTGACCACAGGGATGCTTTGCGACGGCCACACGATGTCGGCCACTGTGTCCAACACGGTCAGCGACCTGGAATTGTCATCAGAGCGGCAGTCGTCGGTCTATGAGGTGGATGGCTCCGTCGTTGACAGGGTGCAATTGCATATCACCGGGAATACGGGTGCATATGTCCAAAATCTCGTCATTGACAACCTCGACGCTTGGAGCGGCCAGGCTTTCTTCGACAGGATGAAAATCGGCACCGTCACGATTGACAACAGCAACAGGATAGGCGACGGCAGTGGGGTGGACTCCGCCAGTTGCGTGATAAATCCCTCCGTCTCCGCCAGAGTCATCAATAACACGATGCAAGACCGCCCCATCACCGTCCGATAGTGTGGCAGTGGCGGATTCGTCGGTGGAAGTGCCGCTTAGGTTGGCACGACCTACACAGTTGCAGATGCGGCAGGGCTTTGATGTGCCGTTGGTGCAGATACGCCAGGAGAGCATGAGATGCCGGAATCTAAATATTCGCCCAGAAGAATCGAGGCCGTCGATAAGCAACGCCAGGCGGTGGAGTTGCGGATGGCTGGAAGGACTTGGCAAGAGATTGCTGATGCCCTTGGATATGCCAATCACACTGGCGCGGTTGAGGCTGTAAAGACCTCATTACAGAAGACTCTTGGCGTACCTTCGGCGGAGTTCAGGGAATTGACACTAGAGCGATTGACAAAGATTCTCCAGGTTCAATGGCCGAATATGCTCCGTGGCGAGGTGTCAGCGGCAAAGCTCTGCTTACAGACGATTGGCGACATGCGGCAACTCATGGGGGTGGATATGCCGTCCAGGGTTGAGCATAGCGGGCCAGCAGGCAATCCAATCCAGCATGAGGTGGTGACCTTAGACCTTGGCGACGTTACCGAAGCCCTCACAACCCTTCAAAATGCTGGGGCAATCAGGATGGAGTCAAATGGACACACTCCGATTGCCCTGGACGGTATACATACCGCACAGGCCGACAGCTAAACAACTGGCCTACCTTCTCCTCGACAATACCGAAGCCCTATATGGCGGAGCGGCTGGCGGCGGGAAGTCCGATGCCTTGCTGATGGCGGCTTTGCAGTATGTCGATAATCCCGACTATTCCGCGTTACTCTTGCGCCGGTCTTATACGGACTTATCTCTGCCGGGTGCCTTGATGGACAGGGCCAAGGAATGGCTCATGTCAACAGATGCCAAGTGGCGTGAGTCCTCCAAGACTTGGACGTTTCCCTCTGGGGCCACGGTGACTTTTGGTTACCTGGAACATACCGGGGATGAGTACCGCTACCAGTCCACGGAGTTCCAGTTTATTGGGTTCGACGAGTTAACCCAGTTTGAGGAATCCAAGTACCGCTACATGTTCAGTCGTCTGCGCCGGAAGGCGGATGGCGGGCCTCCGTTGCGGATGCGCTCTGCGTCCAATCCTGGCGGCATCGGCCATGAGTGGGTCAGAAGTCGCTTCCTCGACTCCGACCCTGCTGACAGCGGGCGTGTGTTCATAGCGGCCAGGTTGCCGGACAATCCGCACCTTGACCAGGAATCTTATGTGGCATCCCTCGACCAGCTTGACCCAGTGACGCGCAGGCAACTCCTCCAGGGCGATTGGTCGGCCAGACAGCCAGGCAATCTATTCCAGCGGGAGTGGTTCCAGGTTGTCGAAGATGTGCCAGTCTTTATCAACAAGTCCGTCCGGTATTGGGACTTGGCCGCAACGCCGAAGCGGTCTGGCACCGACCCAGACTACACGGCAGGGGTTCGTGTGGACTATGCCAGTGACGGTCTGTTCTATGTGGTGGATGTTCAGCGGATGCGCGGCACCCCTGCGGAAGTAGAGCGGAGGATAGCGCAGACGGCGGCGGTGGATGGCGAGTCCACGCAGATAGTCATCGAGCAAGAGCCAGGTGCCTCCGGCGTCAACACCATCTACAACTATGTGACCAGAGTTCTTCAGGACTACACAGCGCGGGGCCAGAGGGCCACCGGCTCCAAGCTGGAAAGAGCAGGGCCGGTCAGTAGCCAGGCGGAGGTGGGGAATATCCGCCTGCTCCGTGGGCCGTGGGTAGGCGAGTTCCTCGATGAGTTGGAGGCGTTTCCGTATGGAGGGCACGACGACCAGGTGGACGCTTTGTCCGGCTCCATGATGCGGTTGAGGAATACCCATGCCGTGGAGCCGTTGGTGCATCATTTGGTCGGAGCAAGGCGCATCAGTCCAACAGACAACCCGCTGGGCCTCGACCCAGATAATCCCATCTATTGGGACACAGACCGGCGATATATGGGCTAAAGCCGTGCATGTAAGCCGTTTTAAGGCCATTGAAACTTGAAAAAGGTATTCTGGTACAGGTAGGAGCAGAAATGGTACTACGCGCCACAGGACTCGACCCGGTGACCGAATCCATGATGCAGTGGATTCAGCAACAAGCAGATGACCGCCGTGAGGATTACGACCTGGCCCGCCGCTACTACGGCGGGGAGCATGACACGGCAATCACAGACCGGCTGAAGAAGTTTCTGCCTCCGCGCCTTGCCTTTCGTGACAACTACATGAACGTGGTGGTGGATTCCCTGGCGGAGCGGCTCAAGGTCATCGGGTTCGACACGGAGAACGAGGAGTTGCGCGAGTGGGCCTGGGATATGTGGCAGAAGAACCGCATGGACTACACGCAGGTGGTGGTTCACACGGAGGCCATCATGCTTGGCGACAGTTACCTGCTCTGTGACTGGGACGAAAAGAACCAGCGGCCCAGGTGGACGCACCAGGTGCCAGAGATGATTATCCCGCACTACGACGAGGCGACCCGCCAGGTAAGTTGGGTCAGCAAGAAGTGGCTTCAGCATCCCAACATCGGAGATGACCCAGAGACGCGGCTCAACCTTTACTATCCAGACCGTGTGGAGAAGTATGTGGCCAGGGGTGGAGTTTGGGCGCGGCACCAGGACGACGAGGACGAAGCATGGCCGGTTCCCTGGTTGGATAAGGCCGGTGAACCCCTGGGCATCCCTATCATCCACTTCCGCAATCGTCCGATGGGCGGAGACTTCGGCCAGTCAGAGATTATCAACGTCATCCCGATGCAAGACCTGCTGAACAAATCCCTGATTGACCTGACCATGATTCTGGACACGCTGGCATTTCCGCAAAGGTACACGCTGAACGTCAACCACAATTCCTCCAGGTTGGAAATCATGCCAGGCAGTGTGGCGGAGTTCCACAGCGAATATGACGGAGGCCAGGTGGGCCAATGGAACGCGGCGTCCGTAGATGGGCCACTGAAGGCCATTGAGTCGCTGGTTCAGCACATCGCAGGGACGACCAGGACGCCACAGCACCTGTTCCAACTCATGGGCGGAGTTCCCAGCGGGGAAGCCCTGAAGACGGCGGAGTCCGGCCTGGTCAACAAGGCCCAGCAGGGCATGATAAGCATCGGCAATTCCTGGGAGGATTGCCTGATGATGGCCCTCCGTATCCAGGAGGCGTTTGGCACTGCGGTGGCCGACATCGAAGACGTGACGATTGAGACGACCTGGGACGACCCGGAGACACGCAACGAGCAGTCACACATGGAAGTCCTGAAGGCCAAGGCGGAGTTGGGGGTGACGAAGCACCAGATATTCCGTGAGCTTGGATATACGCAAGACCAGATTGACCAGATGGACATGGACAGCGAATTAGACCGGAGGGCAGAGACGAACATCGGAGCGGAGATTCTGCGGAACTTCAACGCCGGAGAGATATAGGTGCCTGGCCCTTCTGATGCACAAGATGCGGTGGAGAGTTTCCGTGCGCGGATAAACAAGCAAGGAGACTTTGCGTCTGGCATGATGGTGCAGGCTTATGCTCCGGTGTATACGCGCCTTGAGAGAGACACCAGGGCTTTGGTGGGGATTGCCCAAACCAGAGGACTGAAGCCCTGGCAGGTCATGCGGATGGAGCGGCTGAAAGACCTGGAGCGGCAGTTCCTGGCCAACACCAGCCGGTTCGCTACGCAGGCCGGTTCTATCATCACGGACAGCCAACTGGTGGCCGTAGGTTTGGGGCGCGACGGTGCGCTTGAGGCGGCTAGTGCGGGCCTTCCACGCGGCGTGACGATGCAGAACATGGCCAACCTGGGATTGGGCTGGAATCAGCTTCCTGATGACGCTTTCCAGAACTTCGTGGGAATATCCGCAGATGGCGCACCTTTGGCGAACTTGCTGGAGCCGTTAGGCCCGCAGGCTGTCCTGGGGGTGCGAGAGCAGATAGGGACGGGCATCGCGCTGGGCAAAGGGCCGCGCGAAACGGCCAACCTGGTGAGGACTGCGGCAGGCATCCCGCTCTCCAGGGCATTGCTCATCACAAGGACGGAGACAAACCGCGCTTTCCGTGAGGCGACCAGGCTTTCGTATCAGACTAATTCCCAGGTCGTGAAAGGATACCGCAGACACGCCGATAAGAGCGACAGAACCTGCGCGGCTTGCATCGCTTTGGATGGCGAGTTTTATCCACTAGACCAGCCGTTGAATGAGCATCCGAATGGTCGGTGCGCCCTGGTGCCGGATGTGCTGGACTATGCCGACCTGGGCCTGGATATACCACGGGAAGCTCCGCCACAGAACGCTCGCGAGTGGCTTGCTGAACAAGGGGAAGAAACACAACGGCGAGTCCTGGGCGGTGCGCGGTACGACGCCTGGAGGGCAGGGGAAGTAGAACTCAACCAGCTTGCTATCGTCCGGCCAAATGCAGTCTGGGGAGACACGGCGGTTGTCCGGCCACTGAACCAGATTCAGACCAGGTCGGGAACTCCAATCCGGCAAGTTGGCGCACCTCCGTCAGCACTTAAACCAACACCCCCAAAGCCGGTCACTGGTGACCTGATTGACCCGATGACCGGCAAGGGCGTCCGTGGAAGTAGGACTGCCCCGCCGGAACCAACATTGCCCAAAGAATGGGAGGAACGCTTCGGTGACCCTGACGATTTTCTCGACGTGGCCCCAATTGATGCCGACCCAGCAATGCTCAAGTATCGGGGAGCTACAGGACGCGAAGCCATACAGGCCCAAGTACAAGAGCAAGAAGCATGGGCCAGGGCCGTTGGAGGAGCAACAGAGGCTGACTACACGGGCCTTTCTATCAAGGCGGCGCGAGACGTTAATATAGCTATCGAAAAAACTATTTTACGTAACCGGATACGCCCTCTGGATAAAATTGTCACCGGCCCATATAGGAATCAATACGGAGAGGTTGCAGAGTTTGGCAATAACACGATGGCATACCAAATTCACGGCAATGTCCATATAAACCTAGACCTCCCTGGTGCCAATGGTTCAGTCCGTGGATGGAGAGCAAAGGCTCTCAATTCTCAGCAACGGGTCGCAGAGCAGGCAAAAGAGGCCCAGCAAAGCCTTGCAAAAATGGACGAGGAAATTGCAACGGCGCGGGCTGTTATTCAGAATGATATTGAGAGGCGTCGCACATGGCTTGAAGTAGAGTCTAAAAAACTGAAATCAGATGGAACGCCTTTGTGGACGCCAAAAGAAATAAGTGTTCGGCAAGACTTGCTAGAGCATGATATGCGGATATTAGCGTCCAGGGAAAAGAAATGGAAAAAGATGCTCACTGACCACAGAAAAGAAATGCGAGAAATCGAATCAGGTCAGTGGGCCGTGTATCATGGGAAAGCGGCAACGGAAACAACTTTGACGGATTTGGTCACCCATGAGATTGGGCATTATGCCCATCGTCGATATGGTTACTTCGACCCTACTTCCTTGGACACCCTTGCAACCAAAACGAAAGTTTATAAAACAGTCAGAGGGAGAAAGGTATGGGCGCAATCTTACAAGCCAAAGCAAGACGCAAGGAAGATTAGTGAATACGCAACGACCAACGACCATGAGTATTTTGCGGAAGCATGGGCGGACTATCATGCAAACAATGGCGCACGGTTAACGCCCAAGGTTAAGGCGTTCATTGAAGAAGTGATTGAAGCCAATGCCAACTTTACGGAAGTGGCAAGCGGGCCAGAAGCCCACAAGATACATTTGGGCGCACTAAACAGAGTCCGCAGGCGTAGTGGAGCCGATGCGGCAAAGAACTTAATAGGCCATCCACGATTAGGGGAATTATAAATGGTGGTTTTTGACAGCATAATTCACAAGGAATCGTTTCAGTGCATCTCCTGTTTTTTCTATGTTGGGAGAATCCCTGGCGGGCTTGCCTGCTATGCCTTTCCAGAGGGGATACCATCAGAGATTATTACCGGAGAATACGACCACCGAAACCGACACCCTGGCGACGCTGGAATAACCTGGCGTGAGGCTGAAAACTGGGCAAGACCAATAGAAACGGAGGATGAGGAATGATTGCAGAATTGAATGGAGAAACAAGGCCCATTATCCGGCACCGGCGCGGTGTCATCTGGTGTCCCTTCTGTGACCGGAGCAAGCAGGACGAAGGGATGAAGCAGTCATGCGACGGATGCGGTGCCTGCTTCATCGACGAGGCCATAGAACCGGCTCCAGAGGCCGCTCCACGCCGACGGAGGCAAGCAAAGGCAGAGGAAGAACCGGAGGAAGCCGTAGAGGTTGAAGAATAAAAAAGCCCCGCTCAGGAGAGAATAATGGAGTGCTATCGGTGCGAATCCGACAAACTGGAACTTGCCCCATT
>CEUS01070721.1_pt1 | contig 13238 bp, 14 predicted proteins | sample 427031 | NCBI WGS metagenome assembly CEUS01 (sample SAMEA2622837, study PRJEB7988) | marine metagenome | biome: marine biome (ENVO:00000447); feature: marine epipelagic mixed layer (ENVO:xxxxxxxxx); material: "saline water (ENVO:00002010), including plankton (ENVO:xxxxxxxx)" | depth 140 m | reverse complement strand
ATGGTCAACCGACAATTAGGGGCCGCTTGCGGAAAGCCGTTCCCCGTAAGCTCACTTTGCATACTCGACGCAGGTATTAGTGACCTGCTACAACTCGCCCCAAACCTTTGACTTCAAACCGCATCCTAAGAGTCAAATTCCTGGGTTTTCTTCAAAGTCAGGTATGCCTCCCTAATCCCGTGGACGAAGCGTTGAGAGATCTTCTAGCAGTTAGAGCAGTTAACCTACGCCCACCAGATTCTCAAACTGGAACGCATGGCTTTTCTTTCCTAGGGGTTGCAGATTCAGTAATTGACCTAGGTACTCGCCAAGATAGTGTGTTCATTTGGCATGCCTCACCGGGATTTCTTCCCATTACTGGGAGAGAGCTCACTCGATGGGGACTTGATGCCCCAAATGGGTTCCACTGGATACTAAGCGAAAGACCGGTGGAGGGGGACCTCGTAGGACTTGAATCACTGGAAGTTGTAATTTGGGGGCCAGCGGAGGTGTCCCAATGGCTGGGAGAAGCCATCCTGATGGGGGATCTAATGGCCAAGGCCCCGAGTACGGGTAAAACTGAGCCTGAAAAACTAGAACGAAGCTTCAACGATACGTACTCTAACAAGTCCCTTAGTCCACTCATTGACATTTCAACTTGGATGTCTCAGAGGGGTATGCAGGGTTTGGGATTCTCTCCAATTCTTCTAGAAGCCAGACTTTGGAGGGTTTTGGGTGAACTTAAAGGGCCAAATGGGGAGTTTGAAAGTGGTCATTGGACTCTCCTAGAGGACCCTTGGTCACCGAACCTCAGCGTTGTTTCTGGGGTAGAGGCACTTCCCCAATCCACAGAGCTTCGACGATTGGACCCACCAAAGACCTCTTGGCTTTCTGAAGAAAGATTTTCTGAGGAGGTCGGAAAGCTGTTAGAGGTTCGGAGGAAGGGAAGCTTCGAGGAGTCAGAATTATCCGGATCGGTTAGGAGCATACTCCTTCAAAGATGGACATTTGAAAAAGATAGGGCGTCAATTTCACACACCCCTATCCAAATCCCAGGTTGGATCGTCCACTTCGAAACAGAAAAGATACTTCACGGAAGGAATGGCCGTCTCTATGACTTCTAGTTCCTCTGAAGGAGCATCAACTCCTCAGTCGACAGGGTATCCCCCGACATAAGCTTGGACATTAGATCGGTAACTTCGACCCGCTCTTCATCATCCTTGAGCTTCTTCTCCGATCCCGAGAGCTTCAATATATCTTGCATTGAGTGTATGCATCTTAGTGAAATGATGTATTTGTTATGGAGTTCATCAGCCTCATTTTTTGTTGTTGTTAGTCTAACATGCTCATCATTAGCCATTCCCCTCAATTTGTCGACTTCGTTTGAAAGCTCCATCATCAACGAGTGGGCTTCTTCGGATTTCTCAGACGCGTTGGTCACTGCATCGTGGGCCTTCTGCTGACTCTTCTCTGCTTGCTTAACTTCTCTAAGCATGCTAGAACTACTTTCATCTTCCAACGCCTTCAGGGCTTTGTATTCACTCTGCAACCTCTTCATCGTAGAAAAGAACTCCTTTTCCTTTTTTGGATTAATTTGCCCAGTCTGGTGCCTCCACTCGAGCTTATTCATTTGATCCCTAATTTTCCTTGACGTCTTTCCGTTCTTTTTCTTCCCATGATCTCTTGACTCTTTTTCAGAAGAACTTCTTAGCTTCGCTCGAATTTCCTTTAGTTCGCTAGTCCTCTCTAACCTAATTTTCCTAAGATCAGCGACTTTACTGTTGGCCTCATTTCGAATTGCTTTCTGCTTTTGGACCTCTGTGATTAGCTCCTTCACCTGCCTGTTAATCTCGTTTCTTTTGTCAAGTTGAACTCGAACTTTGACATTTAACTCATCTCTGCGACTCTTGTAGTCTGACAGCTTATCACTGACCTTCCCGGTCTTTGACTCGAATTCACCATTGATATTCGATTGATTGAGTCCCAATGACACCCCTCTGCTGACGCCAGATTGGATTCTCATTTAAGGAATACCGAATTTCAGCCTACTAGTCTCTCCTACTAGCAATACTTCCCCTTCTACTTCCCCTTCTGGAAACGCCCAACTTCCTACCCTTCTTGCGTGCCTTTTTCGCGTCTTTGGATCTTCCACCATCATCTTCTTCGGAATCCGGAATTGAAGACAGACCCCCGGACTCCAGAAGCGCACCCATCTCCTCAGCACTCAGAGAGCCACCCTTAGCGGCAATTCCCCTAATATCTGCAATCTTTACTCTTCCAGGCCTTCTTGCTGAGATTCTCTCATATTCTTCCAACCTTCTTTGCTCCTTCCTAACCTCTCTAGATCCATCCTTTATCCGCTCTAGTCGATTGTCAATTTGGGAAATCCTCTTGCTAATTCTTCTTATCTCCTTCCTGCTAATCTTGTCCTCCCCAATGGCCGTGTTATCTTTCAATTCAGACACGACTCTCTCGGATTCCTCTTTGTTATGGTCAAGTTTTTCGGAAATAGCTCTCATCTCTGATACGTGGGAGATATACCTCACATGTGCTTCCTCGGCCTGTCTTTTCTTGATTATCGAGGCTTGGATTTCAAAAAACCTACTGAATCCAGAAAGCTCAGGACTTAGCATTGGTACTGCAGTTAAATCATTGTCAATCTTTGTTAATCCAGAATGAGTCTCAATTAACCAATCTTCCAGAATATTCGATGGAGGAGGAATGCATTTGTTGATGGAGTCCCTGATGGATCTTTGCTTCTGTGCCTCTTTCCGTGATTTATGGAATTCTCCAAGTAATTTTTTTCGCCCGGACCCTGAAGCTTCGAATCCTCCAATTGCCGACCTCAGTGACCTAACGATGTGAATCTGATCTTTCCTCTCTGATCTTAGATCCCCGACTTCATTTTCATGTGATTTCAAAACACTCTTCTTCTCTGCAATCATATGCTGGATTTCTTCTATTCCAAGCTCGTCCAAGTCTTCCCATTTGTTTTCCTGGGAACCACTCATTCTTGTTCCTCCTTCGGAATATTCGATGGTTTAGATTTCGATTTTTGGGATTTGGCGAATGAAGACAAACCTCCTCCCTTAACTCTCTCGTGACCTTTTAGTAGATCGGGAAATCCAGGCCCAATGTCGCTGAATCCTTCGTTCAACCGCCTTTCCCAATGCCCGATAGCACGATCGCTTTGAGAAAGAAGCTCCTTAGCTCTGTCTAACTGACTCCTTAACTCTCGTAATTCATCTGTGGCAAATACGGTCTTTTCGTATATTGGTTGAGCCTTTTCAACTGCGTCAAGCATCCTGATGTGGGCTCTGTCGGCCTTTTTGTAAAGGCTAGACATTTTTCTGCTCCTTTTCAGATATTCTGTCATCTCAGGATTCGCATCTTTTCTGTTTTTAAGCCACTTATCATTATCAGAAATTAGAGCTCTCCTCTGCTCCAAGAGCTTCCTCTCCGATCTGTGATTTAGTGCCGAAGTCTGAATCTTGTGTTCAATATCTTCAATTTTTTCAATCAGCTTTTCTCTTTTCCACTTAGGATCAAGGCTGACCATGCCTCCCGATTTCATGAGTTTCTCGCGTATTTCTTTGACCTCTGAAATAATAACACCAGCCTCTGCTTGTCCGTTATCTCTAACTTTCTTAAGATCTGAAACCTTCCTATTCGCATCTTCGAATGATTTCGATAATCGCTCGACCTTGGGGGATAGTGCCTCCTCTTCCGCCTCAAGGTTTCTTATCACACCCGGCAATGTTTCCTTCAGCATTTGTCTACGTCGTAGAAGGGCGTTTGCCAGCTCCTCTGGCTGGACTTTGAGAAGAGCTTCCGTGTCCATTTCGTTTCGGCACGGGGTAATACATCCATTATAGCCCTATGTGGGCTATATTTTTGCGTTTGATTGATACGATGTCGTTCCGAGGATTGCCCAATGAACAGTACTATGGCGAAAACTTTCTTTCTTTCGCTAATACTTATTCTAATTCCAGTCGCAAGTGAATCTAGCAAAACCGATGAAGCACCTCTATCATGGAAAATGCGGCACAATTTCACAGCAGAGTCTAACGAATCGACTAATTTCAGCTCCTCTGGAGGTTCAGGAATTGCCATTTCCGGAGAACCTGCCCACATAGGAGACTCATTGCGTGCATCTGTGCTAGTCAGCAATTCTGGCAATTCATCCGGCTCTGTATCTCTTAAATTGGCGAATCTAGCTAACGTCGAAAGTTTTGAAGGGGCGCCCGTTAACATCTCTCCTGGATCAACTCGTGAGGTTAGCGTATACTTTTCACCTAGTTCCAACGGTTCCAACTCCTACAGATGGTGGATTTCTTCCTTCGAAGGCCCCGATCCCGAGTCACTAGAAGGGGAATTTTCAGTAGACGCCTTACCCAATCAAATCCTAGATGCGACAATAGAATCTTTCCAATGGGGTGACGATGGCCTGATTATCGATGCATCAGTACATCTTTCTAGCGGATTATCAAGAAATCTGCTAGTACAGGTCTCGGTGGGAACCCAAGGGTCCATTTCTCTACTTCAAAGCATTATTGTGGAGGCTGATCCCGGCAGGAGGCCTCTAGAATTTCATCTCGGCCAACCAATTGCGGATTCCGTATACATCGAAGCCATCCCGACGGGATGGACTCTGGCAGAGGAATCCGCAAACTCTTCGCAAATTTCTGTGGATATGCCATCAGTAACCTCTTCTGCTCTAATGGTGGAGTCCAGTTTTGTCCCTTCAAAGCCAACACCCGGGGACAAGGTAATCGCCACAATTTCATTGACAAACGGTGACAACTTCCATACCAAAGATGGAAGCGTGAGAGTCATTCTTTCTTCTGATAAGACGATATTAGCAGAGACTTCAGTACAGTCAATAATTCCTGGAGGTACAATATCAAGTGATGTTTCAATCCCATCTTGGCCTGAGGGTGAAAGGGTGGAACTAGAGGTACATTGGTCTGCAGGTGGAGTCACAGCAACGAGCTATTTATCGATAGATTCGAATGTTGCAGATGAGGGTATGGCATTTCCATTCGACGTCGTTTCAGCGGCTTATGGGGTTCTAGTCGGAATTCTTGCTATCCTAGTTGGGACATTGGCCTGGAGAGCTGTAACCACTAGGACCCCTACGACTTCAGAGTTGGGGTTGAGGGATACAAAGGAGGCCACTGAGGCGCGTTCTAGAATCAAGAAAAGTGAAATTTCCTGTACATTCTGCGAGCAAAGACTGATGATTCCCTCAAATCACTCAGGGGGAGTGAGGTGCCCCTCATGCTCGATGGAGTTTAGAGTGGGCGAAGAGGAGACGACTCCTGAACCTCTGATATCGAGATCTAGTGAAGACAACCTAAACTGCCCCGAATGCGATCAAACTTTGAGGGTCCCTATCGAGAAAAGGCCAGCCATTTCTAGATGCCCAGTCTGCAAAACTGAATTTCTAGCCGAAACTGAGGGGGTGTGAAATGACTGGATTTAGCGAAATAGAGGAAATGTACCTGAAGAGGATTTTCGAGGTTCATAGCGACACTCCAGACGCCATAGTAAAGACCACTCAGCTTGCAGACATCATGAACATTAGCCCAGCATCAGTTACGGAGATGGTTCAAAGACTATCTGAGAGGGACATGGTTACTCACATACCTTACAGGGGATGTCGGCTTACTCCATCAGGATTCCAACTTGCTGCTAGAATTAAGAGAAGAGAGTGCTTGCTGGAGATTCTACTGGGTGATGTCATTGGTTACAAGGGGGATGTAAAGGAAGTGGCCTGCAAGATGGAACATGCTGTAGGTGAGGAATTGGAAGCTACTATTGATATGCTACTCGGATTCCCTGAGAAGGCTCCGGACGGATCGCGTATCCCTAGCGTAGATAGGTCATTCGAACAGTCGGGAATTGGGTCTCTGCTGCCTCTGGCCAGCCTCCCTAACGGAGCTTCAGCGTTAGTGGAAATAATCGTTTCAAGTGATATAGAATCGGTCACAATTAGAGAAGCTGGAGTAGGGGTGGGGTCAATAATTACAAAAATCGACGACTCGTTGTTTTGTGGTGAGAGGCAGTTCGATTTATCCACGGAAATGTCGATGAGGATACTGGCCAGAGTGAGTGTCATGGGGGCAGAATAATGGAAGAACGGTCAGACCCAAGCTCTCTCGTTGAATTGGAGTCAGACATTGACTCAATGGTGGCAACACTGGAATCCGAAACACCCTCTGCTCCAGAGATTCACAATATGGTTAAGGAGGAGTCATTAGTTGAAGAAAAATCCTACAAGATAACACTGAAGGGAAGGGAAGCCGTCCTCTCGGGAATCGATGATTTGTTAATCAGCAGGGGCGCTAGACTGATACTCGTTCTCCCAATAATTGTGGTTTTTCTCTTTGGTCTAGCCCAGTCATACAGTAATGCAGATCCTCAGTGGTGGGAAGGCAGCGTCAGTGAACTCTTCTTCAATCTCTCATTTTCAAATTCGGTATACTTGCTCTCTCTTGTTATCATGGTTGCTGACCTTCTTCTTCTGTTAGTACTTCATTACCTCCTATGGGTAACCAAGAGGATTTTCCAAATTGAGACCGACGAGATTACGTCTTCTGGAGTAACATTCCGAAGCGCCCATGGTTATAGTGAGATGAGGGCCGTGATATCGGGGGCATCGAATCAGCTAAATTTAACCACGACGATGATGGTGCTAGCAACCGTTCTGCTCGGATCCGCGCTATTGTTCCCTACCGAAACAGAAGGCGTCCCAGTCCTGATTGCTCTTTCCACTGGTTCTCTTCTTTCTAGCCATAGCGTATACATGGTCTCAGAAAGGCCCAGATTCAATACGGTCAACCCATGGGGACTTCTGGATGCCTTTTCTCCACCCATACATCCCGCATTACTTAACAAGCCATATACAGATGTAATCAGGGCCCATGTCGATCCAATGCTCGCTGTCAGGTTCTCAAAGTACGTCTCATCATTTAATTCCAATCTGAAGAAAGGAGTGACTCTCCCAGATCTGCAGGAGTATCTGCTTCAGATGCTTGACATGTTCAGGTCAGGGGTTATCGGAGAGGACGACTTCCATCTTGCCCTGTCATCTGTGGTCGATTCGCAAACCATTGACCAAATTATCAACCACCCAGAGCTCGGCGAGGAGACCCTTGACAGGTTGTTGATGCATGCTAGAGATAGGTGCGCCCCATTCTTCAGATTAAACGACAGAATGAGGATGCAATTAGCAACCTCCTCTCATTCAGGAATTTGGTTTGATGTTGACATGGAAAATCTGACTCTCGGGCAGGCCAATCTTTTCGCATGCGTCCTGAATCACTCCGAAGAAACCCAAGACCTAATCCTGAGGGTGCAAACTCCTGACTTTCGTCCAAATGAATGCGTATACAGGCTAAGAGCCGAACCTCATGACTCAGTTTCGATCGCTGACCAACCTGTGTATGAAAAGATGTTCAAATCCATGGCTGCATCGAGGATAATCTGGCAGACTCTAATCCCTTCATCTATGGGTGAGTCCACAGTAACTGTGAGGCTCGAAGACTCTTCTGGCAACCTTATTTCAGGAAAGGTGCTAACCGCGCAGGTCAGGTCCGATTTGTTTACGCGACTTAGGATGACGACTGGCGCCCTATTCATGATCGGTGCCGCTTTGGCTGTAATTTCTCCAATTCTTCCATTTGCAGCCAGGATTCTCGGACTTTAGTTCTCTTCAATAAGGGACCACTCATCGGCCTGCCATGGAGACTGATGAGGGGCTTGGTGACGACCTTAGAGACAGACTACACGCCATGGAGTCCAAGCTGAGGAGAATTTGGAATCAGAGGGATGCCCATAACGAATCAGCAAAAAGGGCAGCAGACTCACGAAACTCAGTAAATACCCAGAGCTCCGAACTTCGGGAATCGATACAGGCTCGAATGGAGAATCAAAAGGAAGTAAGGGCTAAGGCAAAACTCCATCAAGCGCGTAGAGATGAGATTCAGCAGAGCATCCGAGAGCTCCTGTCGAGGAAGAAGGGCAGGGGGAATGAAGGGTCGGGGAAGTCCGTGGTAATCCAGCTTTCTGAGACCGTGGGACAGATAGAGAGAATTGAGAACAGGATAATGACTGATGGCGCGCTCACCTTGGAGAAGGAGAATTCCTTGATCAAGAAACTAAGATCTCTGATTTCTCGTAGGGATGAGTTAATCCCTGAGGTCGAGCAACAGAATATTATTTCAATCGATTTGAATGACATGGATGAGTCAATCCAGAAGCTAAGGGCCGAAGCTGACAATGAGCACACTCTGATGATTGAGCAAAACAAGCTTGCAGACGAGATTTGGGGGGAAATTAAGCCCATGCTTGAGGAGAGGGACTTCTTGCGAGGGGAGAGTGACAGGCTACACTCGCTTTTCCTGGAAGAGAGAGAGAAGGCCGACGTGTCTCATAAGGGGGGTGTAGAGTTACTCTCTAAGGTCAACGAGATTCGAGACGAGATCAAGTCTCAGCACGCGGAGAGAGAGAGGCTAATCAGAGATCATAATAAGTCGGTCCGGGAAGCTCTTAGAGGTCCCGATGAAGACGAGAATCTGGCCGAGTCTCTTACGGAAAGGCTTCTGGAGGGGGATTCAGTAACTTTTGGAGGTACAGTTTCAGGCCCCAATAAAGCCGAAAATACCGACCATCTGAGTACCAAGAGGCAGCCAAGAAAACTTGGCACCTCTAGGGGGCGGAAGCGGTAATCACCAACCTCGTTCGTCGAGCCTTACTTCTAGATTTTCCATCTCTAGGCCGGGCATAGCCTCTCCGACCATTTCACTAGCCTCTGCTACCACACTCGAGTCTTCGAAGTGATGGGTTGCAAGAACGATAGCCTCTGCTGTTGTAGTAGGATCAGAACTCTTGAAGATACCAGAACCAACAAAAATCCCATCCATTCCGTGACTCATCATCAGTGCCGCATCTGACGGGGTTGCAATACCTCCAGCAGAGAAAGTAACCACCGGGAGCCTTCCGATGGCGGCAATCTCCTCTAGTACAGATTTCACCTCTCCTCGAACAGAGTCCAAATCCCCAAATGGTGTTGTCCTAACTTTGGCTCCAATTTCCGAAGAATGATTCAACCTAGAGTAACCATCCATTATTGAGTCAACCATCAATTTTCTATCATCTGCACCAGCCAATCCCGCCGACTCAATTTCTGTTGCGAGTAGTCGAGCGTGCTTTACTGCACTCACCACATTCCCTGTCCCCGCCTCGCCTTTAGTTCTGATCATTGCTGCCCCTTCAGCAACTCTCCTCACTGCTTCCCCCAAGCTCGTACAGCCACAAACGAAAGGAATTGTGAATTTGTCCTTCGCTATGTGGTAAAAGGGGTCAGCAGGAGTTAGGACCTCTGATTCATCAATCATGTCAACACCTAGGGATTCCAGAACGCGACCTTCTTCATCGTGCCCAATCCTCGCCTTGGCCATAACCGGGATGCTTGTAGTTTCGATAATCTCTTTGATTAATGTCGGATGACTCATCCTCGCCACACCGCCTGAAGAACGAATATCTGCGGGTACCCTCTCTAACGCCATTACAGATACTGCACCAGCATCCTCTGCTATGTGCGCCTGCTCTGGTGTCACTACGTCCATCACCACTCCGCCCTCTTGCATTTTTGCAAATCCACGCTTTAGCAGCTCAGTGCCATGCCGCATGTTTTCGAGATTAATCCTTTGAGACACAGCAATCCCTCTGGGCCAGTATTCATGAACCTATGTCCTAGGTTACATTGGATTAATCTCTAATCGGCAAGTACTGGCGAGTCACCTTCTGCAAGAGGTAGGTTGGGAGCTTCTTCTTCGTTCTTCTCAAGCCATTGCATCTCTTCATCCGGTAGATCACTGTCAGCATAAATCGCCTCGGTCGGACACTCTGGAATGCAGGCCGCGCAATCGATGCACTCGTCAGGATCAATGACAAGATATTCTTCGGCTTCCCTAAAGGCTTCAACTGGGCAGACATGTACGCAGTCCTGATATTTACAACTCACGCAGGCACTAGTAACTACATGTGTCATATGACTCATTCGTGGATGGGAATAGCATATCAACGCTTGTGTCTAGAAAATCTATCCTGCTAATTCTTTGATCAATTCTTCTGCTACCATGGTAGGGTCCTGTCCAGGGTAGACCTCGAGTTTGAATCTGCCCTTTACTACTACTCCTTGACTTTTCCTAACCACAACTCCTTCACCCCTCACTAAGCTGCCTAGGTCGATTCTGATGTGGAGGATTTTGTCCCGATCGATGAGTTCTTCTATCCCTCGGTTGATAATTGCAGACAGTGACTCTGCATTTATCCTCGCCAGTGATTCCTTTGCATTCCTCGACTTCATCTTGCATTGGATTGTGTACATGGGTGCGCCCAATGCAGATTTTACCTTTTCAACCGAGACCTCTTCGTCATGCCCACACAGCCATTTTATGGAGTCTGTGATTAGCCCTATATCATCTACGGCACTGGCATGCACTCGCCATGATCCGCCATGTAGCGCCATGGCCCTGCCTACTGCAAACGGACTTTGAATCCGACGCTTTTGGACTACCTATTCGTGGCATTCCGTTCAAATACTGGTTGCAGTTCGGACGGCCCGCAAACGGGGCAGCCCCCGAAATATGGAGTCGTTTTTGTGGCTAAGGGAGCATCAGCTAGAGCGGCGGCAAGAAGGCAGAAGGACAAGTGGAAGGCCAAGCGCTGGTACTCTATCAGGGCCCCCAGGAATCCCTGGTCATTCAAAGTCATAGGGGAGACACTGGCTGAGGAAGAAGACATGCTCGTAGGCAGGCCCTACGAGATCATGCAAAACGAATTGGATGGCGATTTCACAAAGATGCACGTGAAGATTAAGTTCCGAATCAAGGAAGTAGTAGGAAACGACGCACTCACCGAGTTCGTCGGTCACGATGTTATGAAGGACTACGTAAGGCGGCAGATTCGCCGAGACAGAGGTAAGATTGACGACACAATCGATGTTGTAACCGAGGATGGATTCTTCATACGAATAAAACCATTCATTGTTACCCGATCAAGGGTAAAAGGTAGCCAGAAGCAGGAAACTCGGAGCATAGCAAGGAGCGAGGTGATCAAGCTATGTGCAAACTCAACATGGATAGATGTCCAGAAGGCTCTGATTGACGGCTCATTAGAAGAGAGCGTCACCAAAGCCGTTTCCAAAATTCAACCGGTTAGGGCGGTATTCTTCAGAAGAAGCCAACTTATCCAGGACGGTGTTGTAGTTAATGATGGGCCTACACTGGAAGAAATCAAGGCAGAGGAGAATGCAGCTAAGGAGGCATCCGAGAGCCAGTCTGAGGAAGAAGATGAAGACGATGAGACAGAAATTGAAGTCAACACGGAGATCGTGACCAATGAGACTGAGGAAGAGGGCAGTGAGGAAAACGTCATCGAGTCTTCTGATGGTGGTGATTTCGAATCAATGACCGTAGCACAACTCAAGGTCCTTCTGAAGGAGGCCGGAAAGCCGGTTTCTGGTAAGAAGGCAGACCTAATTTCCAGACTTGAGGAGTGAAGATATGCCCCGCATTGCGGTGCTTTGTGGAACTGGGATGAGCGCATTCGCGTCTAACCTATCCTCTAAGGACGGTTCTAATTTGGACAATTTGGTAGTTGAGTCACCTTGGGGGGATGTTCCCCTCTCCGTGGTTACGAATGAGGTCGGCCAGGTGTTCGTTATAGACAGGCACCACTCTGATGGGGTCGAAAGGACACCTCCTCATGCCATAGAACACAGGGCTAACGTACACGCGGCATCTAGTTGCAATCCTGACATCATTGTGAGCGTAAATTCTGTGGGATCTATGCTCGAATCCATGCCTCCTGGAATAATTGGAGTTGCCTATGATGTTCTTGATCTATCCATTTCTCCGTGGACTTTCCACGATAAAGACGCATTTCATTCAGACAGAACATCACCATTCGACCTCACATTCTCTTCGATTTGTGGGGGGGTGCTGGAATCTTTCCAGGGTTCAGCTCCCAATGCTTTGGTTGTGGCCCAATGCATTGGGCCCCAGTTCGAGAGTCCATCAGAGATCGATGCATTAGAGAGGCTAGGGGCCAACGTTGTTGGGATGACACTGGGTCCGGAGCAGAGATTAATCTCAGAGACTGGAATTCCGCATGTATCGCTACCTTGTTCGTCAAACTGGGCCGCGGGCCGGACTCCTGGAGACCCAAGTGCTGTGATAGATCACCATTCAGTCGAAGAGATGGCATCTGGGATGAGGGAGCTTGTCGCAAGATGTGTCCTGAAGTTGATGGTTAAGATTGACTAACGTAACTACGTTGATGGTGCCCCTACACTGCACATGCCCATGGCTAGACGAGTCAGTGTGGATGATTGGAATGAGGTTGAGGGCAGCGAGGGGCCTGACGGGTCTTGGTTAACAATGATGTCAAGAGTTGCAGCTTTCCACCACAAGCACGATTTCTCTTCGGAAGATAACCACGGTCATGACATGGGATATCGCGTCGCGTTAACTGTCGAGGAGTTGGGAGAGTTCTCTGCTGCCATAACTAAGGGTAAGCCTGTATCGGATGCAGCAGAGGAACTGGCTGACCTCCTGATACTGATATTGGGACACTCACTCGCACTGCAGGTCGACCTTGAATCCGAGTTCCATAGTAAGATGGACAGGATTATGCAGAGAAGTGCCAGAAGGGGCAATCTCGGGATTCGGGTTACCGAGTATGACGAAAATATTCGAAAATAGTACTAGATTTACCCAGATTTATCAGGTGTAGCCAGACACACCGGCTTTTTCGAAAAAGTGCGTTTTTCGACGTTTTTCGCAGGACGCCTACCTTCTCTATTATATACGCTATAGAGCGGAGATGGAGTTACTCGTTATACGAGGAGTTGAAAAAAATGAACGTAGATATGAATGCAATGAAAGCAGAAGTAGGTGGCGCCTTTGTGCTGTCTTGGGCCGTGTTTGCTATGGGACTAGGCACCCTTGAGGGTGCTGTTGCCCTAGCAGTGGTCTGGATGGCGTTTGCCGGTGCTCACGTACTTCCTGTGGTGACCTGGTGTCACATGCTTAACGACGGAGATGGCGACGTGGAAGGCAACTACATGCCCAATGGCATGAGGTTGCTCGGACAGGTCGTTGGAGCCCTGCTAGCCATAGTGCTAGCAACGGAGGCCGGTGCAATTGAGACCGGATGGGCTGCAGCTGCCTTTGAGGCGCCCGAGCTTT
>CEUS01249683.1_pt1 | contig 13240 bp, 8 predicted proteins | sample 427031 | NCBI WGS metagenome assembly CEUS01 (sample SAMEA2622837, study PRJEB7988) | marine metagenome | biome: marine biome (ENVO:00000447); feature: marine epipelagic mixed layer (ENVO:xxxxxxxxx); material: "saline water (ENVO:00002010), including plankton (ENVO:xxxxxxxx)" | depth 140 m | reverse complement strand
CGACAGCCTTTGGGGCAAGGACCAACTCCACAGGCACCCGGAGATCACTAGGTGGTGGTACATAGACAACCCCACTATGGATGTGGGCAACTCTTTCGGCGGACCAATATACATAGCAATCGAGCCCGGCTCAACCCTGGGCAACTTCGAGGTGACGATATCTAACGCAGTCGAGTCACCGGCCTACGTGCACGGGGACACGGAAATATCCGAATGGCTCAGCGAGATCAGGTATTTCCCTGCACCATGGGCAGAGATAGAGAGCGATCAGTTCATCCTCACAGTTCCCAGCCACGAGATCAGGGACCTGGACAACCCGGACGAGCTAATGGACTGGTGGGACCAGGCTCTATCGATGGAGCACGAGCTGTACGGTTTCCTGCCGTGGCCCAGGGTCGAGAGAGCCGTCTTCGATGCCCAGATCTCAGCTGGCTGGATGCACTCGGGATACCCTTTCATGGCCCATGATCTAAGCGTCCCTGCAGTGGTGGACGTCTCCGTCATGAGCGAAGAGGGGGATTGGGGAATGTTCCACGAGCTCGGGCACAACCACCAGTGGATGCCCTCTACACTGCCCGGGACCACGGAAACGGGATGCAACTTCGCGAGCGTTTACCTGATGGAGGATCTAGTGGGCATTTCGGGCCACGGAGCGGTCGACCCAGAACAGCGTGAGTCGAGGATGCGGAACTACTTCGACAACGGTGCAAATATAGCCGACTGGTCAGTTTGGACCGCTCTGGATACGTTTCTTATCGTAAAGGAGGAGTGGACTTGGTCCCCAATAACGGAGGCCCTATCCGTCTACTACGATCTCCCGGACTCAGAGGTCCCGGTAGGTGACGAGGAGGAGTTCAATGCTTGGGTCATCCACCTGTCAAGCTCAACAGGGTACAACCTAGCACCTTATCACGCGGCGTGGGGGTTCCCGATCACGGGGGAGACCTTCCAGTCGTTAGAGCACCTTCCAGTGTGGGTTGACGACCCCCTCAGGGGTGAGTTCTTCCAATACGAGGCAATCCTCCGCGACCTGTCCTCGCCCACAATCTCTGGGGCTAACTCCACGAACATCTCCTGGGAAACATACGACAACGGAACGGACATCACACTAACCATATTCTACGGCACCACCGATGGCGGAAACCAAGAGTCATCCTGGCCTAACAGCCTTGATTATGGGGGGACGCAGGTGGGCAACTGGACTCAAGAGATCACAGAGCTATCTTGCTGTGGCACGGAGTACTATGCAAGGATCAGGGCATCTAATGCCGCAGTGGAGTCTTGGTTCGGTCCAATTGAGTGGACTACTGACTATCTTGATGACTGAAGGACCTCAGAAGCCCCTCCAAAGAAAAACCTGACATCCTCTCCTCGTGCAGTCTAGCAAGCGGGATCCAGACCAATGTGTGAGCCAAAGTTACCCCGAAGGCCTGGGCCACTCCAAGCCTAGGCTCCCCTTCCATAACAACCGCAACTGCTCCAAGAACTGCGAAGTGGGATACGTAGATGGTCAGAGAGAGCCTTCCAGCGGGTTCCAAGAATGACAGCCTATCCCCTAGTGTAGGGTTGCCCCCTGAGCCCTCTTCACCCTCCAAGATTCTCATGATCAGGGCCACTATAGTGCCGGAAACAACAAGGAAAGGCATGTTTGCGGGGAAGAATGTCAGAACCGCGTCACCTGAGGTCAGCGCCCATTCTTTGTCTTCGAGTATCGCAATGAACAAAGTGACAGTTGTGGCTAACATTCCCAATGCAACCCCCTTCTCTCTTGCCCTAGTGTTGTTACCTAGGTCATGGAGCAGTGTGCCTAGGAGTATGTAGAAAATCCAAGGTGCAACCGGGTATGTGCCATTCCAGAGGAACCTAGCCAGCCAACCCTCCAAACCATCGGAGTCAACCCTATCGTACCAACCCATTTCCGGTCCCGCTGCCCCGCCAATCAGCAAGGGGGATGCACACATCAGCACCATCGCAAGGGACCTCTGCGAGTGACCCATCCTGACTAGGATGGGCGATAGGAGGGCTGCGAATGCCAATAGGGTCAGAACCCCGGGGGTCTGCCATTCGAATCTCCCGCCTCTATCTACGTTCAGTAGGATGTTGACTAATAGTTGGCAGAGGATCAGAAGTACGACCCGGGGAACAATCCAGCCAACCCAGTCAGAGTAATTGTGACCCTCTGACGTCCTCCTCTTTGCACTCCCGTACATGCCCCATCCCGAGATAGTAACGAACATCGGCGCAGCCATCCCTCCGAAGGCAGCGGCCACGAAGGCGGAGGGGTGGCCAACAGTAATTCCCTCCGGGGGGATGATAGCGGCAGTATGGACTTCTACCATGCACAGGACTGCTATTGCCCTTACCCTGTCTACGTGCTTGAGCCTAGATCGGGGCACGACCCTCCCTACGGAAGGGGGGATTCAATGCTTCTGCAATCATTATCCCTATTCGACCTGGATCTTCTCACGTGCCCCGTAACCAATCATTCCTACGGAAAGCAGATAGATCAGCCCTATCACTACATGTATTGCTGATAGCGGCATCCCCGCATCTCCGCCGAAGTTTGCCCAACCCATAGGCCCCATGTTGTCAGAAACGCTAGCCCTGTACGCTGCGGCACCATCATCGTCTATTCCTCCGAAGTTCTTGATTTCGAAAACAGGATGGGTGTCTATAGACCCCTCGCTGAAGTCTGGGCCTGTGCTACCCGGGCCTCTAAGATCGAGGTGGAAGGCCGCTGTAACGTCACCATACATTACTGCTCCAGCAACTTTGTCTACTCTGAAAGTCGAGTTTACAGAGAAGTACACTGGAAGGGCACCTGGAAGGACGTCCACGAAAGTCTTTGATCCAACCAGTTTAGCTTGAATCTGATGCTCACTTGGGTCGAGAACTAGACTATGCTCGACCATCGGAATGCCCTTGTAAGTCACGTCCCCAACTACTGTGGATTCCCCTATTGCGTACCCAACTACGTTCAGTCTGAACGGAGAGCTCGGGTCGTTTACCAATGGCGATGACTTGCCACCAATAGTGCCCGCAGTCTCGGTATTTGTGTTCCCAACGTTGTCACTCAATAGCCCGTATGTGAAAGTCTCACTATACTCGGACCTCCATGGCAACGATGTGGTCATTGCATATGTTTCGTTTTCATCGCATTCCACGTCCTTCGACCAGTCCCCGTCTGAGTCGATACTGTAGTCGCAAAGACCGTTTCCATCAGAGTTTATGTAACCCTCAAGAAGCGCTTGACCAATACTGTCCCCCTTCGTGCTCATTTTGTATACCGAGTAGTCTCCTGTGGTCAAACCATCGGATCCGTAGTATGTTTCGTTGGTCTCTAGGCTGACCCAACTGTTCTCCTCCCCATATAGGCCGACAAGGACCGGGTCACTCCACCCATAGAGCCAGTTGCTAACGGGTTGAGTGGTGTATGCCGTGGATCCGTACTGGAATGTAAGCAGGGCACCCACAACCTGCCCGAACATGAAGTCCTTTACCCAGCTCCTCAGAGCGGACGCATCGCTCTCCGAGATCCCATAGAGGCTTGCCACGTAAGCATCGTCCCAGGGGGAGACCGTTCCTCCTGCCTCGTACCCACTCTCCCCCAATGGAAGGCTTGATCCTGAGAACTCCCCATACATGAAGACTCTAGCGAAGTCCCCTGTCAGGGCGTAGTCGGAGTCGTACAGGATCTCATTTGCCTTTTCAACGGAGATGTCCACAGTACCCTCGAAATCGCCCCTGTTAAGCCCGATTGTTAGGTATCCCCCGGATATTGGTTCCTGGCCGCCGAACGAGGTCTGCCACCAAGTATCAGCGTTGATTGATCCTGTATTGGTACCGTCGAACATGATGTTCGGGATTTGCTCAGTTGCCCCGATTAGTGTTGACAAGTGTCCTTGGGACATTATTCTGCCAACGTAGTCAACAACCCCTAGGAACTCGAAACCAATGTTGTACTCTATGATCGCTTCTGCCGCGTTTGATGATGCTCCCAGGAGCAAGAGAGCTGTGCCATGTATTGGGATCCCATCCAGATCAGAACTCGCTAGTATTCCGGCAGCCAACCCCGTATCCTCGTTTATCCCGAATAGTGTGTACTCTAGAGCCTCTGGATTTGGGATATTTACCGAAGCATCGCAGTTATTGTTTGATGGGCAAAGCATCGAACCAGTTACCTCCCTCAACCTCTCCCTGAAGTCAGTGATATTGTCGAAGTCCACTCCGCCACCATTAGCTGCAAAAGTCGTTGCAGCGCCAGCATAGACCGCAGCGTCGATAGTAGCCATCATGTCAGTCCCAGAATACCCGTATAGAGCAGCCCTTGCAGGGGTCACTGCCGCACTAGGAGCTCCCATTCCGACGAATACTATTGGGCCTATTTCGCAGGAGAGAGCAATGCAAGTACCGGTAGAGGAGTCAACTGCGTCAACCAATACTGAATCCGGGACCCCTACGTAATCCGAGTCACTAACCCAATCGGGGGCAGATGCGCCTATTCCACTGAACCAGTCATCTAGTACGTCACTTACGTTGGTGGAGCTTTCCACCAGTTCTCCAATGTCGTTCGAGGCCCAAATACTAGGGGCCTTGTGCTGTAGTTCGAAGCGGATTACTTCGTTTGCGAAACCGGCCTTTGCGAACGTCTCTCCATATGAGATTCCCGTGGAAATTCCAGCCATGCGCTGCGTGTTCCAGAGGATATTGACCTGAGTGACTTCCGTGTCACCGGAAACGGAGGCATGTGCTCCTTCGACTCCATCCAGTGTCCCGTTCCACGTGCATGTCTCGCACCATTCGAAGCTCTCGTATTCAGAGTATGTTATCTCTCCTGCCTCGGAATCGAAGTTCAGAATCTCCCTCTGAGTGGTTACCTCGTAGATGAACGGGCCCATGTACTCGAAAGCCTGCGATGGGTCCTCCGAGGCGAGAGTTTCCTCGTCAGTTATCGAGTATGCAAAGTAAACCCTCTCGCCTTTCGAAGTAGTCCAGTTTGCGTCAAAGTCGCTTTCCTCATCCATCGAACCGTTCACGCTGTCCTGCACGACCCCTTCTATGATCCCGTCCACAGTAGGCACTACTGCTAGAACGTTCACTAGTAGGAGCAGTGCCCCGATTCCTATGGCCCTCATTCCCTTGTCATCCATCATGTCACTCGCTCCTCGGAAGGGTACCAAGCATAAAGCATTACACTAGGTTATAGGGAATACACCAAATGAAAATATATCGCCCAAGTTCCTCAATCCCTAGACAAGGTTCATTTTTGCTATCATTGGCGACCAAGTGGGACCCGTAGCTCAGTTGGTTAGAGCGCTCGGCTCATAACCGAGTGGTCATCGGTTCAAATCCGGTCGGGTCCACCACCATCTGTGCCTGCAATATTGACTCATTAGGCGTCCGGCTCGGGCGAAGCCTCAAATACGGTCTTTGGAGAGGATTTTCTGATGAGTGCATCGATTAGAGTACCTGTAATGATTATGGCAGTCTACTTTCTGAGCCTTTGCTCTGGCGTAGCAGCCGTCCAAGCACAGACCTCTCCCGACGTTTCATTGACCTGTGACCAGCCTCAACCGATAGAGGTCTATCCCGGTGCAACACGTACAACGATAATCTATTGCACACTATCGAATCCCACCGGCGCTTCCGAAAAAGTCGAATTAACCTATCAATCTGGAGTAGTTGCAGTAGCAGGCCCAGGTTCTGCCACCGTTCCTCCTGGGGACACATCATTCCAAGTAGCAGTTAGAGCGGACCTCAGGATGCCTGAAGGCCAGCAAGTTGTGACGATTACCGCCACTGTCACTCAGTGGGGGGGTGCACCTGTAACAGGCGCAACAACTCCCACTGAAGCAAAGGTACTGACGGTGTTCAAGCAGTTCAGCAGGCTCAGGGTAGGTTCGGATGAGGCGTTCATACAACTCAGGCCTAAAGTGGACTATACTCTTGTCTTCCAGGTTTACAACGATGGAAACGCTAGGGACAAGTTCAACGTTGAGGTTCAGAACTACGACGAGTTGAACGACGAGGGCTTCCAACTCAGCCTCCCCCTGATTTCCCAAGAGATCGACTCTTTGGCTCCCCCGGAGTTGTTCAGGGTCCAAATGCGGACTCCTAAGAACCAGGGTTGGACGGATCAGTACTACAATCTGCAGTTCAAGGCTACATCAGAGTACTCCGTAAGGACCGAAGGCGTGCCGAACTACCAAATCCAAGTCATGACCATATACATCAGGGGGGTTTATCTTCCAGGATTTGAGATGGTAGGAACCACAATGATGGCAGCTCTGGCAGGTGCAGCGGTTGGGCGAAGGGCTAACGAAGATCCACTAGTGGACGAAGACGGGAATGTCACCCCACTGGAAAATCGTCTGTTCTAACTTGTTTCCCGAGCCCGAAGGCAACGGATTGATAACTACTATACTTGACGTAATTGCAGAAAGGTGTCAGTATGAGCAACGGCGGATTACTTGAGAAGGCATCCGACCAACCAGCACCCTCTGCAGTTGTCGCGGATGTCGTAGAAACGCCCTCTGGAAATGTGGGGGTGATGGCTGGAGCAAGAGATGTAATTCTATTCGGAATGGTTCCCTTGGCACTATTTAGGTGGTTCGAGGTCTACCTAGACTTCATACCGTTCCTGATGCCATCTGTAATCATTGTCACATTCGGACTTGTTTGCTGGAGATTGGGTGCCGTCTCTATTTCATTTAATGGCCCCAAAGTGAATGCGGCAATAGCAGGAGTGGTGGTAGGGATATACTCTGTAATGCTCCTTTTTCCATTGGTAATGGGAATGATACTCGAAGGGAACCTATCCGTCGGGGAGGTCGAGTTCAGCGATGATGGGGAGGAGATCACAGTCAAGCTGAGGCAGAACACTATTTCCAGCAAGGACGTCGAGGCATCCGTTTCGGTACTCCAATCCGGGCAGGAGGTCTGGTCTTCTTCTGTAACCGTGTCAATAGACAAGAGTGACGGAAGGGGGGACTATGGGTCGTTCGTTATACAGGTATCCGAATTCTACTCTTCTAACGCGTTACCCAACTCACCCTACACCCTTTCGGTAACTGTCGATGGGAGCGAGATGTCCAGGGACCTAGACTCCAACACACTTAGTAGGACAATCACGGGAGTGGAAGGATCAACTTCTGGAGTGGTAAAGCGAGACTCTGATAGATGCAGCGGAGACGCGGAGAATTGCCTAGTTGGAGTTGTTCTGACGGGATGGGCCGGGCTAGAGGTGGGCACTGACAAGCCGAGTGGTATGCCCTTCGCCGACTTCACTGCAGAAGCAGTTCTGATGGAGGGCAACGACGTCGCTATTTCATATCCCACAGTAACCGTCGTAAATTCCGATGCGACTTGGGATTCGAACAATGGTGTGTTTGGGACCGGGTTCGGGAAATGGGGCGACTTCGGTTCCAACTTCGGCCTCGACGGCTCCGTAGATGACGCCAGTTATGGGAAGTACATCCCCAAGGAAGAGTTTGAATCCGCTGGGGACTATGGTTGCTACTCATTCACCATAACAGTTACACAGGAGGGGTCAGAACCTATGTCTCACACCTCCTTCTATGACTACAGCACCAGTAACTCTAACGACATCTGGGCCTCAGTATCAAGCTGCTAGTCATTCGTTTATGCTAGACAGGAACTCCCTCATCCTAGCCGTCTTCGGTTCGTCGATTATCGATGACTCCCCCTCTTCGGCTACCAAACCCTCGTCCATGTACATGACCCGGTCAGCCACGTCCCTTGCGAAACCGATCTCGTGAGTTACCACTACCATCGTCATCCCCTCCACTGCCAGCCCGCGAATGGTCTCCAGCACAGAGCCAATGAGCTCGGGGTCCAATGCGCTGGTGGGCTCGTCGAATAGCATGACCTCCGGCTTCATTGCTAGGGCCCTTGCTATGGCCACCCTCTGTTTCTGGCCGCCTGAGAGATTTCCGGGGTACGCATCCACCCTGTCCAGCATGTCTACCCTCTCAAGTACACTCCTTGCCTGTGATTCAGCCTCATCCTTGCCCATCTTCCTGACGTGAATAAGCCCCAAAGTCACATTATCGATGACCCTCAAGTGGGAGAATAGCTCGAACGACTGGAAGACCATGCCAATCCTGGACCTCACGTCATTGATGTCTGCCGCCGGGGTGTTGATCTGCTCCCCTTTCAGCCTGACAATTCCCTTTGTCGGCTCAATCAGGCGATTGATGCACCTCAGGACCGTTGACTTCCCACTCCCAGAAGATCCAATGATCGCCAACGACTCTCCCTCAGTGACTTCGAACGAGATGCCTCTTACTGCATGGACGCCACCTACGTAGGTCTTCTCGAGGTCCTCGACGCTCAGTATTGTTTCCACCATTCAAGCACCCCCTGAAATCCCAAGCCCAGGAATCCTCGTCCTCTCTTCCAGGTATCTGAGGAATAGCGCAAGAGTCCAAGTGATCAGGAAGTATGATATCAGGACCATGCCCCAAGTCCAGAAGACCTGGAATGTCGTTGCTACGATAAGCTTCCCCTGCCTTGTGATCTCGGCATATCCGATAATCATGGCCAATGAAGAGTTGAGGACTAGGTTGACCATCTCATTCCCCAGAGGGGGTATACAAATCCTTACTGCCTGGGGCATGATGACCAATCTCATTGACTGCAAGTAGTTCAGGCCGATGCTCCTCCCTGCCTCCATCTGTCCAGATGGGATTGCGGCTATGGCACCTCTGATGGTCTCGCACTGGTAGGCACCAGAGTTCAGTCCGAGAGCGAAGATTGCGCTTATGTAAGCCCTGTCCTCGAGGATGCCGCCTATTGGGCGGCCATAGGCCAGAGAGTCAGGATTGGTCTCGTAGACAACTATGATGTTTGTCAGGAAGTTTGCATTGTGCTCAAGGCTCTCGAAACTGAAGAGTAGAAGTCCGGGATCCTGCAACCTTCTCCCAAGTTCGAATCCGAAGTGGATAAACATGAACTGTACTAGCAGAGGCGTGTTCCGGAAAATATCGGTGTAAACGGTAGCAACCGTGTTCAGTGGCCTCAGCCCCCACGGGTTCAATTTCAGCTTCGATGACCCGATGCTCAGGTGCTTTATCGAGAAGTCCCCGTTGCATGAGATGAAAATCGCCCCAAGGACAGTGACTCCAACCCCAAGAAGAATTAGTGCAACCGAACTGGGAGCTCCAATGGGTGAGTAAATATGCTCCCACCCATCTAGGTTAAGCGCGGCTATCTCATCCAAGTTTTCCAAGATTTGGAAAATACCCGAACCAACAAGAATTATTCCGATTACCCTGATGGCAATGACATTCAGAGGCTCTGTTGCAGCAACTTGAGCAGCACGCCCCTTTAATGAAACAAGGGCGTTATCTACCGGGTTTCGATAAGATCCAATCAATAACCCCGGAATTGCCAGAATGGCCCAAACCGGCATTATTGCTAGAGTCAGGAATTGGAATCTATTTGTCTGCACCACGTTCTTCAAAGTGGTCGGAGATGTCTTCAGCATCGACAGGACGATCCCAAGGGTGAATCCCATCATAATTCCAAATAGGACAATCTTCGCTGTAGCAACCAAGCCGTCGATAAGCCTCTCCTTGGAATAATCGACGAACTGGCCAAAGTCACCGAAGTCAATAACTTCGAATCCAACGAACTCTTCCGAACCCGCGTTCTCTGTCCTTAGGATGACTCCCTCGTCTCCGACCACCACTCCTCTGAAACCATCCTCCATGGCGAATGCGTTGAAACTCGTTTCATTGGACACCGGAATCATCTGCTGGGAAACAATGTTCCCGCCATCTAGGCTCAGAGCTAGATACCCATCCGGGCCACTCAGCATCATCTTGAACTGACCAAGTAGCTCAATTGAAGTTACATCATAATCTAGATTATTTCCACCAGGCTCGAAATCACTCTGATTGACTGCCCCGGGAGGGTACTCCCTCTCAATCTCCACTAGTTCCCAGACATACCCTACTGTTGTGCTCCCCGATCTTGATGACTTGAGAATGTGCCCCTCTTCTGAGATGGCATATGCCCTGATGGAACTGTAGTACTCGATATCCAAAATCGATTTGGATGAGACCTCGGAAGGAACATCTCTGTAGTCCCAAGTCTGCCCTCCGTCAGATGAAGCTAGTATAGTCCCCCCTTCCCCCGAAGCCAAACCATTTTCCGAGTCTAGGAAGGAAACGCTGTGAAGCTCACCCTCTGTATTCTCCCAAACTTTTTCCCACGAAGAATCGTACCTCCAGATTGCATTTCCCGAAATCGCAATGAAGCTTCCATTCCCAGTTAGCGAGATGTCCACGATGTCCCCTATGTCTGTAGAAAGATCCGTCCAAACCCCTTCGTTCAGAAGGAGGACAGTCCCGTCATCCCCCGCAATCACCATTGCTCCGAAATTTGAATCCGAAGCTGCCAAATCATGATTAGTTGTCGAGACTGATTCAGACCACGAAACACCGCTATCATTGCTCCTGACAATGATTCCAGAAGTTCCGAAAGCCCATATCTCCCCATCGTGGACTTCGGCAGTTAGTAGGTCCGCTTGCGTCCCGCTCTCTACCTCCTCCCACCCGCTCCTAACCTCTTGGGCACTAGTCTCACCAATTGAGAGAATCAGGATTAGGAGAACTGCTGTGCTCACCAATCCTATGCTTCTAGAGGCCCCTCGAGCCCAACCATGATTGCCCTCAGCCGTCATGTTGCCCATTATCTCGCTGGGCCATGGGGATATAGTCTAGCCGACTTGTGCTGTCGGGCAACACAGGTCTCTGATTGGGAATATTGATGGTGGAACTTCGCCCGATGAGTGTCATGGGAGAGTTACTATACAGCGGTAAGGTCAAGCAGGTATGGAGTACGGACGACTCTGAAGTAATCGAGTTCAGGTATACTGATCAGATTTCGGTATTCGACCAGATAATTCCAAGCCTAATTCCTAGGAAGGGGGAGTCTCTGAACAGGGCATCTTGTCACTGGTTCGGACTGGTGGAGAAAGAGGGCATCTGCAAGACACATGTGATCGAGATGAATGCCCCGGACAGGGTCCTAGCACGTAGGTTCGATGTAATCAGGGAGCCCGGGGCGATTCCGAAGGATGCCGAGAACTTCTTCGTCCCACTTGAGGTGATATGCAGGCACTATCTGGCAGGAACTGCATGGAGGAGGTACCAGAGGGGCGAGGTGTCCCCTGTGGATTTTGGATTTGACTCCAATGAGGAGTTGTCAGAGGGAGTCAGGCTCCCAGAGCCGTTTCTAGAGGTTTCTACTAAGTTCGAGAAGTTCGATAGGAACCTGGGGAGGGAGGAGGCCCTTGAGATATCAAACTTGGAACCGGAAGAGTTGGATTCTATACTGTCGATAGTACTCGACGTGGACTCTATAATTGACAGGGAGACCTCCAAGAGGGGACTCATCCACGTGGATGGTAAGAAGGAGTTCGCACTTGGTCCCGGTAGGGAGCCTGTCCTGATAGACTCCTTTGGAACACTCGACGAGGACCGGTGGTGGGACTCCGAGGCCTATGAGAAAGGCGAGATTGTCCAACTTTCCAAGGAGGCCGTCAGGCAGCACTACATCGACACGGGCCATCACTCCGAGCTCTACGAAGCTCGAAAGACCGGCTCTTCAGAGCCCCCTATTCCTGCCCTCCCAGGGGACATAATCTCCAGTACGGCTGAACTATACGCTAGTATGTTCCAGCGCCTGACCGGAGAGGCTCTCTGATGGGTACGCACGAGTACGAGGATGATCAAAGAAACGAAAACGTACTCATTTCGGTGAATGGGAAACTGCTCCCTAGAAACGAGGCAAAGGTCTCGGTCTTCGACGCGGGATTTCTATTAGGTGATGGGGTTTGGGAGTCTTTCCGACTACATGAGGGGAGCTTGGTCTTCATCGAGGATCATCTGGACAGGCTTTTCCATGGAGCAGCGGAGATCTCGATGGATCCTTGCAGGACTAGGGGGGAGATTAGGGAGGAGATAGAACGAGTTATTCTTGCTAACGAGATGCATGACCACGTACACTTGAGACTCATTATTACTCGAGGGGTAAAACCGACTCCATACCAGGCCCCATGGGTGATCTCATCCCCTCCAACCATGGTAATTATTCCTGAGTACAAGAAGGCGAATATGAGGAGGGCGATAGAGGGAATTAGTCTGGTTTCAGTTAGTGTCAGGAGAGGTGGTCCAGAGGTCCAGAATCCCACTATAAACAGCCTCTCCAAGCACAACTGCATTGCAGCCTGCATCGAGGCCTCCGAGAGGGGGGGGGAGGAGGGCCTGATGCTGGACCCCAATGGCTTTGTTTCGACTTGCAATTCAACTCACTTCTTTATGGTAAAAGAAGGCCATGTTTTGACTTCAACAGGAGAGTTTTGTCTGGATGGGATTACCAGGAGGAAGGTCATCGAGCTATGTAGGGCAAATGGAATAACATGTTTTGAGCGCAATTTCTCATTTGACGACGTCCTCCAAGCGGACGAGGCGTTCGTTACAGGCACCTTCGCTGGGCTAACGCCAGTAGTTTCCTTCGACGGCCATGCTATCAGCGGAGGTAAGAGGGGCCCAATGTGCGAGCGTCTCCAGGGCCTTTACATGGGTCTCCTGAAGGAGGAATGCAGTGTCTGAGATAAGGATCGCGATGTGGTCTGGCCCACGCAACATATCTACTGCCATGATGTATTCATTCGACAACAGGGATGACTGTCATGCAACCGATGAACCCCTTTATGCCAATTTCCTCCTCAACTCTGGGACTCCACACCCCGATGCACAAGAAGTGATCGAGAACAACGAGACTGATGCGGATGCGGTAATCTCTTACCTGACTGGGCCCGTCCCGGGAGACAAGCCGTTGTGGTATCAGAAGCATATGTGCCACCACATCCCTGACGGATCCGATCTTTCTTGGATAGAAGGGCTGACAAACTGCTTCTTGATTCGTGACCCTCGTGAGGTTCTCCTGTCCCTGTCCAAGATTACTGATGTACTGGATCTGCGTGCAACGGGTCTTCCCCAGCAGATCAGTATTCTAGACCACGTTCGTAGCCAAACAGGAGCTGATCCGCCAATCATTGACTCTAGGGACGTTCTTGATGATCCTCTTTCCACTCTTTCCTCTCTATGCGATTCCATAGGGGTGCCCTTCTCCGAAGAAATGCTCTCTTGGGATCCTGGCCCCAGGGATTGCGATGGCATTTGGGCGAAGAACTGGTACAGTTCAGTAT
>CEUS01066043.1_pt1 | contig 13240 bp, 11 predicted proteins | sample 427031 | NCBI WGS metagenome assembly CEUS01 (sample SAMEA2622837, study PRJEB7988) | marine metagenome | biome: marine biome (ENVO:00000447); feature: marine epipelagic mixed layer (ENVO:xxxxxxxxx); material: "saline water (ENVO:00002010), including plankton (ENVO:xxxxxxxx)" | depth 140 m | reverse complement strand
GGACAACTCGAACTCCTGTTGGAGTTGTTCCCGCGGGCGCAGTTTATTCACCTGGTTCGCAACCCCTACCAGTTGTTTCCCTCGGCAGTCTGGATGATGCAGGCGTTGCAGTACACGCAGGGGTTTCAGATTCCAAACGAGGAGCCAGTTGATGAATTCGTGATCGAGAATCTCCGGATTCTCTACGAGGCGTTTGATCGACATTCCCCGGCAATTCCTGCTGAGCGTTTGATCAACGTGCGGTACGAAGATGTCGTGCAGAGTCCGATTGAAACTGTGGCGAAGATCTACCGGCAGTTGGAGCTTGGGCCATTTGAGGAAATGAGGCCGGGCCTGGAACAACTGCTGGCTCGTCAAGGGAACTACATCACCAATGCCCACGTAATTGACGACGCACAGTGTGTACAGATCGAAAGCGAATGGGGCTTCTACTTTCAGCGTTACCAATATGTCCTGGGCGAACGGCCAGAAAGATGACGAGGGTTTCTCGATTGCTGGAAGCCGTTCATCGCAGCGTTCAGGCAGATTCCTGGTGGTCGGTTGTCGAGGACCCCGAGCGGCGTCGAATTATCAGGCAGGCTCCTATTCCCAGAACAAGCCCCGCCAGGCCGGCCCACATTCCGGTCGAGTACTGTGCCCTTTGAACAAACAGGTGCACAACCGGGTTGTCGTACAGGCTGGTTGAGGCGTTGAAACTGGCAAGTACCCAGCGATTGTCCTGGCGAATCAGGGTGGCGGACCAACTGCTGTCGAGCGCTACATTGATCCCATGACGTCGGAGGTGATACGTGTCATTGAGTTTTCCTCGGGCGATCGCCACATCGCCGTCGTAGATGACCGAGAGATGGTCGGAAGTGGGTTTGCAGTTCATCGAGTCGAGAAACTCGTCGAGTTCCTTGAACTTTGCTGTCACGCCCTTGTGGCCTTCCGAGATGCTGCCGTCCTGCCAGACGACCACGATGTCGGGATGGCAAAATGTCAGAAGCGTGTCGACATCACTCTTGTTGAAGGCGTTGAACAGGCCGGTTCGCAACTCTCGAAGCTGTTCATGGGTCGCGGCGGCAGATTCATCCGGCAGCGGGTCCTCTGCCAGCACTCCGGTGGGGGCCAGGGCCACCAGGCAGGCCAGTGTCAGGGTGGTGAGAGTTCTGTTCATCGGGTTTCTCCTTGAAGATGGCGCTACGAGTCCCGAATGGTGCTGTGCCGTTCGACACGGTAACGCGGTCGGTTAGAATCCTGTGAATCGAAAGGTGGCCGATGACGCTGACACGAACGACGTCGCCGAGTGACGAAACTCTTGCCCGAGTGGCTGCATCGCCACCCTCGGCGGCCGATATCGTTGCCGGCCGGATCGAGCGGCCCGTCGAGACGCCGGTGCCCAACCTGCTCAACGGGGGCCTGGTGCTGCTGTCGGTGGCAGGATGGATCGGGTTGTTGTGGGCGGCGAGCCGGGTGGGGCACCCGCTGGCAGTGTTGGGCGTGGGCATCGTGTTCAGCTACCTGTTCCTGACCGTCTACGCGTTGCTGCACGAAGGCTCTCACGGAAACCTCAACAGCCACCCGCGACTGAACTACTGCCTGGGTGTGGTCACCGGGCTGATCTTCGGCGGTCCGTTTGCGATGATCCGCGTCACGCACCAGGGGCACCACAGTCGCAATCGGACCGATCCGGAGATCTTCGATCTCTACACCGACACCGACAGCCGCTTCCTGAAGACCGTTCAGTGGTACGGCACCCTGGCGGGGTTGTTCTGGCCGTTTGTTCCCATCAGTGCCGTGCTGATCTCGATCTGCCCTGGAGCCGTCCGGTCTCGCCTGTTCACCCGTCCTCCCCTGGGCAACGCCAACCTGGGAGACCTGGACGCCGGAGACGTGTGGCGGATGCGAGGTGAATTGCTGTTGCTGGCCGCGGTGTTGACCGGGTTGCACAGCTGGCTCGGATTGGCCTGGTGGCATTGGCTGGTGTTGTACGGCTGCGCCAGCTTCAACTGGTCGACCCGTCAGTACATCGGCCACGCCTTCACCAGGCGCGACATTATCGATGGGGCGTTGAACCTGGAACACAACTGGTTGATGTCGCGGTTGCTGCTTTTTGGCGAGTGGGACCTGACCCATCACCGCCGGCCCGAGGTGCCCTGGATCTACCTGCCTCGCATCACTCCCACCACGGAACAGAGATCGGGGTACCATGCGCAGTACTGGCGGCAGTGGACAGGTCCCCGTCGGACCGAAGAGCCCGAGCCCTCGGTTCAGGGGGCAGCCGAGACGGTTGTGGCCGGTGGGTTGCATCGAGCGGATTGACCTGTTGATTGCGGTTGATCTGGGCGTGATTCAGAAGACAGGGCCGTGACAGCCGCCGCACCGCCAGCCCGGGTAGCGAAGGGATTCGACGATCCAGACGACGGCCCAGAGGCCGCCGGTGGCGAGCGTGAGCAGGATGTGCTTGGCGCGGCTGGTCCTGGGCCGCACCGCTGATACGTAGGTTCCGCATCGCTTGCAGTAGGCATTGGTTGACTGCTGGGAAATTTGCTGGGCCAGACGTGCGAGACTTTCTCGCGTTCCCAGCCGTTCACCTCGTCGAAACAACCCGAACATTTCAACCAGCTCCTACCAGGACCCACAAACGACACGATGCTCCACGAGGTCGCCGAGCACGTCTTCCCAGCCATCCCACGTGTCGAGGCTGCCCGGCTTGATGTCCCCGAGCCTCGTACCTCGCCGGACGGCCGCCTGCTCGTAGCGTCGCCATCCCTCTTGGCCTTTCAACCCCGAGACTCTCAAGGGCTGCAACTGGCCAAGGCGGCGGGCCAGGTCGTAATGCGGGTTGTCACACAATCCCGATTCGACCTGGCGGCCGAGTGATCCGAGTTGCTTGCTGTCGGTGGTTGAGCCGGCCTGCAGAAACAGCTCATAGCCGGGTCGGTCGGACCGGTTGGGCGTCAACAAGGCGAGGTCGGCGTCGAGACCGCTGTCGGCGATGGCCGCGTCGACGACCGCCTGGACGTGATGTTCGTTGAGTTTTTCGCCGACGATATCCGAGATCGCCCCTCGTCGACCGACGAACCGGAGACAGGGAGTGTCGCGCTCCCAGCCAATGACCTCGACCATGTCACCGAGACGATACCGGTAGAGCCCTCCGCCGGTTGTCATCACGACCTCGTATTGCTCACCAGTGGTCAACTCCCCGGGCAACCGGGTTGAGTCCGTCGACCCGGTTTGCGTGTTGGAAACAGGGAGGAACTCGAAAACATGCGACCGGATGGCAAGGACTCCCGCAGCCGCACCTGGCCACGGGATGGTAACGACCCCTTCCGTCGCCAGCAGCCCCTTGGGCTGAATGGGCGTGCTCGGAAAATGGCGCCCGAGTGCCGGAAGGAACCGTGCGGACGCACCGTCGGCCCAGCAACTGATTAACCCGAGTTTTGGCCAGATGCGTTCGAACGGCTGGTCGAAAAGCTGCTCGCATTCGGTGCCGCGTCGAGGCCGTCGACCGACCTGGTGTTGCAGATCGTCTGTCAATTCGGGGTCAGCGGGTCCGGGAAGTGTCACGCGTCCGGACGACAGGCTCCTGCAGATCAACGGGTGCCATTGGTCCCACGCCTCGACCAGGCCCAGGATGAACGTGGGACTCCAGGCTGAGATCAGGGACAGGTCCCCGGTGGCGACCAGACACAAGAGCGTTGCAAAGCGGAAGTTGTCGAGTGGGCGGCCGACTTGCGAGAGCAGGGCCGATCGGGGTGGGCGGGCGAGCAACTTGTCCAGCAGCCAGCGTTCGTGCCGGCCGAGGTAGGCGGCATCGTCGTCGAAGCCGATGGGGATCCCGCCGGATGAGAGGGTTGGTCGCTGACCCGGGGGCGAAATAGACCAGTAGCTGCGTCCGGCGAATGCACGTGGATAGCTGCGAGCGGCGGACCACATCCAAGCTCGGATCGCTCGCTGAAACTGGCTTCGCAGAGAGTTGGTGTAGGGCACCAATCGACTCGGGCCGGTCGAACCGCTCGTGGGTTCCAGCATTTGGACGGGTTCGGAGGTCAGCACACCGGCGTGTCCTGAGGCAATCCGGTCGACGTGGGATTCGAGATCTGTGGGCCCGGACAGGGGCACGCGAGCGCGGTATTCGTCGATGTCACAGATCCGCGCAAACCGGGAACGCCGACCAAGCTCACACGTCGCGTTGGCGGCGAGAATGTCGTTCAGCAACTTGTGCTGGGTGGAATGAACCCGGGAGAGCGCTGCGTCAAACCGCCGTGCTTCGCCCTTGCAGTTCCAGATCCACGCCCGGTTGCACAAACGTGCGAGCGTCACGGGAACCCTTCTGTTCTTGTTGAATGAAACGTCGAGCAACAGCGGTGAAGTTGTCCAGCCGCAATGGCGCCAGGCAGCACAGTTCATCACCGTGCACGTACCCGGGATTTCGTTCGAGGAAAAACCTGACATGGCGGTCCCGCAAGCGGCTCTCTCCGATGGGCACGAGGTTTTCTCGTAACCAGTACGCGTGCTGATCGGCCCGTATGATCCCGGTCTCGGGTTCGTAGAGTTCCGGGAAGCGCGACTTGCCCAGACCGTGGAGAATGTTCTTGATCAAGGGAGGCGTGGGGACGCGGGCTCGCGGAAAGAACTCGCGAAAAAAGACAGGCAGAAAACGGTAGGTGCGGTGTCCCTTGGAAATCAGGTACCAATAAAGATCCTCGTTGGGATGAGCCTCGATGAGGCGAGAGACAAGCGCCGCCGATGCGTTGAAGAAATCGGGACGTCCCCAGGCGGCTTCGTCGACGATCGTGTCACCGGAAAACAGGATGAGTCGACGTTGGCCATCGACGTCAATCGGAATCAGCTTCTGTGTTGAAAACCCGGCTAGCCGACCGGTGTCCGGGTCGACCAATTTCAGCACCAACTGTTTCTCAGCGAGGTCGTCGGCAAAGACCCGCGTATCGACATGCTCGTAGTGTCGGTCCATCAGGTCGAGCATCGCCAGATGGTCATCCTGGTTGAGTTGTTCGACCGTGAGGATGTGTCCCTGGAGTTTCATGATTGATCTCGGCGGCGAGTTCTGTGCGGGATTCTTGAGGCCTTGTGTCTCAGAGACATCCCAGTTCCAGGTATATCGGGCGATGATCGAGTGTGGGCAGGTCGGGCTGTGTGTCTGGCCAGCTGACCAGGAAAATGTTGGTGACGTACTCACGCCAACGTCTCGAACGGGCAACGCCCAACAGCGGGTCGTTGTCTGCCAGCCCGAGAGTCAGCGAGGTGCGTTGATCGGGAAGCTGTTGATCAATCGCGGCATCCAGGAGCCCCACGAAAATGGCCGGGTCCGAGTTGATGACCAGCGGGCAGGCGGCGGTGAGGTATACGAGCGCCTCGTCGATTCCTGGCAGCCGCGGACGCTGGCGGATCGAAGCCCAGGCGTTCCAGGCCGGACGCAGCCACTTCCAGAGTGAGTTGTAACCGGCAATCACGGCGCGGCGGAACGACGACTGGTTCCACCCGGCCAGCAGCCCAACCAGCTGGCCACCGCGGCGGGCTACCAGGATGCTCTCAAGAGACAGCCCGTGAAATGTGCCGTTGCTGTCCTGGAAATCATCGGCCCCGTAAGCCGGAAAAAACTGGCGGTCGGGCCCGGAGTGTTGGACCAGGCGGGCGATGGCCGGCAGGTCATTCGATTCGGCTGTCCGGATCTCCACTGAATCGTTGCTCGGGTGACGTCGGCGGTTGTGTGAGCAACACAGCAAGGTATGGAATCGACCGATCGGCCGGTATACGGGCAGTCCTGCCCGACCTGAAGTGAGGACCCGTTCTGCCGAGGCGTTGTCGGCAGCGATCGTGGTCAGGTAGAAGTCGGCCCGCTGATCCTGGTGAAGCTCCTTGAGAAAGGCGTAGCCGCGAGCGACAAGTCCGCGGCTGCGATGCTCGGGCAGGCACCGGAGTCCACCGAGGTATCCGACCGGACGAAGCTGGCCATTAACGTATCGCAGGTTGATTTGACGGCTGCCGGCACCGATCACTCGTCCGCTGAGAGTGTCGCGGCAGACGATCGTCTGATGCAGGTGATCGTCACTTGCGTGTTGACGGTGTACGGCGGGGTCGTGTTCCAACCGAACTCGGACGTTTCCGTCCATCGGTGTCGCTGCGAACAGGACTCGCAAATCCTGGTCATCCTTGGGGCAGGACAATTCGAACTGGTAACGTGACATGTTGCTGCTGAGGGTTGAGGTCAGTGACGGAGGGCGACAAGCGGGGAGACCATGGGTGCGCGGGAAGTTGGAAGCAGGCTGCCATGCCAATTGCGATCACCCATCGGCAGGCCATTGCGGCCATCGATGTCTCGCTGGTGCATCGCATTGATGACCAGGTAATTGACCAGGACGTAGGGGTTTCGGATGTTGACTCGGTGCCGAGCCCGTCGAGCGATACTGCCCCAGCTATAGAAACTCCGCCGCGCCCCGACGCACCGATCGGCCAGCTCTTCGGGGGACATCCCGACGGGTGAGAACGGGATCATGTTGTACCGGTAGGACTGATCCAGCCACCAGGCGTCATAAAGCAACCGGCCCTCGTCGACCATTCGCTGGTAGAGCGGTGTACCAGGAAACGGGGTGACATGGTTGAAGGCGGCAATGAATAGCCCTTCCTCTCTTGCGAAATCCAAGCTCCGGGCAAAGGTCTCTGGCGTGTCGTTGTCGTAGCCGAAGATGAACGTGCCATAGACGCAGATTCCGTGCCGGCGAAAATTGGCCAGTGCAGCTGCCGGCCCACCACGCATCATGTTGAAGCCCTTGTTCATCTGCTTCAGTGACTCAGCGTCCAGCGACTCGAGGCCGACGAGAATCCCCACGCAGCCGCTCTGCTTCATCAGGGACAACGCTTCGTCGTCAAAGGCCACGTTGATCGCTGTCTGGCTGACCCAGCGGATCTTCAGCGGGATCAAGGCACGCATCAGGTCCTTGGCATCCTCGAGATTCGACGTGATGTTGTCGTCGATGAAGAAAAACATCTGTCCGGGACGTCGCACCCGCTGGATTTCCTGAACCACCCGGTCGATTGGCCGATGCTCGTGGCTGCCCTCGTAGAAGCTCTGGATCGCGCAGAAATCACACCGGAACCGACAGCCGCGGGCAAATTCGACAAGCCGGATCGGCAGGTATTTCTTGCCCGTGAAGATCGAGCGGTCGGGAGTGCCCAGGTAAGTGGCTCGGCCGGTATTCCGGTAGATCTCACGGGGTGTTCCATGCCTGTAGTCGTCGATCACCTCGGGGAACAGGTCCTCGGCTTCACCGATCACGAGCGATTCGCAGTATTGCCCCACTTCCTCGGGACACAGTGTGGCGTGAAAACCGCCCATCACTATCGGCACACCACGCAGGCGGTATTCGCTGGCGATTTCGTATGCCCGTCGTGCGGTGTAAGTCTCAACGCTGATGGCCACCAGGTCGGTCGGGCGATCGAAAGGAATCGGTTCGAGCCGGTCGTCGTAAAACTGGACCTCGACGTCATCGGGGGCCAATCCCGCAAGCATCGCAGCCGGAATCGGCTCCATCAGCCAGGTGCGAATGTAGGACGTCATGCCCTCGTGCCGGCCCACGCAGGGGTGGATGATCGTCAGTCGGAATGGCTGCGAGTGAGTCATGAGTGATCAGTGTTGACGGTCATCGGCTCGATAACGGTCGGAGAGGCTGTGGGGAGTGGCTCAGGCATCGTCGGCCAGTCGCAGGTGTAAAAGCGGTGGAGCCGATGGGCGTAAAAGCGATAGCCCAGGTTGGCAATCAGTGCGACGTGGCGTTGGTGTCGCGCTCGCCAGACACGCCGGGCTATGCTTCGCCAACGGTACGCATACCGCCAGGCAACCTGGTTGCCCTGTTGCAATTGGTCCGGAGTCATCTGGTGGGGCTCGAAGACGACATGTTGCCCGTCGTAGAGTTCCCAGCGTCGCGTGAGAATCCGGCCGGCCTTGTCGAGGTCCTGGAAGAGCGGCGTGCCGGGAAACGGTGTGATGATCGCGAAGCGGGGCAGGTCGATGCCGATCTCGACCGCCAGGCGAGCGGTCTCGAGAAACACGTCGGGCGTGTCATCGTCGAGTCCAAATACGAAGCAACCTTGCAGGGCAATTCCACGACGGTGCAGTTCATCGACGACGTGGGCATAACGATCGGGTCGGTTGAATGCCTTGTGAGTCTGTTGCAGCGACGTGTCGGAGATTGATTCGAGCCCCATCAGCAGACCGCGGCATCCCGATCTGGCGGCCAGGTCCAACAGCGGCGTGTCCTCGCACAGCAGCGTTGTCGAGAGCCCGTACCACGAGATGTCCAGGGGGACGAGTGCTTCGAAGAGTCGTCGGGCGTAATCACGATCAGCGATCAGATTGAGGTCCAGGAAGATGGCTCGCCTGGCCCCTTGCCTCCGAATGTCGGCCACGATCTCCTCGACCGGCTTCTGCCAGGGCTGTCGGCCCCAGGCCGAGGGGACAACACAGAAGGAGCAGTTGTGGACGCAACCGCGAGTGGCCTCGAAAACATCGGATGTCAGGTATCGATTGGAGGGCAGGAGATTGCGGTCGACCACCGGGAGATCAGCGAGGTCGAGGTCGGCAGACTGGGTGTAGCGACGCTGCATGTGGCCAGCGACGAAGTCCAGGAGAAGCCTCGGCCACTCCTGCTCGGCGTAGCCAACGACAATCGCGTCGGCATGAGGCTGCGCATCGTCGGGAACCAGGGTGACGTGAGGACCACCCAGCACCACGGGGATGCCACGATCACGGAAGTGAGCGGCCAGTTCGTAGCCCCGCGTGGCCGTGCCGGTAATCAATGTCATGCCGACAATGTCAGCGGCGATGTCGAGGTCGATATCCTCGATGCCCTCGTCCACGCAGGTGATCTCGCAGGGGATCTCCTCGGGGACGAGCGAGGCCAGCGTTGGCAGCGTTAGCGGCATGTAGCGGAGCGATCGGCCGAAGATACCGCCGCGGTGACGGTAGAGCGGTCCCTTGGGGGAGATCAGCACGATGCGGACGGGGCGTTGGGCAATCACGAGGACACGCTCCCGATGACCGGCACCTGTTCGGGTATGATCTCTGGCGGCCCGGCCTGCGACGTGTCGGTGTAGGTCGGCGAGTTGAGATCCCAATCGCGGCGGACGTCGACGGGGTGAGTTGATTGGCGACCTGTGTCGATGTTGCCGAAGAGAATGCTCTGTTTCTTGAGCGACTCCTTGGCGTAGAGAGGGTTGTACGCCAGGTAGAGCGCCAGGCGGGTGAACGAACTGAGGTGAGTCTTGAAGTCCCAGGCTCGCCGGAAGATGGACCACGGGTGATTCCACCGCTCGCGATTCGTCCAGATCGCCTCGGTCAACTCCTCGGGTGACATGTGCCTGGGAGTGAAGGCGGCGTGGTTGAAGCGATACTCAGGGTGCAACCACCACTTGCCGCCGTAGAGCAACCGGCCCTCATCTCGGAGCCTGTCGTAAAGTGGAGTTCCCGGGTAGGGCATCAGGATGTTGTATGCAGCAAAGCAGAACTTGTGCCGCACGGCGAACTGGTGGGTTTCTTCGATCGACTCGACCGTGTCATGGTCGTGTCCGAAGGTGAATGTGGCCCAGGTCTGCAGGTGGTGATCCCGGAGGATCTGCACCTGTTCCTCGTAGAGATCCCAGCCGTTGCGGCCGACCAGGTTGGGCGATTTCTTCATCAACCGCACGCTGTCGGGGCTGATCGACTCAAAACCGACCACGTTGCCCAGGCAGCCGCTGCGCGCCAGCAGGTCCATCAGCTCGAGGTCGTTGGTCATGTCGAGCGAGGCCTGGGAAACCCACCGGATCTTCAGGGGGATCAGTCGCCTGAGAAACTCCTTGGCCGCCTGTTGGTTTGAGAGGAAGTTGTCGTCCACGAAGAAAACGAATTTCCGGTCCTGCTGCCGGATTTCTTCAAGAACCTCGTCGATGGGCCGGCTGAAGTTGGTGCGATTGAAGTAAGAGCTGACGGCGCAAAAGTCGCAGGCGAAGCGGCAACCGCGGCTGTACTGCATCAACGACAGCGGGAGGTAGCCTCGGGGTCCGTAGAGCTCGCGGCGAGGCAGCACGCCACCTGCCTGGGCGGGACCGACACGTCCACGATACTCGGGTTTCAACTCGCCCCGGCGAGCATCTTCGACCACCCCCGCCCAGCCGTCCTCGGCGTCGCCGATGAAGACCGAGTCGACATACGGACGAGCCTCATCGGGAAACAGCGTGGTGTGCATGCCTCCGGCGATGACAGGGACCCCTCGTGCGCGGTATTCCGCGGCGATTTCGTAGGCCCGCCGTGCCGTGTAGATCTCGATGCTCAGCCCCACCAGGTCGGTTGGCTCGTCGTAGTCGATCTCCTCCATTCGGTCGTCGAACATCGAGACCTCGACGTCACCGGGAGTGAGCGCGGCCAGGACACCCAGTGGCAGAGGTTCCATTCGTGCTTCGTCGACATACCGCGAGTGCTCGGGCTGTCCGATGTTGGGAAATACGAATGTGATCTTCATGACATCCCTTCGGGCGTGGCCAGTGAAACCAGCCGGGACGGACTGTCCGGGGCCGGCAATTCGCCCGGCTCACCGAGCTGGCGGTCCTGCTTTGAGAGGATTTCACGACGGGAGATGAGATTCGAGATCAGGTAGATACCCGAACGGTAGGGCGAGCGGAGATTGGTCTTGAGCGCACAGCCTCGCGCAAGCATGGATCCGAGGGTGTTGAATTTCATCCGGGAACGGTAGCATCCCTCGGTCAGTTCATCGGCCGTCATGTTCGACGGATGAAACGTGGCGTGACCGTAACGGAATTCCGGGTCGAGCCACCAGCGATCGAAGATCAGCCGCCCTTCTGATTCGAGACGATCGTAAAGATCGGCGCCCGGCGTCGGGGTCAGCGGATTGAAATTGGCCAGGTAGAACTTGTGCCGGATGGCAAAGTCGACCGCTTCGTCGAACGAATCGACGGTGTCCTGGTCGTAGCCAAAGACGAACGTGCCATAGATCATGATCCCGGATTGCTGCAGGACCCCGACGGCATCGTCGTAATTGCCGTACCTCAAGTTCCATCCCTTGTTCATCTGCTTGAGATTGTCGGGGTCGAGTGATTCAAATCCTACCAGCGCGGTCAGACAGCCGCTGCGTCGCATCAGGTCAACCAGGTCGTGGTCCTGGACGACATCGATCGACACCTGGCACGACCAGCGGATCTTGAGAGGGACCAGGGCCTCGAACAGCTCCCGGGCTTTTTCGAGATCGACGAAGATGTTGTCGTCAACAAGGAAGATGTGCTTGCGATTCAGGTTCCGGATTTCTTCGACGACCTCGCCGACAGGCCGCTGCCTGAGAAACGAGCCGTAGAAGGCGCGGATCGAGCAGAACTCGCATCGGTATTTGCATCCCCGGCCGTATTGGACCAGGTCGACCGGAGCGTAACGCTTGTCGCGGAAGATGCTGCGGTCGGGATGTGATCCGGCGAGCTCGGGGAATTCATCCTGCCGATACACCGACTGCAGCCGGACGTCTTGAGCATCCTGGATCACCTGGTGCCAGATTCCCTCGGCGTCGCCGATCACGACGGCATCACAGAACTGGAGCGCTTCTTGGGGCAGAAAGGTCGGGTGATATCCGCCCATGACCACCGGAACCCCCCGCTGGCGGAATTGAGACGCCAGTTGATAGGAACGGCGGGCGGTGTATGTCTCGACCGTCATCGCCACCAGGTCGGTGGGTTCATCGACCGGGATGGGCTCGAGTCGCTCGTCGTAAAACGCCGTTTCGATTGAAGGGGGGGTGAGGCTCTTGAGGATCGCGAACGACAGCGGCTGCATCGCGTCAGAGGCCCGGCCGGCAAACATGTTGGGACGTATGAATGTGATCTTCATCAGTCAGTCAAGTCCGCCGGGATGGTTGGTGCGTGACTCACCAGGCCTGTTTCTCCGGTCGCCAGTCGCTTCCAGATTTCGAAAACGGCCGTGGGGACCAGGAGCAGCGCGGTGGTTGAGCCGATCAGCAGTGCCCAGAACCAGCCGGGTTCTTCGAGCGTGACAATGACGTACTCGCCGACACGGATGGCAAAACCGTAGACCATGCCGGTGGCGGCAAAGAACGGCGGGCAATAGTCCGCGGCGATCGCCTCCGGCCCGCGCTGTTCGGCGAAAGCGCGGTTGTAGACGACCAGGAACCCGCTGCGAATGGCGTGCTGGTCGTAGAGCCAATTCCAGAATCCCAGCACCGAACCAATGACAAACGCAGCACGGGCCCATTCTAGTGGCCCAGGATCTGCGGCGGGATATGGCAGGCAGGCGAGGGCCAACAAGCTGGTAGCCGTTCCGAAAACAAAGCCGTGTTGAGGCCGAAAGCGGCCGATACGAAATCGGGTGTTGAATTCCCAGAGCTTCAGGACATTCGTGCCGATACCGGGGACGATATAGGCAAAGAGAATCACCGGCACCAGGGCGAGGATCGCCATGCGATGATCTTGGCCGTAGCGGCTCCACCACAGCCAGTAGCTCGCCGGAAACAAGACCAGCGGGACGATGTACTGGTAGATCTGGAAAAATCTCACCGTAGCACTCGGCATGAGACAGGGGGGTGAGGGAACGAAAGTTCGTCAACGGAGAAACGACGCCTGGGCTTCCACAGAAGACACCAGGAATCAGGCGTGTTCTTCGAACGGACACAACGTCGAAAATCTCAACAACAGGATACTCGTGCTCGGATCATATAGCTCTTTAGAGACTCGCAGACACCAGACCCACGACCCCAACCAACAGCATTGACAGCAGGACTCGTACCACATCTTCCCAGGCTCGGCCACGGACAGCCCGTCCACTCTACCTGAGAACGGATTTCGCTCGCCGAAGATCACCGAAATCCGAAAGTCCCCCACCCCAGCCTTGGCGTTCCAACTGACAGATCCGGATCCTGTCCCCGGATCCTCTCGCGGCAAGTCTCACAATCGTCGAGGTCGCCTGTTCTTGGTCATGGCGGTCCTCCTGCGCCATTCTACCGGCCACGGTGCAGGCCCCGTAGAATGAGGTTTTGATTGCTGTACGGAGGCTACCCTCGGAGAACGATGGGATGAGCGTGCGTCCAGGCACCTACCGACACTACAAGGGCAACGAGTACACGGTCATCGGCATCGCCCGGCATAGCGAAACCGATGAAGAACTCGTCGTCTATCGGCCAGAATATGGAGATGGTGGCCTTTGGGTGCGGCCATTGGCGATGTTTCAAGAGATGGTCACGGTCGA
>CEUS01031989.1_pt1 | contig 13241 bp, 15 predicted proteins | sample 427031 | NCBI WGS metagenome assembly CEUS01 (sample SAMEA2622837, study PRJEB7988) | marine metagenome | biome: marine biome (ENVO:00000447); feature: marine epipelagic mixed layer (ENVO:xxxxxxxxx); material: "saline water (ENVO:00002010), including plankton (ENVO:xxxxxxxx)" | depth 140 m | reverse complement strand
GGTACTGCTGTATTTGAAGGAATAAGAGCATATCCATCTAAAGATAACTTGGTTGTTTTTAGATTAAAAGAACACATTGCACGTTTAATGGAATCATGTAAGATCTTACCGTTGGAACATGAGTATTCGGAATCAGATATAGAACAAGCTATTTTAGAATTACTTAGAAAAAATCAATTGAAACAATCGAGCTATATTAGACCATTAGTTTATGTCGGATATGGAGGAATTGGATTAAATTTCACTGGATTCCCAGTAAATGTATCAATCACAGCATTTCCATTTGGAAAATACTTTTCAAATCCTGAAATTAAAGTTTGTATATCAAATTGGAAAAGAATTTCTGATGAATCTATGCCGCCTCAATCAAAATCAAGTGGAAATTATTTGAATTCGGTACTTGCAAAGTTAGATGCTTTAAGATCGGGTTTTGATGATGCCATATTACTAGATAAAAATTCAATGGTTTCTGAAGGAACTGGTGAGAATATTTTTGTAGTTAAAAATGGAGAAATAGCTACACCTCCAACTACTTCTTCTATACTAGTAGGAATAACAAGAGATTCTATAATTCAGATGGCTAGAGATATGGGAATGAAAATCACTGAAAGAGAAATTTCTAGAATTGAACTTTATCAAGCAGATGAAGTATTTTTCACTGGAACTGCAGCAGAAGTAACTGCAATAGTAGAAATTGATAGTAGAAAAATAGGAACAGGAAAAATAGGTAATGTCACTGATAAGATTAGAGAATCATATGCGGATATTGTTGCAGGTAAGAATGATAAATATTCGGATTGGTTAACTGAGGTATATTAGATTATTTTGGAAAAAAATATTCCGTCTGTGGGATTTCAGGGTGAAATAGGCGCTTATAGTGAAAAAGCAATAAATCTGTACTTCTCAAAGGCTAATAGTAAACCGTATAAAACTTTTTCAGATTTATTCGTTGCTTTAGAGAATGAACAAATCGATTTAGCTATACTTCCTATTGAAAATTCTATTGAAGGAAGTGTTAATGAATCCTATGAATTATTATTAAAATCAAAAGTATCAGTAGTTGGTGAAATTAATGTAAAGATAGAACATTGTTTGATTTCACATCATGGAGTAAATAAAGAAGATATTGATGTAATATATTCACATACTCAGGCATTAGGTCAATGTAAAAGTTATTTAAAAAAGATGGGATGTGATGCGGTTACGACCTATGATACAGCAGGTAGTGTGAAAATGATTAAAGAAAAAGAGATGAAAAAAGCAGCAGCAATTGCAAGTAAAGACGCATCTAAATTATATGATATGAATATAATTGAAGAAAATATTCAAGATCATGAAGATAATTTTACAAGGTTCTTTTGTTTATCAAATATTCCAACTAAATCTACAGGAAATGATAAAACTTCAATAGTATTTTCAGCTGGAGATGTTGCAGGAGCATTATATAAAGCATTGAAAGAATTTGCGGATGGAGGTATTAATCTTACGAAGCTTGAATCAAGACTTACAAGGAAAAAAGCATGGGAATATAATTTTTATCTTGATTTTGAAGGGCATATTGATGATGAAAATTGTAAAAAAGCAATAGAAGAATTGGTAAATTTAGGAAGTACAGTAAAGATATTAGGTTCATATCCGAAATCGAATAACAAGCTTTGAATAGGTGTAATTGGTAACAAAGATGAAGAAAATGGAAATAAAAGTTGAGAAAGAAGATAATCAAGCGACTGTAGAGATAACTGACGAAGATTTAGCTATAGGCTATATTTTACGAAAAGAATTATTGAAAAATAGTGAAGTGGTATTTGCAGGAGCAATAAAACCTCATCCATTAGTAAATAAGTTCAAAGTTCAAGTAGAAACAAAAAAAAGTGATCCAATGGCACAAATATTAGCAAGTGGCGATAGTGCAGTAGAAATAAGTGAAGAGATACTCGAAAAGTTTACTAAATCCTTGAAAAAATAATTCAAAACATTGGTGAATAATATTGGAGTTTTGTAAAGCATGTGGCGGTAGAATTTTACCGAAAATTGATGCAGCAGGTAGTAGAGTTTCAGCATGTGTTGATTGTGGAGAAGTAGTCGGCCAAGGAGTATCGAATTCTGTTCAATCATCAGATAGTAATAATAAAATTCAGATTAAAGATGAAGAAAACGACATTCAATCTCTTCCAATTGAAAAAGAACAATGTTCTAAATGTGGTAATGAAGAAGCGTATTCATGGCAGAGGCAGACCAGGAGTGGTGATGAACCTGCTACCAGATTCTATCGTTGTGTTAAATGTGAACACACATGGAGAGAATATTCTTAATAACTTACAAACACAAATACTAAGTGAATAGTATGAGTTTTGTTGCTAAAACTAAATCATCAGCTGAATGGAAATTGATAACTAATGTAGTTTCTACTATTGTTGAAGAACCTAGCTTTGAAGCTAATGCTGAAGGGATTCAATTTAGAGGTATGGATCCATCACATGTTGCTATGATAGATTTAAACTGGCCAAATGCATCTTTTGAAAAATATGAATGTGATAAGGAATTTAAATTGACATTAAGAATTGAAGAATTATCTAAGTTGATTAAACGAGCAAAACAAAATAATAGTATATCTATATCTGCAGAAGATGATGAATACATGATTGTTAAATTAGAGAATGGTCGTAAAAGAGAGTTTCAAATTCGATTAATTGAGAGTTCTCAGAGTCCACAACAAGTACCTAAGTTGTCATTAGATTCAAAAATTGTGATAGATAAAGGAGTTTTTGAAGATACACTCAATGATGTGGGTGCTGTAGCAGACCATATTACAATTGAAACCAATAATGATGAGATAAATTTCATTGGAAATGGAGATTCAGGCAAAGCAAAAATTACATTAAATAAATCAGATGAAGGAATAACCGATATAAGTTCAAAAGCAGAAAGTAAGGCTACTTACAGTTTACAATATTTATCAAGTATTCTAAAAGCAATAGGTACAACAGCAGAAACTATTACTATAGAATATTCAAATAAAATGCCTTTTAAGATTGAATTCAGATTAGGTGAAGTTGGCGGACATATTAATTTTTATCTTGCGCCAAGAATTGATGATAGATAATAGATTTTTATAGTGCAAAAATTTTTATTAGTTTAGCGGGTGAATGGGACATCTCGTCCGTTCCGCTATAGAAACCCCGGTAAGAGATGTAAAAATGAATTCAAGAGAAATAGCATTAATATGTATATTTGCGGCATTATACGCAATTGGAGTAGTTTTCTTAGCTCCATTTAGTTTTTTACCAATCCAAGTAAGAATTGCTGATGCATTATTACCTCTTTCTATTATTTTTGGAATACCGGTAGTAATTGGTTTATCATTAGGTACAGTTGTAGCAAATATATTTGGAGGTTTAGGATTTATTGATATTATTGGAGGTACTATAGCGAATTTTATTGCAACGTTTGTAGCATGGAAAATATGTGAAAGTAACAAATTGCCATTCATAGTTGGTATTGGTTGTCAAATTGTAATTGTATCAATTATTGTAGGAACTTATATTTCATATTTATTTGAATTACCTTTAATCGTGGGAATAACTGATTTATTTATAGGAACTTTTCTTGCAACAGGAATACTTGGATCGTTATTGGTTGTAATAATAAAAAATCGTGTAGAAGCAATTGGAATTAAGAGTTAGAGAATTTGAAGGGAAAAATCAATAGATTTACTAGAATGAGTTAGTGCACCCATTGATATAATATCTACCTGAGTTGATGCATATGATTCGAGATTAGAGAAATTTATGCCTCCTGATGCTTCAGTAATGAGTGGTTTTGACAGTGATTTTATTTTTGAAATAAATTTTGATATATCTTCGGTCGACATATTGTCCAATAAGATAATATCAACATCTAGATTAATTGCGTTTAAAGCAGATTCCAAAGAATCTACTTCAAGTTCTATTTTTTTATTAAAACCTATTTTATTACGAGCTGCAGTAATACTTTCTTTTAGATTTGTTATTAATTTATAATGATTGTCTTTAATGAGAATCATTTCATTAAGATCATAACGATGGGGTAAACCACCACCAACTATAACAGAATATTTTTCATATTTACGAAGACCTGGAAGGGTTTTTCTTGTTGCTGAGATATTCGTTTCTGGACTAATTTTTTTTGTGATAGTTACTGCGTGATGTGTAGTAGTTGCAATACCACTCATATGTCCGAGAAGGTTCAATGAAACGCGTTCAGATAATAACAATGATTTTGATAACCCATTTAATGTGACGATTTGGGTGTTAGTGTTAAAATGTTCCCCGTCTTGGAGTAGCCAATTAGATTTAATGTTAAAGTGATCAAATATTTGTGTTAATTCCTTACGTCCAGAAAGAATCCCAGACTCTCTACTTAAAATTTGGGCAGTAGAAATTGAGGTGGATTCTATGAATAAATCTGAGGTAATATCGCCATTAGATATATCTTCTTGAAGAAATCTTTCTATTTCTGTATCCAAGGTATCCTCTATTACAGAAGTACACACAAAATATAAAACAAGCGAATTATTGCATCATATTGGTATGATATACAAAAGGTGGGTTGAATATAGCACAAATTAATACATCAGAAATAAATTTCCAAGATGAGATCAAAGAATTAAAGAAAGAAAAGAATGCTTTGATTTTATCACATAATTATGAGATTCCTGAAATTCAAGATTTAGCAGATGTAGTAGGTGATTCACTCAATCTTTCATTACAAGCTTTGAATTCTGATAAAGATTTGATTATATTTTGTGGAGTAAATTTTATGGCAGAAACCGCTGCAATTCTGGCACCTAATAAGAAAATATTGATTCCTGATTTACAGGCAGGTTGTTCATTAGCTGATACAATAAATGTTAAACAATTACGTGAATGGAAGCAAAAACACCCCGATTCAGTAGTTGTGTCATACATAAATACATCTGCTGAAATAAAGGCAGAAAGTGATTATTGTTGTACATCATCTAATGCAGTGAAAGTAGTTGAAGAAATTCCTCAGAATAAAGAAATTTTATTTTTACCAGATCTGTTTCTTGGTGCATATATTGAGAATATGACTGGAAGAAAGATGCATATTTGGCCTGGAGAATGTCATGTTCATGCAAAATTAACTGCGAATGAGATAAATTTAATGCGAGATACTCATCCTAATGCGGATTTCTTAGTTCATCCAGAGTGTGGTTGTGTGTCAAATATATTATTCCAATTTTCGGAAGGCGATATCAAGCAGGATAAAACGAAAATATTATCTACAGGAGGAATGATAGATTATGTAAATAAATCTGATGCAAATGAATTTGTAGCAGCAACGGAAACAGGAATTTTACATCAATTAAGAAAGCAGAACCCAGAAAAGGAGTTTTATCCTGTTAAGGAGGATGCTGTTTGTGAGTATATGAAAATGATTACATTAGAAAAAGTGTATAAATCTCTAAATGAGGAAGTTTATGAAGTAAAAGTTTCTGAAGAGATTATAAATAAAGCAATTATACCAATAACTAGGATGATAAATATTAGATAATCGTAGTATTGGTGAAATAATTGGCAAAAGTACGTAAAGATTATTTTTCTGAGGATTTTGTATTATTCACTAATGAAAAACTTGCAAAGATCAATAATCTAAAAAAACTTGTTAAGAAGAAAGATTGTCCTTATTGTCCTGGAAACGAACACATGACAGGGCCTGCTGATTTAGTATTAATTTCTAAAGAAGGTACATTAGCAAAATTAGCAGATGAACCTGAAGATTATATAAAAGATTGGACAGTACGAGTGATTTCAAATAAGAATGCAATAGTTAGTCCTGACGAAGAGAAAATTTTTTCAGATTATCCTCAATACAGTGAACCAGCAATTGGTTATCATTATGTTGTAGTAATGAGTCAAAAACATACAGTTAATGTATCTGAGATTGATAGTGAACAATGGACAAATATTTTAACAACAGTTCAAGATAAATCTCGTTGGTTGTATTCACAGAAACATGTTTCTTATGTAGCTATGTATATGAATCACGGACTTGAAGCAGGGACAGAGATTGAACATCCGCATTTAGAAGTTGTAAGTTTACCCACAGTCCCTCCTATTATCGAATCAGAAGCAAAATTTATGAAAAAACCACTAAGAGAAAAAGGAATTTGTCCAATGTGTGAAATAATTAAAGAAGAAGAATCGAGTAAGCGTATTATAGCAAAAACGGAAGATTTTTTGATATTTTCTCCTTGGGCGTCTAAACATCCTTTTGAGTATTGGATATTCCCACGACAGCATGAAGTTAGTTTTGTAAAATCAACGCAAAAAGGAATAGCAGAATTATCGGAAATTATTCATACAAGTTTTAAATCATTAATTAAAACATTGGGAGTAGTTTCATTGAATTTAGTGATACATTCTTCACCTGAAAAGAAAACTTCGAAACAAATTCATTGGCATATTGAGATTTATCCAAGAATAGAAACAAAAAATGGTTTAGAGATTTCATCTAATATTCATACAAATAAAGTATTACCTGAAAGTGCTGCTAAAGATTTAGCAAAGAATTTTAAAAAATAGATTTACTAGTTTCCAATTATTTGAAAAACAAGTTGTCTATCACGGCCTTCGATATTACATTCAAGAAATATTACATGTTGCCATTGTCCAAGTAACATTTTTTGATCTTTAAATGGAACTGTAATACTTGAACCAATTAGAGATGCTTTTACATGGGAACGTCCATTGCCATCGTGCCAAGTATTTTCATGTTCATAAAAAACATCGTCGGGTGCAATGCGTTTTAACATTGCAGGAAAATCTTTTTCGAGTCCTGGTTCGTATTCAATTGTTGTGATAGCACCAGTAGAATGTCTTGTAAAAACAGTTACAATTCCATCTTTAAGTCCGGAAGATTTAATTTCTTTATTAACATCATCAGATAAATCAATCATCTGATTTTCGTGTTTAGTCTTTATTGTGATTTCTTTAGTTATGATATTCATTGATATTTAGATAATTTATTCTACTGTAATAACTTTACTTTGAGTTGATGAAATTGGGTTTTTATCAGTTAAATTATCGACGGCAAATGCTTCAATTTTATATTGGCCAGCAGAATCAGGTGTCCAAGTATTACCTAGTCTGAAGGATTTTCCTGGATCTAATTGAATATTGAATACATATACTTCTTTAGTGTCGCCACTTTCGACATTCGTAATAATAGCAATCCAAGAAATTGTTATTCGATTTTCCGATATGTTTGTGGCTTCAGTTTCAATTAAAATAGAATCTCCAACAGGAGTCGGTTCAGATATAGGAATTAATGAGGTACCGTAAACTAAGTTAATTCCACCTAGGGAAATTTTTTCGTCGAGTGATGCTGCAGGTTCAGGTTCAGGTTCTGGTTCTGGTTCTGGTTCTGGGTCTGCTGCCGCAGGTTCTGGTTCTGGGTCTGCTGCTGCAGGTTCTTCTATAGTTAATAAGGCACTAATTCTTTTATTTGCAATTTCAAGATCATCTATGTGCAACTCAATTTCATTTTGTAAATCTTCAATAGTTTGTTCATAATTATTAAATTTATTTGTAGATTCTAGAAGTTCACGATTTGCAATGTCAAGATTATCTTGTGTTTCGTCAAGCAAACTTTGGAGTTCATCAACACGAGTTAATCGACCTTCAAGAATAAGAATTTGTGAATTTGCTTGTTCTAATTCGTTTTGTAGTTTAGTTAATTCATCGTTATTCGAATTTTCAACAGGTACTTCAATAGTAACAGGTTCAGAGTCATCTGTAAGTACTTGTGCAATACCATAACCAATTGCGACGCCGACTAACAAACCTATTATTACAAAAACAACCTTGGGTGAGATTGTAGAAGATTCATCATTATTTTGTGTATTATTAGTATTTTCGTCTTCTGTTGGAGCTTTTTCATAAGTAGAGGGATCATATCCCATATGTTATCAATTGATTTGCCTTACTACATCATTTATATTTTTGCATCATTTTAAAATTTATTTTAAAATATTTCGAATAAATTATATGATGGAAAAATGTTATGATATCAAGGTATGATTGAAAAAGCTGTTTTCGGAGCGGGTTGTTTTTGGCATATTCAGGATAGATTTAAGAAAGTAAAAGGTGTGTCGTCGACTTCAGTGGGTTATTCGGGTGGAAAGATAGATTCTCCCACATATGAACAAGTATGTACAGGTAATACTGGACATGCGGAAGTAGTTGAAGTAAATTTTGATTCTAGTATAGTAACTTATTCAGAGTTATTGGATGTATTTTGGTCGTGTCATGATCCAACTACTAAAGATAGACAAGGGCCAGATGTTGGACACCAGTATCGTTCTGTAATATATTATTGTAATGAAAAACAAAGAAAATTAGCAGAAGATTCAATGAGTGATATGAATAAATCGGGAAGGTTTAGTGATTTAATTGTAACTGAAATTTTTCCAATTAAAGAATATTTTGAGGCAGAAGAGTATCATCAAGATTATTTTGATAAAAAAGGTTCATTATTTGGATTATTGTGAGGTTTATATATATTGAAATTTGGATTGTCGATACCAGTAATAATTGGGAAAGATTGGAAGAATAAACTTCTTGAAGTGTTGCCATTAATTGAAGAAGCAGGTATTTCTTCATTATTAGTTTGGGATCACTATATGCTTCCTGAGAAATATGGAAAAGAGAATAATAATACAATAGATGCATGGACACTTTTGTCATTTATAGCTGCAAATACAAAAAAAATTAAAATTGGAACATGTGTTACACCAATTCCTTTTCGTCCTCCTCAGCAATTAGCCAAAGTAGTTTCGTCGGTTGATAATATTTCAGATGGAAGGGTAATAGTAGGTGTTGGTGCAGGTTGGCATAAACCTGAATTTGATGCATATAGTAAATGGGATGACAACAAGGTTCGTTATGAAAAGACTGTAGAAGGTTTAGAGATTATGAAGAAATTATGGACGGGTGATAATATTAGTTTTAATGGTAAATATTACAAGGTTGAAGATGCTATTTTGCAACCAAAACCAATTCAAAAACCATTTCCAGAATTATGGTTTGGTACAACCGGTGAAAGAATGTTGAAAGTTATGGTTGAATATGGTGCAGCATGGATACCGGTAGGAATTTCATCTAAAGAATATTCTAAGCATGTATCATACATAAAAAATATTTCTGCTAAAAAAATTTGTTTAACATATTATGATCATAGAGATATAGAGACTTATGATGTAAAGGAAACCGTAAAAGAATTTCAAGCAGTTGGTTGCGAATATTTTATTGGATTATTAAGATATGAAGAAAAAAATGTTAAACAAAAATTAAAAAAATTTACAGATATTAGTTTATCTTATAATTAAATGGGCACGCCCGGATTTGAACCGGGGACCTTCGCCATGTCAAGGCGATGTCCTAACCATTCTAGGAGTTAAATTAACTCTGGCTAGACGACGCGCCCCTGATATGATTCACGATGAAAGTTATTTAATTGTTCCAGTATTATGATTATTTTTTATCAGATTCTATAAATAGTATAAAAATAGGATATATTTTATGCTTCTTCATAGTGAAGTCGAGGCGCAAGCAATAATTCCTTTTCTACGAACTACAGTGGCAAGAATATTGATTGATAAATATTCATTAACTCAACAACAATCTGCCAAGAAAATGGGTATTACACAAGCAACAATTAGTAACTATATGAACCGTAGTAGGGGAAATATTGAATTATATTTGATTACAGAACGAATACAATTATATTCAGAACAAATTGCTGATGCAATAATGAATGAAAGTGATGAAATTGTAATAGGTGAGAAGTTCGAAATAGCATTGAAATTTATTCGGGAACAAGGAATAATATATGATTTGCATCAAGAATTGGAGAATAATCATACAATCAAAGACTGTCCTCTTTGTTCTAGTAGGCGACAGTAAGAGATTTTTTAGATAAATTGAGGTAATAACAATGTCAAACGATATAGTCAATAGTAAATATTTTTTTTATTTGCTTAGATTTCAAGTGTTTATATCGGGCGCATCAGTTATGGGCCTGGAATTATTAGGAAGTAGATTAATGTCTCCATATTTTGGTAATACATTATTTGTATGGGGAAGTCTCATAGGAATTACATTAACAGGATTGAGTGCAGGATATTCTTATGGGGGGAAAAAATCAGATCAAAAAGCTTCCTATCAAACATTTTCTTTATTAATTTTTATTGCAGGAAGTTATTCATTACTATCTACATTACTATCAGCAGAAATTTTTAAAATTATTTTACTATTCCAAGTTGGTGAAATATTCGGTCCATTAATTTCAAGTATTATATTATTATTAGTACCAACATTTTTACTTGGTGCAGTAACACCTTTTGCATTAAGATTAAGTGCAAAATCTATTCAAACAATTGGACAAACTGCAGGGAATTTATACTCGTTATCAACTGTAGGAAGTATCTTTGGTACATTTGCAACAACATTTATTCTTGTGCCCTTAATAGGAGTAGATATTATACTATATTCAATTAGTGTAATCTTAATAACATCAGCTATTGTTGGATTATCAAAACAAACCAAATTAGTTGCAGTAATTTTGATTTGTATATCATTGTATTCGGCAGTATTTGTACAAGCGCCATTAGCAGGTGTTGTTTTTGAAAAAGAAACCCAATATCATCGGTTATTAGTACATGATGACTCGGTTACCAATATACGGACACTGATTTTGGATAATAATTTTCATAGTGCAATGGATCTTGAAAATAGAGACAGAATTGTGTACGAATATACAAAATATTTTCATTTAGGTATGTTATTTACAAATGACGTTCAAAATGTTTTATTTATTGGCGGTGGTGGGTTTTCCGCACCTAAGAAATTTTTTGTAGATTATCCGGATATAAAGATTGATGTTGTAGAAATTGATAAAGAGGTAGTTAGTGCAGGAAAAGAATTCTTTTTTGTTCCAGAAGATGAACGTTTGGATATAACAACTGACGATGGCAGGATTTTTTTAAGAAAAACAGATAAGAAATATGACATCATTGTTCTTGATGCTTATGATAAGACATATGTTCCATTTCATTTAATGACAAAAGAATTTCATGAGCTTGTGTCGAATCATTTAACAGAAGATGGAGTTTTAGTTTCAAATATCATTACGTCACTGGAAGGTGATTCAGCAACTTTGTTCTTATCTGAATTAAAAACTATGAATACGGTGTATAATAATATACATATTTATCCTGTTGTGTCAGAACAAGATAGAATAATACAAAATATAATTATTGTTGCACAAAATAAAGAAGATAGAATTACAAAATTTGAGTTAATGTCTCGTCAAAACAATGTTCGTGTAGATTTATCGGAAGAGATAATGAAAGAATATGAAAAAGAAATAGAATTGAATACATATAAAATTTTAGAAGATAATTTTGCACCTGTAGAGAATTATTTGAATCCATTAACAGGTAAACAATATGTAAAGAGAATTATTTTGGAAGATGGTTTAGCAAGTGAGATAGTGAACAATAATGAAGATTGGGACCCTGAATTAACAATTAATCAATTATTGTTTGTATTAATAGCAGCAGTAGTATTGGTATATTCGATTTATTCATATAGTGATACTGAGAAAAACAAGTGAGTAAGAATGGCTGAATTTCAAGTTGTTGTGATAGGGGCAGGTCCAGGAGGATATCTAACTGCAATAAAATTAGCACAGTTTGGTCAAAAGGTTGCTCTAATTGAGAATGATAAATTAGGTGGAGAATGTCTAAATTACGGATGCATACCCTCGAAAACTATGATCAACACTAGTGATATGTATCATAAAATTGGTGATTTATCTAGTCAGGGAATTGAAGTTGGGTCTGTAGATGTAGATTTGATGAAATTTCAGGCGTGGAAGAATTCTATTACTAGTAAACTCAGGGGAGGAATTAGTTTACTTTGTAAGAATTATGGAGTAGAGGTCATTGTTGGTACAGCAAGAATCAAAAATGAAAATTTAGTTGAAGTCATAAATGGAGAAGAAAAATCAGAGATTTCTGTAGATAATATTATTATTGCAACAGGATCTCGTGCAAATGACTTGGAGCATTTAAAATTTGATGGAAAACAGATTATTTCAGCAAGAGATGTATTGGACTTGGACCATGTTCCAAAATCAATGCTAGTTGTTGGGGGTGGAGCAATAGGTTTAGAATTGGGAACTGCTTTGGCAAAATTTGGAACACAAGTAACAATTTTAGAGATAACAGATAAATTATTACCGGGAATTGAAAACGATCTAGTTAATGTTGTTGAACGGTCTTTAAATGAAATAGGAATACGAGTTTTATTAAATTCAAAAATTACTAAAGTCAGTAAAGAGTCAGATGTTGTTGTTACGATAAATAATGATGATGAGATGATAAATGAATCATTTGAGAAAGTTTTAGTAGCAGTTGGAAGACGGGCAAATGTTGACAATCTTGGATTAGAAGAAATAGGTATAAAATTAGAAGATAATGGATTTATCAAAGTAAATGAACAAATGCAGACTAATCTTTCTAACGTATTCGCAATTGGTGATGTTATAGGACCACCTTGGTTGGCACATAAAGCATACATGCAAGGTAGAAAATTAGCATACCATATTGCAGAAGTTCCAAATAATATCCAAATAAAAAATATTCCATATGCAGTATATACTGAACCGGAAATTGCGTCAGTAGGATTAACTGAAGAAAAGGCTTTAGAAAATAATCATGATATTCGTGTAGGAAAGTTTCAATTTGCTGCAAATGCCAGAGCTATGACTTCAAATGAGAACAAGGGATTTGCAAAGGTAGTAGTTGAAAATAAGACTGAAAAGGTGCTAGGAGTGCATATAGTAAGTGAAAATGCGTCAGAATTGATTAGTGAAGGAATATTGGGTTTGAATATGGGAATGAAAATTGAAGATATAGAGTCTTCCATACATCCACATCCAACACAAGCAGAAGTATTATTTGAAGCAGCGATGTCTAGTTTAGACAAGTCCGTTCATTCGTTTATGAAGAAGTCTAAGAAAGAATAAATAAAAAAAATAAAAAATTAGGATCTTACCAAGAAATACGAAATTAGATTAATTTAGATATTAAACTAACGTTTTCGTTTTTTTGCTGCTCGGCGCTTTGGTGCTGCTTTACGTTTAGCTGCCTTACGTTTAGCTGGTGCTTTACGTTT